>SWCA01004800.1_pt1 | contig 22628 bp, 18 predicted proteins | sample 4692961 | NCBI WGS metagenome assembly SWCA01 (sample SAMN10267275, study PRJNA491770) | bioreactor metagenome | isolation source: DHS bioreactor inoculated with | place: Japan: off Shimokita Peninsula
TAGTCGGTTGATATTCAATGGATATCAAGTTTTCGAAGAGGCACTAATTAATATAAATGAATAGCGCTAACTATTCGTTAATTGACTTGCCCGGGGAATGCTGAAACATTTCCCGGGTATTTTTATTTATTTTCTCGCAATCCAAATGTCATCTCCAGCTACATTTATCTTGACCGGAACGGTTAGATTGATTAGCTCAAACAGCTCGCTGATGTCCTCGCCCTGGTAAACGCTTCCTGAATAGACCTCATTCTCCAGACTGGAATCCTGAAAATGAATGTTCACCTGGTACATGCGTTCCAACGTTTTTGAAAGTTCACCCAACGCTATTTTGTCAAAATAATATTCCCCTGCCCGCCATAAAGTGGCTAACTGAACATCTACGGCGACTACGGCATGCTTCCCGGTGGTCTTATTAAAACTCCACTGCTCACCGGGTTTTAGCAGAACCGGCTCTTGCTGGTTTGGAATTCCTTGAATCTCCACACTTCCCTCAAGCAATGTAGTTTCCGTTTTTAAATCGTTGCGGTAAGCCCGCACATCGAATTCAGTTCCCAGAACATTCACACTCATATCCGTTGTTATCACCCGAAAAGTCCGCGACTGATCCTTGGGCACCTTGAAAAATGCCTGACCTTCCAACTCCACTTCCCGGAGGCTTTTGCTCGCCGAAATCCGGTATGTAAGTTTTGAATCGTAGTTTAGGGCGACAAAAGTACCATCGGGCAAAGTCAACTCAGACTGCTGCCCTTTAGGTGTCTTGAATTCAATGATTTCAGCCTGTTCGGATTGCGTTGAAAACAACTGTCTGTCGCCCGCCAAATAGCCGGCCACTCCAAACAGCAACAAGACGGAAGCAACTGCAGCAATCCTGAAATAGGGAGCAATTGAAATTTTACCGGAAGACGTGTTGCGAAAAGTTTCGATTGAGTGCTGCCTGATGACCGAAAAATCATCTGAATGGGTGGCTGCCGCCGGCAGTTCCTTTTTCTTGAACTTCAACACGTAGGCAATTAGTCCAGCCACTGCCGATGCAGGATTCTCTTTCTTCTTATTCCTATAATTTTCAAGCGTCTCCCGTGAAACATCGTCCTGAAATTTCTTGCTGAATAACCAATCGTTTACTGACTTTTTCATCGTGTTTTGTGTTGCTCCTTACCCTAAAAAGCAGGAATACCCCAAATATACCCTCACTAAAAACATGCTGTAAAACAGGTTTTATAAAAAACTTCGATTGTCATCGAATCAGATGAAGGTACCAGATCAGTAATCCGGTATTAATTCAAGAAAAAACTTACCGAATAACGGTTTGCAGGAAGAGAATAATGGAATCGGAATCAGAATCCAATAAGATTTTTAGTTTGTGAATGGCCTTTTGAATATTATTTCCAACCGATTGGTAGTTGAGCTGCATGATTTCTGCAATTTCTCTGTTGGAAAGGTTCTTATAAAATTTCAGGTAGATGGTCTCTTTTTGCCGTGCGGGCAATTGGTTGATCGATTCCGCTAACCGGTCGAGCTTTAACTCCTTTTCAGCCAGGTCAACGTCCGTTGAATAAGTCAAATAAAACTCCTGCAACAGGTCTTCGTTAATCCCTGAACCAGCACTTTTATTTTTTCTAAGGTTGACGAAAATTCGTAATCGAAGCGCCTTTAGCAGATAAAATAAGATGTTATCAGTTGACGACAGCTTTTCTCTTTTCCTGGCCAGCTCAAAAAAAAGGTCTTGGATGCTGTCCTTAACCAGGTTTTCATCCATCGTAAAGCGACGTCCATATTCAAAAAGCTGAAGATGATATACATCAAACAGATAGGAGAAAGCCTTTTCATCTCCTTTCTTGAAACGTTGCCATATTTCGTAGTCAAAATTTTTCTACATGTCCGGGTTGAGCGCCACAATAATATGCAAAGCTTTTGAGAATATCTAAGATAACACTAAAAATCAGATCTGAACTCCTTGCTGAAAGATGTAACTCGACTTCCACCAAGCCAAACAAGCCTTGTGTAGCAGAACAATCATCGGTGGATCGTGCCATTCTAAAAGCACAAAAGTGAAAAATAACAGCATAGGCACATGGAAAAATACCTATGTGGAAATCTGTCAAACAGACTTCCTCTGTAACATACGCCCCTTCTCGCGATACAGAAGAACTCAACAACACTTGAGCCAACTTTCCACACCTAACGCCCGGCCAATTCTTTATTGACCGATTATTTCGTATTTTCGATGAAGCAAAAACTCAAACGAATAAATCATGACTTATTTAGCAAACGACAGGCGCTACGACACTATGACCTACAATCGATGTGGCCGATCGGGCCTGAAACTTCCGGCGGTTTCACTGGGGTTATGGCATAACTTTGGAGGTGTTGATGTGTTTGAAAACGGCCGCGCCATCCTGCGCCACGCCTTCAACAAAGGCATTACCCACTTCGATTTAGCCAACAACTACGGGCCACCCTACGGTTCGGCCGAAGAAAACTTTGGCAAACTTTTCAAGCAAGATTTCCGGCCTTACCGCGACGAGCTGGTGATTTCGACCAAAGCGGGCTACGACATGTGGCCCGGTCCGTACGGGAATTGGGGCAGCCGCAAGTATTTGCTGTCGAGCCTCGACCAAAGCCTGAAACGCATGGGGCTGGATTATGTGGATATTTTTTATTCGCACCGTCCCGACCTGGAAACGCCGCTGGAAGAAACCATGATGGCGCTCGACCAGGCGGTACGACAGGGGAAAGCCTTGTACGTCGGCATCTCGAACTACTCGGCCGAGCGCACCCGCGAAGCAGCACAAATTCTGCGCGACCTGGGAACGCCTTGCCTGATTCATCAACCCAAATACTCCATGTTTGAGCGTTGGGTGGAGGACGAACTGCTGGACGTGCTGGACGAAGAGGGCATTGGCTGTATTCCGTTCTCGCCACTGGCTCAAGGTCTGCTCACCGACAAATACCTGGACGGCATTCCGGAAGGATCGCGCGCAGCCAAATCATGGGGATTTTTAAAAGCCGAACAGGTGGAGCCGGCCATTGGCAAAGTGAAACGGCTAAACGAAATTGCCGTGCAACGCGGACAAACACTGGCACAAATGGCCCTGGCCTGGATTATGAAAGACCTGCGGATTACTTCGGTGCTCATAGGTGCCAGCTCGGTGCAACAATTAGACGACAACATGAACATGCTCGATTATCCGAACTTCTCGCAGGATGAATTAAACCGGATTGACGGGATTCTGAAAAGCTGAAAAATTTAACCCCAGGTATTACCAGATGATCTGAAACGGTGGCTATTTGATAGCCACCGTTTTAATATTTACAAACTCGCGGATGCCAAAAATGGAGAGCTCGCGCCCGAAGCCACTTTCCTTGATTCCTCCAAAGGGCAGCCGTGGGTCGGATTTCACAAAATCGTTAACAAAAACGCAGCCGGCATCCAATCCTTTTTCGGCCAACCGCTTTCCCCGATCCAAATCGCTTGTAAACACCCCTGCTCCCAATCCAAAAACGGTATCGTTGGCAATCCGGATGCCTTCCTCTTCCGTTTTTACTTTGAACAAGGAAGCCACCGGACCAAACAACTCTTCGTCGTAAGCGGGCATTCCGGGTTCAATATTTTCCAAAACAGTGGGCGGATAGAATGCAGCTTCGTGCTCGGGAATGTAGCCACCGCAAAGAATTTTGGCACCCTTGGCCACTGAGGCACTCACCTGCCCGTGCAACTCGTTGCGCAAATCAAGACGGGCCAAGGGGCCAATGGTTGATTTCTCGTCGTTCGGGTTCCCGTACTGAGCGGCTTCCATCTCCTTCACAAAGGCATCGCGAAACTGATCGTAAACCTGCTCAACCACAATAAACCGCTTGGCTCCAATACAACTTTGCCCGGCATTAAGCAGCCGGCTGGCGACACACAGGTGGGCAGCTTCTTCAATATCGGCATCCTCCAAAATCAGGTAGGGGTCGCTCCCACCCAACTCCAGCACCGACTTTTTCAACACGGAGCCGGCAGCAGCAGCAACTGATTTGCCAGCCGGAGTGCTTCCGGTTAAGGTCACCGCCTTGACTTTCGGATTCTCAATGACCTGTTTCACCGACTTGCCGCCAATCAGTAAACTTCGAAAAACATCTTTCGGAAATCCGGCATCCTGCACCAGTTTTTCAATGGCCAACGAACAGCCCGGAACATTGCTGGCATGCTTTAAAACGGCTGCATTGCCCGCCATCAATGCCGGCGCCAAAAACCGAAACACCTGCCAAAACGGAAAATTCCAGGGCATCACCGCCAATATGGTTCCTAACGGCTGAAAACTGACAAACGACTCGGAAGCATCGGAGGCAATGGTTTCGCGCTCCAAAAAGCGGGCGCCATTTTCGGCATAATAACGACAAACCCAGGCACACTTTTTAACTTCGCCCAGCGCTTCCTTTTTTACCTTGCCCATTTCAGTAACAATCAAGTCGGCCAGCGATTCCTGCTGTTCGAGCAGTTGCTTTTCCAGTTGCAGCAAGTGGCTTGCACGCTCCTCAAAAGTGCTTTGTTTCCACGGCTTAAAAGCCAGATCCACTTCTTTAATGATCCGCTTGGCATCAGCATCTGAATGTTCAGAATAGGTTTCAACTACTTTATTGGTAAATGGATTGATCGATTTCATACGCTTAAAAATTTTGCCTTTCTCAAAGTTACAAATAAAAAAAGAGCCTTTCAATTCTATTCGTTGCGCTTTGATTGTTTGAAAGAATCTCTAAATTTGATGATGCAACTAAATGTGTGTTCTCCTTGAAAAAGATCCCGATTCATATCAGCGATGATTTATTAATTCAAAAACTAAGAAAAGGCGACCCCATTGCTTTTGAAGAGATTTTCTCGAAATACAGCAACAAGCTGTACCAGTTCTCGCTCTCCTACCTGAAATCGGAAGCTGATGCTGAGGAGATTGTTCAGGATGTTTTCCTGAAACTGTGGGAAAAACGGAAAGCCATCAGAACCGAGACTTCCTTTCAATCCTACCTGTTTACCATTACTTTGAACTACATTAAACGTCATTTCAACCGGAAAGCCCGGGCCGACCAATACAAACATGAGCTGGCCAGCCAGTTTTTCAGCAATGATCAGGTGGAAGCTTCGATCACCTATCAGGATCTGTTGAATAAGCTGGATCTGTTGATCGATCAATTACCTGATAAGCGAAAGCAGATATTCATCGAACGCAAACAACACGATAAACCCGTAAAGCAAATTGCTGACGAATTGGGGATTACACCTAAAACCGTTGAAAACCAATTGACAAGAGCCTTGAACTCGCTGCGATCGGAACTTCAAAAGGAAAACTTCGGAGGTTTTCTGTTCTACCACCTCTTTGTTCGCCGATAAAGAAAACGAAGCGAATATTAGCAGGTTCCACTCAAAATACTGAAAAGTCATTCATGATCATTTTCTTGTCATTGATCGTTTCAAACCAACTGAATGACAATTGAATGACTTCAATGACATTGAGATAGTCAGAAGATATTCACAAAATAGTTGCGTCCCGTGTGGGGGATATGCTCTTCACAAGGATATAACATACAGACAAGGCAAATACTGAGCAGGTGACTCGAAGTCACCTGCTCAGTAAGCCCAAAACCACCATCGTGAAAAAAGAAATCGACAGCAAAATATTATCCCGGTACCTCGACGGTTCCTACTCACCTGATGATTATCAGCAGTTGAAAAGCTGGTTTGAAAAGCAGGATTCGACAGAATCCCTGGATCGACTAATTCATAACAATTGGCGGGAATTTGAAGAAGAAGTTCCCGGCAAAGACCTGGATTTCATCCTGCAAAAAGTGCAGCGTCAAATCTACCTCAACGAAAAAAGACAAACGAAATCCCTTTGGCATTTTTACCGGCAAGTGGCTGCGGTATTGCTATTTCCAATTCTGTTGCTCACCGCTTACCTGTTTCTAAACAACCAACAGGCACCCGACACGGCCTGGGCCGAGATCCACTCCCCCATTGGTGCCCGGACTCAATTTCAGCTTCCCGACGGAAGCACAGGCTGGTTGAACAACGGGTCAACCATCCAATACCCGGTAAACTTTACCAAGCGCCAGGTTAAAGTGTCGGGTGAGGTCTTTTTTGATGTTAGCAAACAGAAAGGAAATAAATTTGTAGTGCAAACCCCCACCCTGGACATCACCGTACTGGGCACGAAATTCAATGTTTCGGCCTATTCCGAAGACGATTTCACGGAAGTGGTTCTCGAAGAAGGATCGGTAAAACTGGATGGGAAGAACGGTATATTTTCAGAAGTGCTCAAACCCGACGAACGTTTTGTGCTCAACGCAAACACGAAAGAAGGAAAAATTTCCACGGTCAATGCCAAACTTCACTCGGCCTGGAAAGAAGGAAAGCTGGTTTTTCGTGACGAACCGCTTTCGGCCGTTTTGAAAAAGATGGAGCGCTGGTACAACGTGCAATTTGTGATGGAAGATAAAGAATTGCAGAATTACATCTACCAAGCGACCTTTCAAAACGAAACCCTGGAAGAAGTGCTCAAGCTGCTTGCCTTTACCGCGCCAATCAGCTATAAAATACAGGATCGGAAACTGAAAAGCGATGGAACCTGGACAACAAAGACGATACTCATCCAAAAAAAGAAAGGAGAAAACAATAATAAAAAAAATCAGGAAAGTGCGGACACACCTCCCTGATCTTAATAGTGATTAACAATAAGTATTATTAACCGTAGAACTGTAAATTTATGAAAAAAAATCTGAAACGAGGAACCCACCTTTGGTGTGTTCTGAAAAAACCATTACAAATGATGAAATGGAGTTTGTTCTTATTCATTATCAGTATTTTTCAGGCACAGGCCATTTCCGGCTATGCGCAGAAAACCGAACTTTCACTGGACTTTAAAAGCACCAGTATCGAAAAGATTCTCAATGAAATTGAAAACCAATCAGATTTTTATTTTCTGTACAATAAAAACCTGATTGATGTCGGTCGAGAAACCAACATCCAGGTAGAGAATCAGCAGATTGACTTCATTCTTGACCAGTTGTTTAATGATTCGGATATTCATTACCGGATCCTTAACCGACAAATTGTTTTGTCTGCCGAAGACAACCCAACGAATGGATTCAGTTCCCAAATCAAAGATGTATCAGGCAAAGTCACCGATGCTTCCGGACAGGCACTTCCCGGAGTTACCGTGGTTGTGAAAGGAACCACCAAAGGAACAGTGACTGACTTTGATGGTAATTACACCATTTCAGATGTGCAGTCAGACGAGACTTTGGTGTTTTCGTTTGTGGGGATGAGAAGCAAGGAGGTTGGTGTTGGCAGCCAATCTTCAATCAATGTCGTGATGGAGGAAGATGCCATTGGCATTGAAGAAGTGGTGGCCATTGGCTATGGCGTTCAAAAGAAAATAAATCTGACGGGTGCAATTTCCTCAGTTACTTTCGATCAGGAATTGGATAACCGACCAATTACCAATGCTTCTCAGGCACTTAGCGGGAAAGTTACAGGCGTATGGGTTAGCCAAAACTCGGGGAAACCCGGAAGCGATGGAGCACAATTACGTGTGCGTGGTTGGGGAACTCTAAACAATGCCAATCCTTTGGTCATTATTGATGGTGTTGAAGGATCGTTTGAACAAATAAATCCAAACGATATTGAAAGTATTGCCGTATTAAAAGATGCAGCCAGTGCTGCAATCTACGGCTCAAAAGCGGCAAACGGTGTTGTTCTGATTACTACCAAAATGGGAAATACAGGAGAACATCTGCAGGTAAACCTTAATTCATATTATGGAGTACAATCATTGGGAAGAAGGTACGATGTGGTGACCAACAGCGCCGAGCATATGAGATTAACAAACCAGGCTTTGGAAAATGAGGGAGCCAGTCCGTTATTCCCCGACAATATGATTACAGCTTTTGAAAACGGGACAGATAAATACAAATATCCAAATACCGACTGGTTCGATGTTTTATTTGAAAACGCGCCAATCCAGGAACACAATTTATCCATAAGAGGAGGTACAGAAAGAAGTACTTCATTTCTTTCATTTAATTACTTGAATCAAGAAGGGATGATTCCCAATACCAAAACTGAAAAATATGGAGTACGGGCTAATCTTGAGTTAAATGTAAACAATTGGTTTAAGGTAAGCGGACGTATGAATTACAGTCATAAAGTTGCAACTGAGCCATATAATGATATTGTATATGGATCCATGGGAAGGGTTTTTGACATGTTGCAAGGAGTAACGCCCTATACAGCACCTTATACCAGAGACGGACGTTTTGGTGCTGTTGAGGCAATTACCGATGATGGGAACGTTTTGTTTGACAATAGAAATCCTTTAATAGATGCCAATAATGGTAAACGAACTGATGAACAAAACTTCCTTGCAATCAATGCTTCTGCAGAAATTAAATTCACAGATTTTCTAAACTGGAGAACTACCGTTGCTTCCACAGGAAACTGGATACTGACCGACAATTTTAATGAAAGTATTGTTGGATATACTGATTCGGGGATTCCAATGATGACCAAAAACTATAACCGGGAAGGGATTGAAATTAGCAGAAATAATGTTTATTCTCTGGATAACAACGTATTTACCACCCTGAATTTTGACAAGACATTTGCTGAAGTTCATAATGTTTCTGCAATCTTGGGTATGCAACTTGAAGACAGGAAAATAAAAACTGCCTACTCAAGAAGATCGGAACCACCAAAAGAGGGACTGACACAGGTTGATGCCGGAACATCAGGTATTCAGGGTGAAGGTAACATGACCGGGTTACGAATGTTTTCCTATTTTGGACGTTTAAATTATTCGTTTGCCGGTAAATATCTGTTTGAAGCCAATTTAAGAGCAGATGCATCTTCCCGATTCAAGGAAGGAAACAGATGGGGTATATTCCCTGGATTTTCTGCAGGCTGGCGTGCCGGCGAAGAAGCATTTATCCAGGAAACAGGAATCTTTTCAAATCTGAAACTCCGGGCTTCCTGGGGGCAATTAGGGAATGAAAATATTGCCGGATACTGGCCGTTCCTAACAATCATTGACCAAAATAATAATTTAAGCTACAGCTATGCCGGAAGTTTTGCACCGGGAGCAGCAGTAACTGCTTTAATTGATGAAGATATTACCTGGGAAACGACATCGACTCTTGACTTTGGTGTGGACGTGGGCTTCCTGGATAACCGAATAAATATTGAAGTCGATTATTTCAGGAAAAAAACCACTGACATAATTGTTCAGTTACCAATTCCAAACCTGATGGGAAATTTAACGCCTCCTTTTGAAAATGTTGGCGAAATGATGAACAACGGTTTTGAGTTTGTCATTAATTACGATAACAGATCGGCAAACCGGAACAAGTTCGGGTACAATCTCGGTTTAAACTTTTCTTACATCAAAAATGAAGTGACCAAATTTAGGGGAGGGTATTCGCCTGATCAGCTTTATCTGATAAGGGAAGGTTATTCTTACCGTACCCTTTACGGATATAAAGCTGTCGGGATTTACCAATCGAATGAGGAGGCGGCACAGCACATGAATAACAACAGTTACACTCCTATTGCCGGAAACCTGAAATTCGAGGATGTAAATGAAGATGGCAAACTGGGATTCGAAGACAAACAGGATATTGGAAATACCATTCCAAAAGTGACTTATGGATTAAGTGCTGCATTCCAGTATAAAGGATTTGATTTAAACCTGCTTTTCCAGGGAATTGCCGGGGTTCATGCGTATAACCAGAACAATTTCACTAACCTGACATGGGAAACCCGAATGATTTCAACACGATGGAGAGATGCCTGGACACGGCAAAATCCCGATACCGATATGCCAATATTGTATTGGAACAATCCTTGGGACATGCAGGAATCTTCATTCTGGGTAAAAGATATCAGTTTTATAAAACTTAAAAACCTCCAGTGGGGCAATAGTTTTCCGGAAAAACTGACTTCTGACATTGGTATACAAAAAATGTATGTTTATTTAAATGCACAAAATGTATTTTCTATTGTTGACAAGGACTTCGAAGGATATGATCCGGAGAAAAATACTTTCACTGCAACTGAAAATGAATATCCTGTGCCCAGAATTATTTCGTTAGGTGTAAATCTTAATTTTTAAAAATATGAAAATGAAACTATTTGATATAATAAAATGCGGTTTGCTATCAGTCTTGATTTTAACTGCAAGTGGATGCGCAGAGAAGTTTTTGGATTTCTTTCCGGAAGATAAAATGACTGCTGCAAATTTCCCTGAAGATCAGGATGACATCGAACTTCTTTTAAATGGGCTTTACGGGCAGCTTCGTGAAGATGAACTAATTTATAATGGGGGATTGTTTGCTTTTGGTATTCTTGATGGTGCTACCCCAAATGCCTATAACTGGGGAAATTTCCCATTAGCCAAAATTGGGAACGGGCAACTTTCGGCTACCGATGGAGGGATTGTGGATTTTCGCTGGACAAGAAGTTATGGAATAATATTCAGGGCAAATTATTTAATTAAGGCTTTGGAAACGGTTGAATTAAGTGACGATGTAAAATCCATGTATGAAGCGGAAGCGCTTTTTCTCCGCGGTGTAGCTTATGCAACCCTTGTTGAATCGTATGGTGGTGTGCCAATAATTTTAGATGCGATTACAACGGAAGAAGCCCGGGCAATCGCACGGAGTTCGGCAGAAGAAACCTGGGCTCAGGCTATTTCAGACTATGACTTTGCCATAGCAACCCTGGATGTTGATGCACCACAAGTAGGACGGGCAACCAAAGGAGCTGCCATGGCAATGAAAATGAGAGCTTATCTGTACCAGGGGAAATTTAACGAAGTTTTGACTTTGGCAAACGATATTATCGATATGGGAAAATACTCTCTTTTCCCAAGCTATGAAGGGCTGTTTAAACTGGCACATGAAAACAATGAAGAAGTCATTTTTGACATTCAATATATGAGAGGTGAAAATTCGCAGGGAACACGCCTCGATCAGTTTACCGGAACGGGAACCGGAAGCTGGACCAGAGGAACCCGGTACGTGCCTACTGAAGATTTAGTTAATGCTTACGAAAGGATAGACGGTTCTCCAAGCAAATATTTCGAATCTGAAATTGACCTGGATAATCCCTATGACGGTTGGGATCCACGCCTGAAATTTACGGTTGTGGTTCCCGGGTCATATTATCTTGGGTACCGCTTCCCTAATTATTTGTATCCGGGCGGGGCATATAACCATCCGGGCAACCGGATTAAACACCTGAGCACACGGAAATACAGGGTAACAGATCCGGCAGACCTTCCACCAACAGATCAGTCAGATTTAAACAACATTGTTATCCGGTATGCTGATATCCTTTTATCAAAGGCTGAAGCCATAATTGAAACCGGTGGTGATGTAAACGAGGCGATTGCACTGATAAATAGAATTCGGACAGAAAGAGAGGATGTTAAAATTACAGCTTTGCCAACCGGCCTGTCACGAGAAGAGGCCAGGGAAAAACTGAGGCACGAAAGAAGGATTGAGTTTGCTCTTGAAGGTTTGTACTGGATGGATATAAAACGCTGGCAAAAAATGGATGGATTTCTTGATGATGTTTATCCGGTTGAAGTGCGGGATCATAACGGAAGTATAATCGAAACTAAATTTCCAGATGGTTACAAAGAACATTTTAACCTTTTGCCCATTCCAAACAGTGAGTTATCTTTAAATGAGAATCTGGAACAAAACCCGGGATGGTAATTAATAATAAGTCTGGCCTAAAAATCTAAAGTACTTTTTTAGGCCAGACTTCAAATAAACAGTTTTAAAAAAAAATTATGAGCAAGCTTAACTTTTTGGGGGTTTGTTTTATCCTGATTGTATTTACCAGATGTAATATAGATAAAGAAAACAGGGCAATTACCTATTATTTGGAAGAAATACCTGCTCCGTCGCTGGAGAATAACCTGGTAGGAACAGAGAATGTCCAACAAATAGGCGTTTATTTGCCGCCTTCATACAATTATTCAGCCCAATTATACCCTGTGGTGTATTTTTTGAACGGATATACCGTGGAAGCTGGCGAGTATCCCAAGACCGAGGCTTTCGACGCATATATGAAAAATAATAACGATCAGGAATTTATATTAATAGAATTGAATGGCTATAATCTGTTTGAAGGATCGATGTATGCCAATTCCGTTGTGGCGGGAAATTGGGAAGACTATATCGTCAAAGATGTCGTAACCTATGTTGACAACAATTACAGGACCTTGGGGAAAAGGGAGTCCAGGGGAATTGCCGGCCACTCAATGGGAGGAGGCGGAACCATTAATATCAGTTTAAAATATCCCGATGTATTTTCGGTAGCTTATGCAATGAGCCCGGCTGTCTTAGCTGACAACCAGCTTATCAGCGGCACTATGGCCAATGATTCGCTGATAAACCAGATTCTTACGTTGTCTGAAAGGATGGCCAACGTGAAAGATGATCAATTTGCTGAAACCTTAAAACGGGAATTAGAGGCTTACGATCGAAGTATGACAGGCATATACGGGTTCATGGCATTCAGCACTGCCTTTGCACCCGATCCCGCTCAACCCTTGAAAATTGCCTTGCCATTTGAACGTGATGAAAAAGGGAATCTCAGAAAAATAGATGAAAACTATAACAGGTTGATATCGGGGTTTGGAAACCTGGAAGGAAAAGTTGAAAGGTACAAAGACAATTTGTTGAAATATAACAAATACGCTTTGGATTGCGGGTTACACGATGAAATGCCCGGCTTGTTTAAATCAGCAGTATATTTTTCCCAAATACTTACGAAAGCTGAAATTCCCCATTCAACCCATTGGTACGATGGCAATCACAGCGGTAAAGTTTCCGAACAATTAATCCATGAAGTGTTTCCAGCCATGTCCACTTATTTGCTCCATGAATGAATATACCTTTTGTTTAAAAACACTAATAATAATTTAAAATCAAGATTATGAAACCATTAAAAATAAAAATTCTGTTGTTGTTATTATTGCCTTTTTCTTTTCAACTTACTGCTTATTGTCAGGAACGTCGTGTGATAGAAAGCCTGACGATGGAAAGCGACTTACTCGAAGGCCAGGTTAAATACTCGGTTTATCTCCCGCCGGATTACGATAAATCAGAACGCTCTTACCCTGTGTTGTATTTACTACATGGCTATTCAGGAAACGAAACAGTCTGGATTCAGTTTGGTGAAGTTGACCGGATGGCCGGTCATGCAATGGAGGAGGGAGAAATAACGCCCTTTATTATCATTATACCCGATGGCAAAACAAACTGGTATAGTAATGATTATCAAGGATTGGAACCTTATGAAGATATGTTTATCAGGGAATTCATCCCATTTATTGAAAAGCAATATCGCATTCGGTCTAAAAAGGAGTTTCGTGCCATTGCCGGAAATTCAATGGGCGGCTATGGTGCATTGAAATTTGCCATGAAATACAACCATCTTTTTTCAACGTGCGTAGCTTTTTCTTCGGGTATCTTTACAGAGGTGGAGATTGCCAACATGCCGGATTCAATTTATGGAATTCTTGATGGCATTTATGGCAAAAACTTAAAAGGAAACGAACGAATAAATGAAAATTGGAAGAACAACAGTCCTTTATATCTGGTAAAAACCATTCCGGTTGACAAATTAAGTTCTGTTCGCTTTTACATCGATTGTGGTGATGATGATTTTTTATATCGGGGAAATTCGAATTTACATAATTTAATGAGGGATTTAAAAATACCTCACGAATATCGGGTAAGAGACGGGAGCCATAACTGGAAATATTGGAGAGAGGGGCTTCCTGCAAGCCTTTCATTCATAAATAAAAGTTTTATTAGAGAAATAGGATTTTGAAATAAAAAGATCACATGTTTTATAAATGTATTTGGTTTAACGAGCCTCAACTGAAAGTTGCCGCTCCCGAGGAATTAACCAAAAGGCACAAATACAATCAGGAATATTACGGAGACATTGAAAATATGGATATTACTGTTGGAAGATTAATGGATTATCAGAAACAAAATAACCTCATTGAAAACACAATTGTAATATGCACTATGTTACGTGAAGGTGACTGGTGTCTTACTGGTTATGACGAATTAATACCCAAAGCAGAAAGTTTGGATGAAGGGCAACTGGGAAAAATTAAACCCTGGCATTTTATGCCAAATCATATGGAATACTTGAAAACATTGACACCTAAATACTTTGAGTTGTACAATTTGAAAGAGGATAGAGAACAGGATTTTGATTTATCAGAAAAATATCCTGAAATAGTTTACAAAATGAAGAATAAAATGATGGAACTTAAAGAAGAAATGATAACTGAAGGAGGAGATTGGTACAATCCATAATTTTAAGTAAAGCAACAATTAGGAAGTTTTTTTAAAATAAATCTATATGATAAAAATTACAAACAGAAATAGTCTTCTTAAATCCGCAGGGATATTGTCTTTATGCCTGCTCCCTTTTTCAGAGGTAATGTCTTCCGAACCAGCAAAACCAAATATATTGATGATTCTTGTCGATGATCATGGTTACGGCGATTTATCCATTACAGGCGGAACAGATATTCAAACACCTCATCTCGATAAACTTTTTCAAAAAGGTGTGCAGTTTACAAATTTTTATTCCAATTGTACGGTCTGCTCCCCTACCAGAGCAAGCCTGATAACTGGTCGATATCCCGACCTTGTGGGAGTTCCGGGAGTTATTCGCACCCATGATGATACAAATAGCTGGGGTTATTTAAAAAAAGATATTCCAACCCTCCCTAATATGCTTAATAAAGCCGGATACCATACTGCAATTATTGGGAAATGGCATTTGGGACTGGAATCTCCAAACACACCAAATGAGAGGGGTTTTGATTTCTTTCACGGCTTTCTGGGCGATATGATGGATGATTACTGGACGCATTTACGGCATGGCAATAATTACATGCGCCTTAATCAAAAAGAAATAAAACCTGAAGGACATGCCACCGATATTTTTTCTGACTGGGCTATTGATTATTTTGATGAAGCCAAACAAAAAAATACTCCGTTTTTCCTTTACCTGGCCTACAACGCACCTCATTTCCCCATTCAGCCGCCAGACGAATGGCTGGAAAAAGTAAAAAAGAGAGAGCCAAATCTTTCCGAACTCAGGGCGAAAAACGTAGCCTTTGTAGAACACATGGATGATGAAATAGGACGTGTTATAGCTGCTCTTGAAAAAACCGGATTAGATAAAAATACGCTCATAATTTTCACATCCGATAATGGAGGCAGTCTTCCTCACGGTGCGTCCAACGGACCTTTACGCGAAGGAAAACAAGATATGTATGAAGGAGGAATCAAGGTACCCACCTGTTTCGTATGGCCCGGAAAAATCAAACCCGAAACCCAAAATAACAACCTGGGATTAACAATGGACCTCTTTCCGACTCTTTGTGAAATTGCAGGCGTTACAATCAATCACGAAATTGATGGAATTAGTTTAGTTCCTGGTATTCTGGGGGAGAAACAAACAACAGATAATCGCACTGTTTTTTTTGTGCGGCGCGAAGGAGGTCGTTATGGTGGACTCTGTTATTATGCAGCCCGGAAAGGACCATATAAACTTTTACAAAACACTCCTTACGAACCATTACAACTATTTGATATTGTCTCCGATCCTTACGAAAAACAACCTCTTGATGAAAATTTAAACGTTTTCAGGGAATTGAAATATGAATTATCACAACATATTCGTAAATCGGGAGCTGTGCCATGGCAAAAAATTAAAATCAAATGAAACTCAAAAATCTAATTGGTCAGTCATTTCTTGGTGTTGCCACTGTTCCCTCCCTATCCTTTTCGGGATGCAGTAAAAAATTACCCGATGAACTGCCAAATATTTTATGGCTTACCAGCGAGGACAACAGTCCATTACTGGGCTGTTACGGCGATGAATTTGCCACAACACCGAATCTGGACAAACTGGCTTCGGAGGGTTTTTTATACACTCATGCTTATGCAAAATTAATATGGGATGCTGAAAATATGAAAGTCAGCAATTTGCATGAAGCCAACCGTTATTTCAAAGAAGGCTACCGGACAGAGTGGAATTTATAAATGAATATGTTAGGATTTGGTATAGAAACGTTCGTATTATAAAATTGTAACCCATGGATTTAGGATTTATAAAAAATCGCAAAAAACATTTAAATTTTGTGGCATTAATTCAAAAAAACGGAATTTATGCTCTGTTTTTAATGCTCCTTTCTTTTATGCAAACTCCGGTTTGGGGAAAAGTAAAAAAAAAGGAAAGGCCAAACATTGTTTTAATTGTCTCAGACGATCATGGCACAGATGCCCTGGGATGCTATGGAAACCCGGCAATTAAGACCCCTGCCTTGGATGCCCTTGCACAAATGGGAACCCTCTTTACCAATGCTTTTTGCACCTCAGCGAGTTGCAGCCCCAGCAGATCTGTTATTCTTTCAGGAATGCACAACCATGCTAACGGGATGTATGGTTTAGAGCATAGTTTTCATCATTTCAATTCGTTTGACCACGTAAAAAGTTTACCTGTACTGCTTGCCGAAAACAACTTTAGAACGGCACGGGTTGGAAAATTCCACATTGCTCCTGAAGAGGTTTATAAATTTGAAAAGGTTTTTTCCTCCGGAACAGCCAACCAGCCGGATTCCGTTTCGTTGGGAAGAAGTCCGGTGAAAATGGCAGAATTATGTAATGATTTCATAAACGAAAAATCCGATAAACCTTTTTTCCTGTATTATGCAACCGATGATCCACATCGTTCCAATATTTATTTACCAGACGGTGAAATAAGTTTCGATACGTACCCGGAACCCAATGCTTTCGGAAATCAAAAAAATGGTGTTCCTGGTGTACACGAAATTTTCTATACCCCGGAAGAAGTAATTGTACCTTCATTCCTTCCCGATACAAAAGAATGCAGAGAGGAACTGGCCCAGTATTACCAGTCAGTTTCCCGTTTAGACCAGGGAATAGGGAAATTGGTTGAAATATTGAAATCGGCAGACAAATATGAAAATACGCTGATTATTTACATTTCAGACAACGGAGTGGCTTTCCCGGGAGCAAAAACCACATTATACGAACCAGGAATACGATTACCGTGTATTGTAAAAGCTCCCGGTCAGAAAACAGGTTTTATTCAGGATGGTTTGATTTCATGGACGGATATTACACCAACTATTCTGGACTATGCGAAGGTCGATCATAAAGAAAACTTTCATGGCCGCTCTTTTAAGAAACTCGTTGAATCAGATAATTCAGATGGTCGTGATGCGGTATTTGCTTCTCATACGTTGCATGAAGTAACCATGTATTTTCCGATGCGGATGGTCAGGGGAGAAAAATACAAACTCATTTACAATATTGCACATCAGTTACCTTTCCCGTTTGCGCTTGATTTAATACAATCCCCGACGTGGATTAGTACTGAAAAATCAACATATTACGGACAAAAAACAAAAGAACAATTCATTTACAGGCCGCAATTTGAACTGTATGATTTGGAAAATGATCCTGATGAAAAAGAAAATCTTTCCAATAATCCGGAATATGCCGATATATTGAAAAGAATGAAAGAAAAGATATACAACTTTCAAAAAAAGACCGGTGATCCCTGGCTTTATAAATGGGATTTTGAGTAAACTGATAATCTTATAAATGATCCGTTTCAAATGAATAATGTTGCTTATTCAAAGAAATATGAAGATGAAAAGGAAATTTTATCAGATAAACTATCTGAATACCTCAAAGCAAACCAGGATCCGAGGGAACTTGGTGGAGAAATGAAAAGGCTTGGGGCTAAGTATTTTGCAGAAAAGGACTTTTATCCCCGCCCCAGCGAAGAAGCCAGAAAAGAATTGGGCCTTGAAGAAGAGTATTCATATATCGAAAAATAATTTTAAAAAATAAGACGATATGCAAATTGCCAAAATTTTGAATTTAAAATTTGGACTCAGCCTGCTGAGTTTAGGCTCGGTCTCTGCTGGTTTTGTGAACTGTACAGTTGAATCTCCGGCTAAACCAAACATAATAATTATCATGGCCGATGATTTAGGATACGGTGATATTAGTTGCTACGGGAATAAAATTATTAGTACGCCGGTATTGGATAATATGGCCGCGGAAGGGATAAAATTTACCAATTATTATTCGAATGGTGCGGTATGTACTCCAACCCGGGCAGCTTTGCTAACCGGCAACTATCAACAACGTGCAGGGCTGGAAGGTGTGATTTATGCCGCAATGGATAAAAGGCATGAAGGGGGGTTACCGGAAGAGGAAATAACTATGGGTGAAATTTTCCAGGAAAACGGATATGAAACAGGAATCTTTGGGAAATGGCATTTGGGATACGACGTTAAGTATAATCCAATACATCATGGATTCGGAGAATTTTATGGGTATGTAAGTGGAAATGTAGATTATATTTCACACCGGGATGGAATTGGTTTATACGATTGGTGGCACAATACTGACACCATTAAAGAAGAGGGTTATGTAACGGATTTAATTACTGACCATGCTTTAAATTTCATGGAAAAAAACAAAGACAAACCTTTCCTTCTATATTTACCCCATGAAGCCCCGCATTTCCCGTTTCAGGGCAGAAATGACAAGGCCGACCGGTTGCCGGGTCAAACATTTCCATTCATGGGATCAAGACCTGATAGGGAAAATGCTTACAAAGAAATGATAGAAGTAATGGATGAAAATATCGGAAGAGTTTTTGAAAAGCTTAAAGAACTCGAACTTGATGATAATACTTTTATATTTTTTTGCTCCGATAACGGAGCCCTTGAAGTTGGCAGTAATGGAAAATTAAACGGCTATAAAACAAGTTTATGGGAAGGAGGAATACGAGTACCCGCTATTGCATGGTATCCTCAAAAAATCACTCCCGGAACTGTTTCAGAGTCTGTGTTGGCAAGTATGGATGTATTACCAACATTACTTTCGATAGTCGGAATAAAAACTGATTTACAATTTGATGGCAAAGACTTTTCGGACGTTCTTCTTAATAATGAAGAAATGCCGGAGCGTCCTTTGTTTTGGAGGTACCGTAATCAATGGGCAGTCAAAAAAGGGGATTGGAAGTATCTGAAAATTAATGATGATGAGTATCTGTTTAATTTGAAAAATGATATTTCAGAAACCACAAATGTTAAGAATGAATATCCTGATATTTTCGATGCACTTAAAGTAGATTTAAAAGATTGGGAAGCAGAAATGAATCAATATCAACAACAAACTAATTAATAAATTATGTATCCATTTAAAACAAAATCAATTGCATTGACCGGGCTGCTTTTATTCGGGCTGGCCGGTCAGAAAACCGCTCTGGCGGCAGAAACGGGAAATGATAAATCCTCGCAACCCAATTTCGTAGTCATTTTTGCCGACGACCTCGGTTATGGCGATCTGGGAGTTTTTGGTCACCCGACTATTAAAACACCTACCCTCGACCGACTGGCGACAGAAGGCCAAAAATGGACCAATTTTTACGTGGCAGCACCGGTTTGTACACCAAGCCGTGCAGGCTTGCTTACGGGCCGGTTACCTATTCGTTCGGGCATGTGTAGCGATAAACGAAGGGTATTGTTCCCCGACTCCAATGGCGGGCTGCCCCAAAGTGAAATCACAATTGCACGTGCTTTGAAAGAAAACGGGTACCAAACTGCTGCCGTTGGTAAATGGCACCTGGGGCACAAATCGCCTTTTCTGCCAACTGATCACGGATTCGATAGTTATTATGGAATCCCATATTCAAACGATATGAACAGAACAGAAGGAATCGAGGGTAAAGACTGGATTGAGTCCCAAATTATCCTGTCGGAGGAAGAAAATTACAAGGCATATAATGTGCCGCTCATGCGCAACGATAAAATCATTGAACGACCGGCAGACCAGAGGACTATCACAAAAAGATATACAGAAGAAGCCGTAGCTAAAATAAAAAGTATGAAAGACGGGCCGTTTTTCATTTACCTGGCACATTCGCTGCCACATATTCCGCTCTTCCGTTCCGAAGAATTTAAAGATGTTTCGCTGGCAGGATTTTACGGTGATGTGATTGAAGAAATAGACTGGTCAGTAGGCCAAATTCTGAAAACCTTAGAGGAAGAAGGACTTGACGAAAATACGCTGGTGATTTTCACATCAGACAATGGTCCGTGGCATATTTTTGAAACGCACGGAGGAACTGCAGGTTTACTGAGAGGGGCAAAAGGCGGAACTTTTGAGGGGGGAATGCGCGAACCCACCGTTTTCCGATGGCCGGGAAAATTAAAAAAAGGAGTGGTGATGGACATGGCAACCACTATGGATTTGCTTCCAACCTTCTGTAAATTATCGGGCACCGAACTTCCGAATGACCGCACTTATGACGGTTACGATATTTCTCCCTTGCTTTTCGGAACCGGGAAAAGCCCGCGTGATGTCGTGTTTTATTACAGGGGCGAACAAGTTTATGCTATTCGCAAAGGTGATTTCAAGGCTCATTTTATCACACAAAACGAATATGGAAGTCAAACTGCCCACCCGATTACCGATACGTCTATGGAAATAACAGATGATCCTACAATTCATGAAACGCCTTTACTTTATAATGTGAATATCGATCCTTCGGAAAAATTCAACATTGCTGAAGAACATCCCGAAGTTATTGCCGAAATAAGGAAAGTGCTCGAAGAGCACCTGGCTGGCCTCGAACCTGTGGAAAATCAGTTGGAAAAATAGAATAAAATGAAAACGACAAGACGGGTCATTTTTTTAGCCTTCATCCTTACGATTTTCGGCAGCTGCCAGGAATCTGATAAAGCGCCGTATCCCAACATCATCCTCATCCTGACTGACGACCAGGGATGGGGCGATTTGTGTATTTCGGGAAACACCAACCTTGAAACCCCCAACATTGACCAGCTGGCTGTGACGGGCGTCACGTTCGACCGCTTTTAAGTGAGTCCGGTTTGTTCTCCAACCCGTGCTGAGTTGCTGACCGGAAGATACCATCCGCGGGGTGGGGTCTACTCCACTTCTGCCGATGGCGAACGGCTGGATTTGGATGAAACCACCCTGGCCGATTTTTTCCGGCGTGCCGGATATGTTACCGCAGCCTATGGAAAATGGCACAACGGCATGCAGCCACCCTACCACCCCAATGCGCGCGGATTTGATGATTTTTATGGTTTTTGCTCCGGCCACTGGGGAAATTATTTCAGCCCCATGCTCGAACACAATGGCGAAATCGTCAAAGGAAACGGATTTGTGGTAGACGATTTCACCAACCGGGGAATTGATTTCATCGAAGACAACAAAGATCGCCCGTTTCTTCTTTATCTGCCGTACAATACGCCGCACAGCCCCCTGCAGGTTCCCGACAGGTGGTGGAGCAAGTTTGAAAACAAGGAACTGAACATGCTTCACCGCGAACCGGAAAAAGAAGAGATGGTATTCACACGCGCGGCATTGGCCATGTGCGAAAACCTGGACTGGAACGTGGGCCGGATTGTTGAAAAAGTGGACGAACTGGGCCTCACTGAAAATACGATTTTCATTTATCTCTCCGATAACGGGCCGAACAGTTGGCGATGGAACGATGGTATGAAAGGAAGAAAAGGTTCCACGGACGAAGGCGGGGTTCGTTCTCCTCTTTTTATGAAATGGAAAAATGTTTTACCAGCCGGGAAAAAGATTGCTGAAATTGCCGGTAGCATTGACTTATTGCCTACCCTGGCCGATTTAGCCGGAATTGATTTTCAACCTGAAAAACAGTTGGACGGCATCAGCCTCAAACCGCTATTAACAGAAGGTAAACCCGACTGGCAAGGAAGGCTGTTGTTCAGCCACTGGGGAGAAAGAACCAGTGTGCGCAGCCAAAAATTCAGGCTCGACAACGACGGGAAACTATTCGACATGGAAAATGATCCCGGACAACATGATGATGTTTCGGAAAAATTTCCTGAAATCTCGAAGCGACTGTTTCAGGCTCGAAAACAATGGATAAATGAAGTTATGAGCGAATTGCCCGAAACTGATGGGCGAACATTTACCATTGGGCATCCTGATTACCTGTTCACCCAAATCCCGGCCCGCGATGGAACTGCTCACGGAAACATCCAGCGTTCGAACCGCCATCCCAACGATTCCTTCTTCACCAACTGGACAAGTATCTCCGACAGTATCACCTGGGAGGCAGAAGTGCTTGCTGATGGCGATTTTGAAGTGGAGATTTATTACAGCTGTCCGCCCGAAGATGTGGGCTCAACCATTGAATTGAACTTTGCAGGAGAAAAACTCACCGGAACGATATCAGAAGCACACAATCCTCCCTTGAGAGGAATGGAAAACGACCGGGTAGAGCGGATGGAATCCTACGTCAAAGATTTTAAATCAATGAAAATAGGAACAATTCATTTGAAAAAAGGGATCAGTCTTTTAACACTCAAGGCACTTGAAATTCCGGGGAGCCAGGTGATGGATTTCCGATTAATCCTTCTTAAACGGATTTAGCCTGGTACCAGGCTACCCAGAATTTAACCCAACTTGAAAATTTACAATTGCAAAGTACTCTTATACCG
>SWCA01001681.1_pt1 | contig 22572 bp, 19 predicted proteins | sample 4692961 | NCBI WGS metagenome assembly SWCA01 (sample SAMN10267275, study PRJNA491770) | bioreactor metagenome | isolation source: DHS bioreactor inoculated with | place: Japan: off Shimokita Peninsula
TCCCCATCATCTACCAGTGCATGGGCACTGGAGTAGAGTGCTCCGCTGGCCCCCACCGTAACTATAATTGACTCGGGTGAGGCTGGGATCTGGTTTTCTGTCTGTAATTTATGGGCTATGGCCTCCCTTAATTCCACAATGCCGGTGTTACCGGTGTAATGAGTGAAACCCTCATCCAGGGCTTCCTTAACTGCTTCACGGATATGCACTGGTGTATCAAAGTCTGGTTCTCCCAGTGCCAGGTTGATGGAGTTTTCCCCCACAATATCGAACATTTTCCGAATTCCAGACAGATCAATGCATTGAACTCTTTTAGAAGGTTTCATGGTAATCGCCAATAATAAACTGTTAATTAAATATTTTTTTTTAATTATCAACTAGTTAGGTGTGGTTTGTCTATTTCGTTATAAATTGATGTTGTTTTAGTTATGATCTTTAATAAAGAAATAGGAAAAGTTTTATAATAAATCATATCAAATTAAAATATCTCATTGGATTTAGTTGGGGGATATATTTTTGATAATGGAGCAAATAAAGGATAAACAGAATCTAATCCTTGTTTTATTTTTGTATTTGTTTCTTTCAGCTATTTTATTCTCCAATTTTAAGTATATCATTAATTCCGATGGAATAGCCTATATTAGTATTGCCAGGAATTATCTCAATGGTCAAATATTTTTTGCTATTAACGGTTATTGGAGTCCTTTATATTCCTTGCTTTTAATTCCATTCATATCAATCTGGCCTGGAAATATAGGAAATATAATATCAACAAAAATATTGGCAATTATTATAGGTTTATTCACATTCATAGCAATCTATTTAATATTGACAAAATTAAAATTTAATAATTTTCTAAAAACCCTTATTTTATTGTCTTTCATCCCATTCATGCTCTATTTTACTTTTAATCTTATTACTCCTGATTTATTAGTGGCTTGTATTCTTTTATATTACTTAAATTTTTTAATGGACAAAAATTATAGAAATTCAGAGCGAATGGGGTTTGTAACTGGCTTTTTTGGTGCTCTGGCTTTTTTATCAAAAAGTTATGTGTTTTTCTTCTTTATTGTTCACTTTATCCTAACCAACCTCTATTACCTAAAAAACTTCCCCATGGATGGAAAGGCAGTTAAAAAGAACTTATTACTGGGATTATCAGTTTTTTTAATTATCAGTGGTATTTGGGCGGGAATTATAAGCGAAAAATATGGGATGATAACCATTGGAACAAGTGGTTCCTATAATCATGCTTTGGTAGGTCCTGAATCGAATGGGCATTTAATGTTCTATCATGGACTTATATCGCCTCCAAATGAATTTTCTGTTAGTTCATGGGAGGATCCCAGTTATTTCCAAATAAAGAAATGGAACCCAATTGGGTCATCGCACAATTTTGTCCACCAAATCATGATTATTTTTAATAATATCTTTAGAATAATCATAATTTCGCTTTATCTACTTTTTATCCCTCTGTTTGTTATTTTATTGGCATTTTTCTTGTTATTTAAATCAAATAATAGTTCTATTAAAAATAATTGTATCATTGTTTTGGGAACAATGGTCCTTTATACTGGGGGATATATTCTAATACTGATTGAAGAGAGATATTTATGGTTTGTTATTATATTGACATATATATTGGGATTCTATGTGTTAACTATTAGTTATAATGAAAAATATATTAAAAAAAATCTATATATATCGTTATTTGCTATCTTGATAATATCTGCAGTGTTTTATCCGATAATGTCTTTAAGTAATTATTCGGGGGCATCCTCTGGATTTTATGAAATCAGTGTTGATTTAAAATCACAAGGTATAACTGGTAATATAGCTTCCAATACTCAATGGGAAATTATGGATTATTATAGTTATTATTTAGATGGCAGATATTATGGCATTACAAAAAACCAAACAGATGTTGAATTAAAACAAATATTAATTTCGAATAATATCGATTATTATTTTGTTTGGGGTGATTCTTCTTCAAAGGAATATCTGGGAGAAAATGTTTATAAAAACAGATATTTCAGTGTATTTAGGATAGAATAATTTTTTTAGTTTTTTAACAAGCACCGCAGTGGTAACAACCAAAAGTCTCACACCAAGGAGTAAGATCCCCCTTTAGTGCTTTATTATATTCATCTATCAGGAATTCATAATCAATGTTAACATCAATATCTTTCCAGGGAAGATCATCACCTAAATCCCAGTGGGGGGATAATTTATTCCATTCACCAAGGGGTACCTTTCGGTGGGATGCTTCTTCAATGATGGATGATAAATTGGTATCTCCCACTGATAATACGTACTGTGCCAGGGATTTATTGGGATTTTCCACCTTGAAATGCCGGTTTTTAATCTGTTTTTTCAGATATTTCACCCGTCTCTTTATATCCTTGAGGTTGAATTCGGTCCACTGGAAGGGGGTGTGGGGTTTTGGTATAAAGGGGTTGACACTTATACGCAGGGAATCACGTTTAGGTGCCATAGCTTCCAGATCCCTCACCAGATTCACCAGGTCTTCCAGATCATCACCCGTTTCCGTAGGGAGTCCTACCAGGAAATAGAGCTTAACATTGAAGTTCATATCGAAGGCAGTTTGCATAGTACTACGGATATCATCATCAGTGATGGGTTTGTTCACCACCTTCCTCAGCCTCCAGGTGGATTCCGGGGCTATGGTAATGGTTTTAAGCCCGCTTTCTTTTAAGCTTTCCAGAAGATTCCTGGAAACCGACTCAATGCGCAGGGATGGTGTGGTGACCTGGAAATCACGTTGGAATAGTTCCTGGCATAACTCTTCGATCTGGGAGTAATCAGAAACAGCACCACCGATCAGGGCGATTTTATTTAAATCGGTGGCTTCCCGGCCCTGTTCAGCAGTTTCAATCAGGGTTTTTAGGTTAGCCTCTCTGCGGGGCCGGTACATGCACCCCGCCATGCAGAACCGGCAACCACGGGCACAACCCCTGGAAACTTCCAGGAGGAAGGACCGGCCAAAGGCAGGAACGAGTTTTGGGTTATCAGTTTCAGGGTGAACCTGTTTTATGGGGCGCCAGGCATCCTGCATATCCTCCACTTGGACCAATTTAGCTTTGTTACCGGGAATGAACACTCCCTCAACTTCACGGAAAGCATCAATATCTTCCCGGGGGTTGTCCAGTTCACTTAGCTTGTCCAGTAAATCAGGGAGTATGACCTCACCATCACCCACCAGGAAGAGATCGATGAAATTACTCATAGGCAGGGGGTTGGAACTGGCACAGGGACCACCCGCGATGATCAGGGGATCCAGTGGGGATCGGTCTTCTTTATGGATGTTTAAACCACCCTCCCGGAGCATCTCCAGTACGTGGGGGTAATCCTGTTCGTACTGCAGGGAGAATCCCGCCACATCAAAATCATTCAGTGGGGAGCCAGTCTCCAGGCTCTTACCATAAGGATAGACCACCCGTTCACAGTAAACATCCTCCTGATGGTTTAGGAAGTCGTAGATGATGTGAAAACCCAGTGAGGACATGGCACTGCGGTAGAGATTGGGGTAGCAGGAGGCGAAGCGTAAGCCTGCTTTGAGGGGATCCTTCACCACCACGTTATGTTCCAGGAGCATAGTTTATTATCTTGATGACCAATATAATCAAGATATCTACCTGATCAATAAATGAAACTCATTTATCAATTGATTAAATTTATCAATTGAGTAAGAAATTATACCCAATTATGGGGTTTACAATTTTTAAAAAAATAATAAACTAGTAAATCTAATAATTAGTTTAAGGATAAACAGATAATGAAGTTTAATAAATATAACAAGGTGGCAGTGGGAGGTACCTTTGATAAATTCCATCAGGGCCACCGATTACTCTTAGAAAAGGCATTCCAGGTTGGTGAACAGGTACTGATAGGAGTCACCTCCGATGAATTCGGGGGTATGAAGGGTGAAATCGAGCCTTGTAATGTGAGGATGTCTAACTTGAATTTACTACTTGAAGAACATTCAAATTATATTATATCCCGACTGGAAGACCCTTACGGGGTGACTATTGATGATGAATCAGTGGATGCCATAGTGGTCAGCCCGGAAACTGAACCCACAGCCTTCAAGATAAACCAGATACGCTGGGAGAAGGGGATGAGGCCCCTGGACATAATCACCATAAGCATGGTCCTGGCCGAGGATGGTAAACCCATATCTTCCACCAGAATTCGGAAGGGTGAGATAGATCCCCGGGGAACCATCATTAAGAAAAATTGAGTTGATATGAATAGATATAATATTTATCACAAGCAATTACTATTACACGAAAATTATGAAGGTTATAGTTGGATCCAAGAACCCGGTGAAGCTCCAAGCCACCCGGAATGTGTTGGAAAAAATATACACTGAACTGGAAGTGGAAGCAACTGATGTTGATTCTGGTGTCCCGGATCAGCCCATAGGATTGGAAGTAACCATACAGGGAGCCACCAACCGGGCTAAAAATGTATTTACCCCTGAATTTGATTTAGCAGTGGGTATAGAATCCGGACTCCTGGAGGTACCCCACAGTATAACCGGATACCTGGACCTGCAATGGTGTGCCATTTACGATGGGGAAAAAACCACCCTGGGGGTAAGTGCTGGTTTTGAATACCCTCCTATGGTTATAGAAGAAGTCTTGAGTGGTATGGAAGTAGGGGATGTGATGGACCAGATTACTGGTGTGGACAATTTAGGGCAGAAAACAGGTGCAGTGAGTCACCTCACCCAGGGAATGCTGGATCGTACTGGTAACACTGAGCAGTGTGTTTTGATGGCTATGGTGCCTTGGATGAATTCAGATATTTATTTTAATAAATAGCAAAATAGAGTGATAAGTTTGTATTTTTCTAAAATAATAAATTATGCAAAAGAAAATCTTTTGGAAAGCTTTTTTTTTGTTATACTTATTATCTCTGTTATTATAATCACATATTATCGTTTTAGAGTACAGTTAGAGATAGGTCCAACATGGGACGCCTATGATTTTTTAGCAAACGCTGCTGAATTCGCTGGAAAAAAGATTAATTATGCGGATCCTCTTCGACCTCCTTTATTATCTTTTTTAACATCCCTTTTCTTTAGGTTTGATGGTCTTTATGAGGGGGCAATATTCATTGTAGATAGTATCTTATTTATTTTGGGTGCTATTGGACTTTACTTTCTTTTTAAGCTCCGATTTGAACCAATATATTCATTTATTGGCGTTTTAATATATGTTACGTCACCACTTATTCTTTCGCTGATTTGTGGGGGTTGGTCTGATGTTTCTAGTTGTTCTTTTTTGATATTGGGAATATATTTTCTGATATTGGCCATTAATAAAAATTCTAGATTTTTCTATTTGACTTTCCCATTATTCATGTTGGCATTTTTATCCAGATATGCCTCAGCCTTAATTATATTTCCAATTGGATTATACCTCTTAATTGAGCGAAAAAACATTAAGAAGTATCAGGATATAATAATTGGGATATTAATCTCTTTTTTGATAATAATGCCTGTGTTAATCTTTTTCCAGATTAAGTTTGGAAATTTTCTATATCCTTTTATTAGTTCATTTGGGACAAGTAGAGGTTCTGATGTAACTTTATGGTTTGCTTATAATCCTGATAAATTATTCTACATAAAAAACATGCCATATTATATGGGGAGCACTGCAATTGCAGTTCTTTTTATCTCATTATTGGGATATGCAGTTATTTTTTTAAGAAAAATTAATTCTATATCTAAAAAATTTAAAAAAATAGAATTTAAAAACTTCAATTTAGATCTTAAAATCAAATTAGGATCATTTTCAATTTTAGTTATTTTACTGGCACTTTCATTTAGTGTAATGCATTATATGGTTAGTATATTAATATTTGTCGCATTATGCTATGTATTCTATCAAATATTCAGAGTTAGAGGTGAATATAAATATTTGAGTATGGATTTATTGTTGTGGGCTTGGTTTGGAACTTTTATCATTTTTAGTAGTGTTTATGCTGCTAAAGTGGATCGCTACTTTGTCATGATGGTTCCTTCAATCTGTTATTTTCTATTAATTGGCTTAAAAAATACCATTAACCAAGTTGGGGTTAAGTATAAAAATATCAATTTAAGTCTGTGCATTTTTTCTTTCTTTTTAATACTAATGATGTTCACATCAACTTTTTCATATGTACAAGGAATTCCCAATGAGAACGCAGATTCAATAGCCATACGGGGGGATGTGATCAATGCTAGCCAATGGCTTAAGGAATATGATCCTACCTATAAAGATAAGATTATATACGCTGACTTCTGGCAGTATTTTGGATGGTATTTACAGATTGATATAAAAAAGATGCCAATATTCCGTAATAATCAGGTAATTTACTCAGAGTCAAAAGATCATAATTTCACTTATGAGGACAATCTTGCATTTAATCAAGAATTAGAAACAAATAATGCTCATTACTATTTATGTTCACATTCACAATTGAATTTAACTAATTATAAACTTATCAGAAGAATTGGTGTCATAAGTGTGTATGAAAAATTAGTTTAATTGAGTTTTGAACAATAGGTTACTTAAACCTTAAATGAGAGAGTGGATAAATCCATTCTGAACTATCAACATTTCTTAATGGTGATTATTTGCACAAATTTAGCGATATTGATAAGCATTCGTACTTGATTTTATTATTATTGATCATTACAGTCGGTATCATAGCTTATTATAGGGTGAAACTTCAGATGGATTTGGGCCCTATTTTTGATACATATGATTATCTGGCTGATGCTGCTGAGTTTGCAGGTAAAGGAATAGGATTCACAGATTTCAATCGACCACCACTTTTATCTCTTTTGACTTCCATCTTCTTTGTATTTGGCGGATTATCAGTAGAACCTATAATGATTGTTGATGGCATTCTTTACATATTTGGATGCATTGGCCTTTACTTGTTCCTGAAAACCTTTTTTGACCCATTGAGTAGTTTTATCGGAAGTTTACTATTTGCCACCTTTCCCATAGTGATAACTTATGCTGGGGCCGGATTTAATGATGTCTCAAGCGTATCAGTTGCCATATGGGCAATTTATCTTACATTTTTGGCAGTTAAAAATGATTCCAGATATTTCTTCCTCTCATTTCCAGTAGCATTACTAGCATTTTTAACTAGGTACAACATGGCTTTGATAATTTTCCCAATAGCCTTTTACATCCTGGTAAACTGGAAAGAAATTGAAAAGCCCCGAAACATCATTATTGGGATTGGCATATCTTTTATTTTACTAATTCCCCTATTAATATTTTTCAATACCAAATTTGGGAGTCCAATATACCCCTTTCTGGATTTCTTTAAAACATCCGGAGGTGGCGGGGTAACAGAACATTTTGCCTATAACCCTGATCCTCTCTACTTCATTAAAAACATACTTTCATATATTGGGGCCGCATCATTGGTGATAATATTATTCACCCTACTTGGTTCAGTATTCGTGTACATTAGAAAAAGGAGAACACCATCAGAAGACACTAAATGGACACCAGTTTTTAAAAAAATTTTTAAAAACAAAAAATTTGTCATAATGCTTATTTTAGTATTTTTGTTCCTGATAACTTTTGCCAAGGTACATTACATGATTAGTGAGTTCATTTTCTTTGGCATCTGTTACTTAGCTTATCTGATTTCTAATGATTTTTCTGTAGATTTAGATAAAGATTTACTTTTTTTAGCCTGGTTTATGGCATTTTTTATTTTTCAGAGTGTTTTTGTAGCTAAGGATCATCGGTATTTCATTACCATGGTTGCACCTCTAGCATACTTCCTAACAAAGGGATTCAATTGGTCTGTAGAAGAAACAAAAGTCAAATATAAAAACATAAACTTAACCAAGTGTCTGTTAACAATACTAATTATATTGGCAATTTTGTTATCAGTATCATCACAGCTCCAAGGAATAGAAAAAGACAACCAGAATAGTAAACTATTCAATCAAGATGCTAAAGCAGCCAGCTACTGGTTGATGAATTATGATCCAGACTATAAATCAAAAATTATTTACGCTGATTTGTGGTCTTACTTTGGCTGGTTTCTGCAGACTAATGTAGGGAAAATGCCCATATTCAGAAACAACCAAACACTCTATGCTGGTGCAAAGGATTATAATTTCACTGAACAAGATAAAATATCTTTTAACAATAAATTAGAGGAATTAAAGCCCGATTATTATATATCGGCATGGAAAGGAATGAATTTCACACATTACCAGCCGATACAGAAATTCGGCACAGTAACCATATACAAACGTATTTAAATTAATTTAAGGTGATAAAATTAAAATAGGAGTTATAACATCAGCTTATCCGGATTATGAGGATGATCCTCATGGAATATTTGTACACAGGTTGATGGGAGAGATTGTGAAGAATGGACATGAAGTCCACGTTATTGCACCTTTCACTGGCGGAGAGGCCAATTATACTCTTGAAGGGGTAAATGTGGAACGATTCCACTATTTTTATCCCCGAAGATTTGAAAGATTATCCGGGCGATCAGGGATGATAGACAATGTTAAAGAAGGATTTTGGGTTAAAATCCAAGTTTTCACATTCCTTTTCTTTAATGTAGTCTATTCTTTACTAAAACTTAGGAATATGGATGTTATTCATTTACATTGGCCTATACCTAATGGACTGGGGGCTTTTTTCTTAAAAAAAATTTACGGAATTCCTTATGTTACAACTGTTTATGGGGAAGAAGTACATCTTTCTAAACGTTACCATATGCGTTTTATTCTTCGTTGGTTAGTAAACAATTCTTCAAAAATTATAACTATAAGTAAAGCTACCAGAAGTTTTTGTCAGAAAGCAGGTCTAGATCAAGATAAGATCGAGGTTATACCCTTTGGAGTGGACCCTGATTTTTTCCGACCCCTGGAGGTATACAATGATGAGAATATCTTCCAAATTCTTTCAGTGGGTTATTTGATTCAAAGAAAGGGATTCGAGTATCTTATAAGGGCAATGCCACAGGTTTTAGAGGAACATGCTAATGCCAGATTGAAGATAGTTGGATCCGGACCACTGGAAACTGAATTAAAGGAACTCATCTATGAACTGGGATTGGGGGATGAAGTGGAAATTGTGAAGAATATATCTGATGATGAACTTTTGATGGTATACAATTCTGCTGATCTCTTTGTTCTCCCATCCATTGTGGATTCCCAGGGGAATACTGAAGGATTGGGTGTTGTTTTACTGGAAGCTATGGCTTGTGGGCTTCCAGTTATGGGATCCAATGTGGGAGGTATTCCGGATATAATTACAAATAATGAAACTGGGATACTGGTTGAAGAAAAAGATCTTCAGGGAATATCAGAAGCAATGAAAAAGTTGATTAAGGATGAAGAATTAAGATCTATTCTTTCTAAGAATGGATATAATTCTGTTAAACATAATTTTAACTGGAAAACTCTTGCTAAAAGGTATACTGAGGTTTTTGAAGATTTAATATAGCTAGTTGATGTGTGATTTTATGAAACAAAAAATCTTGTATATCATGCATGTTGATTGGAGGTGGATTAAACAACGGCCCCATTTTATCGCCGAGGGGGTGTCTGATTTTTATGATGTAACTGTGGTCCATTTTTGTAGTAAACGTTATCTCTTTCAAAACCCGTTTATTTCGGATACTGATAATAACTTAAATATTTTACCGGCATTTAGGCTTCCACTATACCAAAATAATAGCATATATAATTTGAATAAGGTTTACATGCGAATTTACTTCAAATTATTATTGAAAAAGTATAACCCTGATATCATTTGGATTACCTATCCCCAATTGTATGATTATATTCCTGAAAATAACTGCAAAATAATTTATGATTGTATGGATTTGGCAACTGGTTTTGATTTTGAGGATAAATCAAAAATAATGGATATGGAAGAAAAACTAATAAATGACTCTTCTTTAGTGTTTACATCTTCTAATTATCTTTTTAATAAATTGATTGACACATATCACTGTGAAGATAAATTATTCCTAATTCGAAATGCTTATAGTGGTGAAATAATCCCCAAAACATTGAATTTTGAAGGATCAGAAAGTAATGAAACTGAAAAAACTTTTAATATAGGTTATGTGGGAACTATTTCGAAATGGATAGATTTTACAAAGATAAAAAGAACATTAAAAGAAATAAATAACATAGAATACCATTTTATTGGGCCATGTGAATTGGATCAGATATTGGAAGATAGCAGAATCAATTTTCATGGACCAGTTAATTACAATGAAATCTATAACCATGTTAAGGATTTTGATTGTTTAATTGTTCCCTTCAATGTTGACGATAAAATAGAAGCTGCAGACCCAGGCAAGATTTATGGATACATAAATTACAATAAACCGATTATTTCAGTATACTACAAAGAATTGGAATATTTTTCTAAATTTTTATATTTTTATTCAACAACAGAAGATTTATTGGACTTATTAAACAATATGGTAATTAATGGATTTGAAAGGAAATATTCTAAAGATGAGCGCATAGAATTTCTAAAAAAGAATTCTTGGGATATGCGTGCAAATGAAATAAGAAAATTCCTTGTGAAAATAATTTAATCCATTAATCATCCAGTATTGGAAATGGCATTTATTGAACTGTTAAGTTAGATGGTGTTTAGATGAGAATGGATTATTATGATGAATATTATGAAAAGACATATTTAACTGGGCGTAACTTGACAGATGAAGAAAAAAAAAGAATTAAATCTACCCTCAACATGATACCTAAAGATGTAAGTTCTTTACTGGAAGTAGGTTGTGGTGAAGGGAGAATAATAAACCCTCTACAAAACAAATATGAAAAGATTTTTGGAATGGATATCAGTGATGAAGCTCTCAAACACGTTGAAACATCTAAAATCAAAGGTAGAATTGAGAATATCCCTTTCCCAGATAATAGCTTCGATATTGTTTTGTGTTGTGAAGTTCTAGAACATCTGCCTTCACCCATATATGAGATAGCTCTCAAAGAAATAAAGAGGGTTGCAAAAAAATATGTTTTAATATCTGTTCCTAACGATGAAGACATTCAGATTGGTAAAGTTCGATGTCCTAACTGCAGATCGTTATGTCATGTTAATGGTCATTTAAGATCTTTTAATCTTTCAAATATGAAAAATTTATTTGATATTGGCATACTGTTAAAATATGAGATAGTTCCCATTGATGTTTTTTGGTTCCATGAAATTGTTATACAAGTTAAAAAATGGCTTAAAAAGGATTTTTTTACATTTGAAGATGCAGGTTTTTGCCCAAAATGTGGATTTACCCATTCAAGTGATCAAAACAAAGTTAAATCACCTTATTTTTTAGAAAAACTCCCTTTCCAGTTTCCTACCAAGAAAAGTGATGGTTGGATCATAGCATTATACCGTAAATAATGATTTCTATGAAATGTCAAAACAATGACCAGAGCCCGATAAAATTTACTGATGCTGTTTTATGGGTGGGATTGGCCCAGTTAATTATTTACATAATTAGTTTTTTTACGTTTCCAGTCATCTCAAAAACATTCGGACCTGCCTTATATGGACTCTGGGCTCAAATAATAGTAACTGTGGGCTTATTAACGCCAATAATAACATTTCATTTAGGTACGGCGATGGTACGATATTTAAGTAATGAAAAGTCACTTAACAAATTGAGTCAATCCTTTTCAAACATGTTTTATCTAATTTTGCTGGTATCAATAATTTTAATAGTATTATCCTTTGTTTTTAGATATGAAATAGCTCAATTTATATTTGCTAATCAAGAATTTAGCAGTTATATTATTTTAACGTTTATTTGGTCAAGTTCAAGTGCTTTTTTACTTTATTTAATTTCCTTTTTGCGGGCGCAGGGTAGAATAAAAGAATTATCTTTAATCAATATTTTCTGTTATTTTGCCAAATTTATCCCTTTAGTCTGCTTAGCTTATTTAGGTTTTTCTCTATCTTTTATCATCATCAGCCAAATTTTTATTGAAATAATTTTTGTTTCCTATTTAACAATTAACATAATTAAGAGAATTGGATATAAAACTCCAAATTATAGTAATCTAAAAAAATATCTTAAATTTAGCATTCCGCAAATACCAACTGGAGCATTACTGTGGATATTAGATGCCAGTGATAGGTATTTTATTACTAATATCTTAAACTTGACTCAAACAGGGATTTATTCTGCTTCATATACATTAGGAACTACAATTTCTGCTTTTTATATACCCATAAGTTTTGTTGTTTTTCCAGTAATTTCCAAATTTTGGGAGAATGGAAATATTAAGGATGTTAAACGGTATCTTGAGTATTCTACTAAGCTATTCCTGACATTGGCTATCCCATCGGTTGTTGGTCTTTATATCATCTCTAAACCTCTACTTATTCTTTTAAGTTCAGCGGATTTCGTATCCGGAGGGGGTTTATTAACTCTTCTAATAGCAGTAGGAACAATTTTCTTAGGATTGTACCAAATTAATCTATATGTTATCTGTTTAGTTGAGAAAACACATACAATGCCCTTAATTGTTTTCTTGGGAGCAATAATAAACATCATTCTTAACCTAGTTTTAATACCCCAAATGGGAATTATGGGGGCAGCAATAGCTACAATTTGCGCTTATGCTTTATTAGCACTAATTGTTTTAGTGTGGGCCAAAAAAGAGATAGGTTATTCCATTAACAGAGTTTTTTTATTAAAAATTATTCTTTCTACAGCAGTAATGTACTTATTATTACAGATATTCCAAGTAAACACGATTTTAGATATAGTTTTCATAATTATTCTGGGCTTATTTGTTTATTCTGTCTGTGTCGTGTTATTTAGAGCATTTTCTGAAGAGGAAAAGAAATTTATTCTGTCGTTTTTAAAATCATTTAAATCAAAAGTAGGCAAATAACCTAATAATTATTAATACAAGTTACTGAGTTTTTATAGAATCATAAACATTTTGTAATTTCTTCACTGATTTATCCCAGTTATATTCTTTTAAAATAGTTTTCCGTGCATTTTTGCCAATTTTATTATTATTTTTTTCAATTACATCCATCAAAGAATCATGAAACGATTTAGGACTGTCTTTTTTGTATAAATATCCGTTTATTTCATGTTCAACAACATCTGTAATTCCCCCAACATCACTTCCTAGGACTATGCTTTCTGTCGACATTGCTTCTAAAAGTTTTAAAGGTGTAACTAATTCGGATGAAAGGGTTGAAGGACGAGGAATGATAAAAATATCCGAAGTTTGATAATATGCAGGCATAAATTCATGTTTCACACTTGTTAACAACTTAATTTGAGGATATTCCTTTGCCATTTTTTTTATTTGCTGAAAATATGGACCTTGACCTATAAATAGAAAGTTAATGTGGGGATAATAACTTAAAATGGAGGGTATATTATTTAAAATGAGTTCAAATCCATTAATTTTATCAAAATAACCTGCATACATTATTATTTTATCCGGATTACCTAATTTTTCCTTAATATTCTTTATTATCTCAGTATTCTGGGGTTTAAAAATATCACTATTCACCCCATTTTTGATGACAGTGATTTTTTCTATGGGGATTTGATATTGTTTCATTACCCATCTTTTAATGGCTTCAGTGAGACTAATGACATGTTTAGCGTGCTTGAAAATTTTTTTAATATTCATCATATTGGTATAATATTGAAACCTTTTCGATGCAATAGGATGAGCTTCGATAATCAGAGGTTTATTCATATTTTTTGATGATTTATACGCTGCAAAAATGTAGGGAGGCATATTACGAGATTGAATTAAATCGACATGTTCTTTTTTTGCTGCGTTTAAAATAGTTTTCTCGTGATAAAAATATCTTAGTAATGGTAATCTCCAAATAGAGTGAGGGGTAAGTGCATTTACTCTTTTGATTGTTATTTGATTTAATTTTTCATATTTCAATTTAAAAGGTGTTCCATCAGATTTTCTGTCTGGTGTTATGACAGTAATGTCATAAGGAATCCTAGAGAGGAGGTTATAAGCCCGAATACTAGATCCTCCATATTCTGGAATAAAAGTATTGTGTAGAATCATAATTTTCATTGAATATCCCCGTTCTTAATCTTGTATTTAAAACCATCAACCAATCCCTGAAAATAAGCCAAAAAAAGTTTTTTATTTCTAAAATAAATACTAATCATTAATGGTATTACTAATAGTCCAATAAATTGATATATATTGAAAAAATTATAATCTTCCTTTTTAGCCCATTTCCGCATAAATATCCAGCGGTTACGGGTTATGTAGTATAATCCCATGGGATTGGATATTCCTCCACCGGATCTTGATACTTTGTGCCATATGTGGGATGTGGGGACGTATAAACTTTTAAATCTTTCCTGGTTTGCCCGGAGGGTCCAATCACTCTCTTCAAAGTACAAAAAGTAGTCCTCGTCCATTAAACCTATCCTCTTTATGGTTTCGGTTTTAATCAAAAAAGCAGACCCACTAACATATTCTACTTCCTTTATCTCATTGTATTGTCCCTTATCAACCTCATTGGTTCCAATCTGAATGCCACGACTCAGTTTCCAGGATATTTTACATCCCGCACTCCATATGGTCTGTGGTTCGTCATAAAAATATATCTTAGGGCCCAGGATGCCCACATCATCACGGGAATCTCCATTTTTGATTAATTCCCCTAAAAAGTTTTCATCAACCACGGTATCATTGTTCAGGAGTAAAATATAATCCGGATCAAAGAATTCAAGGGCAAATTTGATCCCCACGTTGTTTCCACCGGGAAAGCCCCTATTTTCACTATTTTTAATGAGGGTAATATGTTTTTTAGTTAAATTTTCATTTTTCAAAGGACTTTTATCCTTTTTAAAGGTTTCATAGTATTCGTAGACTTTAATGGGTTTGTTATTGGGGTTATAGTTAAAAAAACTGGATTCAACTGGCAAGTGGCCAGAACAATAGTCTCTAATTTTTTCCAGAGAATCATCTTCTGAGGCGTTATCAACAAGAATAACATCAAAATTAGGATAATTAATTTGATAAACAGATTCCATGCATTCTAAGGTGTCTTCCCAGCCATTCCAGTTAAGAATTACAATCGATACACGGGGTTTATCCATGGAAAACACCTAAAAATTAAAAGCATTATAAAAAATGAATAACCAATTCACTTTAGCTTCTTCCTCATCAACTTGTTCTCTTTTTGTATAATGTATATCTCTCGTTTGAGAAGACTAATCTGGGTGGCCACAAAACCGAAAATAAGGATCTGTATCCCGGAAATTATCATCAAAACCATCATAAACATTAATGGTCTGGTAGGGTCCAGAGTACCAATCAAATACTGATAAAACAGGTATGTGGCGATTATTATTCCTATGATGCACAGTATGAGTCCGATAATTCCAAAGAGAATCATTGGTTTTTCATAGAATGTAAATAAGAGATGGGAGATAGTGGTTGACCTGAACTGTATTTTGGATTCCCCTAATTTCCTGCCTTTAAGTTTTACTGGAATCTCTTTGACTTCAAACCCGATTGCTATGGCTTTTGAAAGTATTTCTGGATTTATCTCGGTTCCGGTTGCCTCAATTTCTATGGAATCAAGAACTTCCTTTCGGTAAGCACGTAATATTCCGGTTACTGTGCTTATATTCTTATCCAGAGCGTATCCAACAATTTTATTGGCCATCTTACTTACAAAAAGACGGATAAACGGAATATCTTCAGTTTCCCCACCAGCCATGTACTGTGATCCAATTACAATATCCAATTGATTTTGGTGGAGTTCCTGAATGAGTTTGGTAATGTAATGTGGGTCGTAACTTAAATCCGCATCCAGTGTGACGATCACATCCCCTTTTGCCTTTTCAAAACCAGTCCGGAGGGCTCTACCCATACCCATGTTCACTGGATGTTTAAGCACCAGAAGTTCTGGGGTTTCTCGAGCGTATTCCTCCATTAACTCCAGGGTTCGGTCACTGCTACCATCATCCACCGCTACGATCTGGTAGCTTTCAAAGGTCTGGAGAACCTTTTTAACTTCGTTGAGGGTGATAATGACGTTATCTTCCTCATTGTACATGGGTAAGATTAATGAAACTTCCATAATTAGAATTAGGGGGTAAGAATGATATAAGTTTTTCACAAAAAAGGATATTTCTAATAATAAAACGAATTAACAAAATTGAAAAAAGTCAACTTTAGTTAAAACTTTAGTTTAAAAAAAGAATGCTGGGTTTGATCATGAGTGTCAATACCCTTAAATCTTATTTAATTTCTTGAAGTGTTTGGGTAAAGGTTTATGTTTGGCAGGCGCACCTATTGCCAGATAGTATGGTGGTATGTCCCGGGTTACTATTGCCCCGGCAGCAACCATGGCTCCTTCTCCAACCTCTATTCCAGATAGGAATGTTGAATTAGCTCCAATAGATGCTCCCTTCCTAATTATGGGACCTTCCAGTTTCTGGTCGCTCCTTAATGGGTACCGGTCATTGGTGAAACAGGAACACGGACCTAGAAAAACATGATCCTCGATTAAACTGTTTTTAGGTATGTAAACATTAGACTGGATGCTTATGTTGCTTCCAATATCACAGTGACCTTCAATAACTGTGTTGGTTCCTAAAAGTACTTTATCTCCGATTTTGGTCCTTTCCCTGACTAAAACTCCGTGTCCGGTTTGGAAATCATTACCAATCTCCACATCATTATAGATGACTGTATTGGAACGCAGTAAAGCGTTTTTACCAATCTGGGGCGGTTTTGATCTGAATTTGTAACTAACTCCCAGAGTTACATTTTCATGGACCTTAGGACGGTCCGGATCATTTTCATCCACTCCAAAAAAGAGGTTTTTGAAATTAACCTTTTCACTGGATCCCCATGGATTTTTAAATAACGACATAGAACCTCGGATTATACTTGTACCTTTCAAAACTTTAGTAATCATTATATTAGTGTACAGCTAGTTAATCTATTTTACTCCCAATTTTTACACTTAAGGTTAATATCATTATATAACATAAATCATGAAATAATGATATTAATAAAAGTACGGCCAGTATTTAGGTTTAGGGATAATATATAAAATTATCCATGGAAGATCCTTCTGACACTAATCAGATCTATGACAAAAAAAACAGAGATATCAGATCAGCATTTTTTGCACATAAATTAAATTGTAATCACTTAATTACCACAACAAGACTGTCACTGAATTTTTAATGTAAGAATATAGATGATACAATGTCAAAAAATCATTTAATCATAATCTTGGCAATAATTTTAATATTTGCCGCTGGGGTTCTCCTACGCTTGGAATCCGCTTATATAACTGGAACTCCAGTGGAAGAAAAATCATTTTATTTAGATCAAAATAACCTTCCTTATATGTACGAACTAGATTCTTACTATAATTATCGTTTGACCCGTAATTACATTGAACATGGCTATTTAGGGGATGTTAAAGTTGATGGTCAAGAATGGGACATGCATTCTTATTATCCTCCAGGGGTTCCCCTTGATTATCCTCCCCTCATTGTTTACTTGGCTTCTTTCATTTATACTCTGGTTAATCTTTTCAGCAATGTGCCATTACTTGTTGTTGTATTTTGGATATCTGCATTTGTTGCACCATTGGCAGGGGTTGTAGCTTATTTATTCACACGTAGAGTCAGTAATGAATCAGGTGCTCTAGTTGCAGGTATTTTAACTGTATTGGCTCCTTTTTATTTTATTAGAACAGTCCCTGGTTGGTTTGACACTGATATTTTTGTTATTATTTTTCCAATATTAATCGTATGGTTGTTTTGGGAGTCAAATCATACTCGTAATCTTAAAAACAGTTTAATTATTTCATTTCTTGCAGGCTTTGCAATGTTTTTATTTGCAACTGCGTGGAACGGGTGGCAATATTATTTTTATTTAATTTTAGTTTCCAGTGTTTTATGGTTAGTAGTGTGTCTTATTAAAAAATGGCCTACTAAAAGATTTTTATACACGTTAATAACATTTATTTTAGTAACTCTGGGCCTTTTGACAATTTTCACAGGATATTTAAATGTTATAAAACTTTTTTATGCCCCATTAGAGTTTATAAAAATTAGCGGATCTCAAAGCCCATGGTATCCTTGGCCCGATGTTTATATATCTGTCAGTGAGTTATCCTCCGTTACAGTTGATAGTATTGTTTCAGGTATTGGAATTGCATTTTTTGGAGGTCTTTTTGGATTAGTATGGATTTTAAGAGTGTTATTAAACAAAGATCTTAAAGAAAAATACTTAAAATCCATGGACTGGTTTCTCTACACCTTCTTTATCCTATGGGTATTAACCGGATTTTTGGCATTGTTAAAGGGTTCTAGGTTTATAATAATTCTTATTCCCCCATTAACTATCTGTACTGGGCTTATGGTTGGATTGTGTGTGGAATATTTAAATATTCTTAAGTTCAATAGGTTGTCCTCTAACATGAGAAAATACATGATTCACTTTCTGACTTTCGTTGTTGTTCTGATAATTGTTATTCCCAGTGTAGTGAATATTGACAAAGCTCTTAACATGCCTCCCGGGGCTGATGATAATCAACTGGATTCATTGGAATGGATTAAGTATAACACACCTAACAATACTGTTGTTGTATCGGGTTGGTCTGCGGGTCATTTAATTACTTACGCTGCAGATAGGCCAGTTTTAATGGATGGGCGGATGGGATACATAGAAACTCTTCAATCACGCAGTTTAGGTAAAGGTTATCCATATGGGGCTAAATCTCCCAGCCCTGCAAGGGAATATTGGATTGATCATGCCTTTGCCACCAGTAATGAAAGTTTTTCACTGGGGATTTTCCGTATGCTTACCACTAGTGGGGATATGGCATTTTTAACTATGGACGAGTACACCAAAAATACTTCCAAGAGTGTAGAGATTTTGAATCAAATTTTAGGTGTTGATAATCAAACGGCTTTAATTATCATGATAAATAACTATAATTTAACCCAGTCACAGGCTGAAACAGTTCTTAAATATACTCATCCGAGAAATCCTTCCCATTATGTGATCTGGACATATTCAGGTATGCTTTATAAAGGGTTTTGGATTTATAATTTTGGTGAGTGGAATTTTAATAATAACACGTCAGATGGGGAAATAACATATTCATTCAATGATATCCAGCTAGATGGTGATATAATTTCAGATAAAAGCGGGATAAAAGCTGATTTGGAAATGGATAATGTTACATATAAAGGTGAAGTCCCTTATTGTGCTGTGAAAATTAATGGAAGTTCTATTGACAAGATTTATTTAAATCAAAGTAGTGATATCTGCGTATTCTTAATTTTAGATGAATTTAAATCTTTAATAATTAATAAAAAGCATGAAAATTCCTTATTTATCAAATTAGCTGTTGAAAGAGAGAACAGTTCTCACTTCAAATATATTTATAAAAATAAAGATAGTGCAGTATGGCAAGAGCGCTATTGAAAATTATTAAAGTGGAATTGATACTTAAATCCGGTTTATGGTTGTGTCTCTTGCGTTATCTATTACACTTGTAATGTTTCCTGCAATTGACTGAGTAATATTAACAATATAACCACCAGCGACAATTACTATAACTAACATTGCACCGATTAACAGTATCATTTCAGCGCTGATCTGAGCTCTTTCATCCATTTTTTTCACCGTTGAGGGGCTTAATTAAAGAATTGTTTACTATCTAGCATAATATCTTTATTATATTATGACATTGATGGTATAAAGTATTTATTTATATTGATTCTGAGAAAATATTAATTTCTATTAATACATCTAGAAATGATTAAAAATTACAAAATATAATTACTTTCGCGATAAATTAATATAATTTAAAACAAAAGAAGGCATTAATAAAAATAAAAAGAAAAGAATAACCCATAAATTGGGTTTTAATCTATTGTTCAGTGGTATGCTGGATCTGACAGTGTTTACGTCTTGTCCTGCGTTTAGTCCGGAGTTGCTGCTGAAATATGCTCTGTAAATCAGTAATGCAGCGATTGCAATAACGATAACTCCACCAAACAATAAGATATATTCAGCTGCTCCTTGTCCACCTTCATCTTTTAAAAAGCTCATATTTTTTACCTCCAATAGGGGTTTTTACTAATATAACATTTTCTCTGTCAATAGTCATATATAAACATTTTCATTGTTAGCCAAAGACAATATTTATATCCTATCTGAATCTACTTATTATTACTTACTAGTATTCACAATTAATTATCTTTTATATACTTCTTTGTGCATATTATCACACACTAATTAAGAGGCTTGTGACCATGCCCAAAAACTACAACTTAAGAAAACTGATCCTGGAAGTTTTAGAGAGTGATGAACTATCCAAAAAGAAGATCCTAGAGGTTATAAGATCAAAATCAGGGATAGGTACATCTGATAAGACCTTCAACGAATCATTAATGGCTCTCTTGCGTGAAGGCCAGATTTACATTGCAGATTATGATTTCACAATATACAACGGAGTAAAAAGAATCCAGTCCATTCGTCCCGAGGGTATTGTCTTCGGTGTTTCCAGGATGGACTTCGTGGAAATTGAAACCATCCTCAAACAAATGGAAAGTAACGACCACGAAGAAGTTTACCGGGCATCCAAGAATCTAAAAAGAATATTCCGCAGGAGGATGGATGAACTCCAGAGTGAAGGAAACCACAACCAACCCAATGGAGCAGATTCCCTATTCAACCAGACCATCTTCTACATGAACTCGTTGGGTGAAGAACAAAAAAGATCCCTCAGAAACAAACTAGCATGGAGTTTAAGTAACAATAAAGGATCTCTAGAATTATTTAAGAATATCGTTGATTTTGTTCAATCTCAAGAATAATCGCTAGTTTTCTAGTTATTTAATAAGTAGATCTAGTATTCACAAATAAATATTAATGAGTTAAAGAATTCAATAATTTGCATTGATATTAGTACTTCCTCGAACATTATTAACATCACTAGCGGCATTTAGGGGGTTAGTGGTATAAAGATAATCTCGATAGATTAACAAAGCTGCTATAGCTATCACAATAATCGCACCAAATAAAAGTATGTATTCTGCCGCCCCTTGGCCTTTTTCATCTTTAAAAAACACGTTTTACACCAAACCCCTTTAATGTTATTACATATTTTAATATATAATAAATAAATCTTTCTACTACTTTATCAATAATCATTACTTTGAAACATATCAAGAAGAAAAGACAATGAACTTATCTAAAAATTATTGTTGTATTGATCTAATTTTTATAGATATTAATTCTAGAACTTTTTATAAAATCTACCGAATCAACGATAAACTTATTTAAAAACAATCACAATTGATTCTTATTGTATTCCATTTTTAATGTTTTAGATTAATGTTTCAAAACTTTTCAAGGCACTTAAATGAAAGTACTCCTGATCCCCTGTGGTATTGGAATGGGACACACCTCCCGTTCAGTGGCCCTGGCCCAGAAATTAGAGGAAATGGGTGACGAGGTTCTCTTTGCCAGTTATGGTTCTGGGTACCAGACCCTCAACGAGTACAGTGACTACCCAGTGGAAGAACTCCCCACCATCAAGTTCTACGGGAGTTCCGGGGAACTGAACTTCAAACACACCGCCCGCAAGTCCATAGATGCACCCTACATATTCCTGAAGAGCATCTACCATGAATCCCGTATAATCAAGGAATTTGACCCGGACGTGGTGGTATCAGACTCCCACTATTCGGTCCCCATCACCTGCCGGGTGCTGGGCATTCCCTGTGTCCTGGTGAGCAACGACCTGGCACCGGAACTCAAGGAAGAGTACCACAAGGACCGCACCCTGGAATACCTGGAAAACGGTTTGCAACGTTTTATCAAGGATGTATCCCGCCTTTGCCAGTCCATCATCATCCCGGACATAGAAAACTCCTACCAAGTATCATCATCCATCAAAGACCGGGTGAACTTCACCGGACCCATCCTGAAAATGGACCCCCAATCAATGGACAGTAAAAAAGAACTCCGGAAACGCTTCGGCTTCGGATCATCAGAGAAGATAATAATGGCCACAGTGGGAGGATCCCATTTCGGTAACAAGCTCCTAAGCCTCCTGCACCAGGCAGCACCTGACCTGGACTGTGACCAGTTAATACTGGTAACCGGGCCCCAAGTGAAACTGGATCTTGCATCATCCTCGAGAATAATATGCAAACGCTTCCTGGGAGATATCATGGAGTGGATGAAACTATCGGACTTTCTGGTGAGTCTGGCCGGACACACCACCTCCATGGAAATAGCTTCCCTGGGCATCCCCAGCCTGATGGTTCCCATTGAAAATCATCCGGAACAAATGAAAAACGCCACGAAAATGGAGAGATATGGAATAGCTCAGGTTGAAAAAATGGGTACTTTAACTTCCCAGGGTTTATCCGAGAGGATCAATTCCCTACTGAAAGATCAAGACCTCCAGAAAAATGCAGCCAGTGTTAGGAATATATTCTCCCAGTACAAGGGAACTG
>SWCA01008922.1_pt1 | contig 22565 bp, 19 predicted proteins | sample 4692961 | NCBI WGS metagenome assembly SWCA01 (sample SAMN10267275, study PRJNA491770) | bioreactor metagenome | isolation source: DHS bioreactor inoculated with | place: Japan: off Shimokita Peninsula
ATCAGCGCTACAATTTCACCCTGCTGCAGATGAAAGGAGATTCCTTTTAATGCGTGAATAGCACCATAATGAACGTTCAAATTCTCAACTTCAAGCATCATGCGTTTTCTCCTTACGATATTTTTCAGATAAGGCAGCCGCACCCGGTCCCAGATACGCTTCAATTACACGTGGATTTGCCTGGATCTCTTTGGGGGTTCCCTCAGCAATTTTTTGACCATAATCCAGCACTGAGATCTGGTCCGAAATATCCATAACCACGCGCATATCATGTTCAATTAAAATGATTGTGATACCCAAATCATCACGGATGTGACGAATGAAGTTCTTCATGTCATCCGTTTCCTGAGGATTCATGCCGGCGGTTGGCTCATCCAGTAACAACAGCTTCGGTTGGTTGGCCAAGGCACGAGCGATCTCTAATCGCCGTTGAGCACCATATGGCAAATTAAGTGCCAGGTGATCACCTAACCCAGCCAGCCCCACATAGTGCAGCAAATGACTGGCTTCCTTAATAATATATTTCTCTTCCTTTTGGTAGCCTTTGGTCTTCAGCATGGCAGCTACCCAGCCATGTTCTAAATGTGGTTCAAACCCGACCATGATGTTCTCTACCGCTGTCATGTTTTTGAACAGACGGATGTTTTGGTAGGTACGGGCGATTCCTTTGGCAGCGATTTTATCGGTTAACATTCCATGGATCGATTCACCATTAAACAGGACCTGCCCAATCTCCGGTTTATAGAATCCGGAAATGCAGTTGAAAAGTGTTGTTTTACCAGCACCATTAGGTCCGATAATACTGGCAATCGCTTCTTCCGGCACCACCAGATCGACTTTGTTAACCGCCACCAGCCCACCAAAAATTTTAGATACATGACGAGTTTCTAATACAGTTTTCATTGTTTGCCTCCTACAGTGATTGCCACTGCAGCAGGCTCTTGATCCGGTTCGACAGGCCTCTCCAATTTGGGACGCCGGGCAGGCCACAATCCTTCCGGACGAATAATCATCATCACCACCAGCAATGCACCGAATACCAACAAACGATAACTTTCCAGTTCACGCAAGATCTCTGGTAATCCTTTCAGAACAAATGCACCCAGAACGATCCCGGGAATGCTACCCATTCCACCAACGATTACCAGACATAAAACATTGATAGAGACCATCAGCGCATGATCTTCCGGCCCGGTAAACTGGTTCCGCGAGGCAAATAAAGCACCACCCAACCCAGCAAATGCAGCACCCAATGAGAGTGCCAATAATTTGTATTTATAAGTATCCACACCGGTGGCCTGTGCTACGGTCTCATCCTGGCTGATGGACAACCAGGCTCTTCCAATACTGGATTCCTGCCAGCGCTTTGCCAGGAAGACGGAGAGCAAAACCGCCAGAATAATAATGTACATATAATCCACATCGGATGTGAAAGATCGGCCAAATAAAGTCGGTCCTGCGATATTTCGTACACCTCTTGGTCCCATGGTGAAATCTTTCAGGAGATCGCTTTTCAACAAAATACGGATAATTTCACCAAATCCGAGGGTCACAATCGCCAGATAATCTCCCCGCAACCTCAAAATCGGCAATCCAATTAAAACCCCGGATAACGCGGCTGCAACGACAGACACAGCCAGTGCGATCCAGAAGTTCCAGACCAGATTGTGGGGTTCGGGGGAAGTAGTTAATGCGAAGGTATAGGCACCAATCGCAAAGAAGGCCACGTAGCCGAGCACCAGTTGACCGGAAAGACCAACGATGATATTCAAACCCAGACCCAATAGTACATAAATACCTACTGTACCCATCACATAGTTCCAGTATGCGCCCCATGTGCGTGGCAATAACACCAATAGAAGCAAAACCACACCCATCAACACGTAACTGACATACGGATTTCCCTGTACCTTCCCTAACCAGGTGCGCTGTGACCAATTTTGAACTTTCGTGCGGGTGGCTTTCACCTGTTCCTGGCTTTTCTCACTTCCAAAAGCAAGCAAACCACCCACCACAGCCATCAGGGTGCTGAAACCCACATGAATTAATCCACCCATAGCCACGCTCTGATTGAAAAGGAAAAATTTGATTGAATCAGATGAAAGCATGCTCAGATAGGTACGCATGTCGACGCCACGGGCATCCAATCCACCAACCACGACAGCGTAAACCATCACCAACACGCCGGCACTGAGCCCGGCTACGAAAGCGCGCAGGAACACTTTTGGCAGGGTAAGGCTTTCATGCGAATCCTGCCGCGCTGCGCGCCATCCGTTCCAGATGCCCAGAAAACCCAGGAAAATAAAGAAGTTACCAATCCGGGGGATCTGTCCAACCCCCAGGGATTGCCCTAAAACTTTCTGTATCAAACCAGAAAAAACAACGGTAAAACCAATTAATGCCAGAAAAATGACTATGATGCCAAATACCAGGCCACTCGCAGCGGATTTTTGTAAGGATTGTTTGTTCATACCTTCTCCTCCGATAGCGCTTCCCCTAATATACCGGAAGGTCTGAAGATCAAAACCAGAATCAGGATGCTAAAGGCAATCACATCCTTTAATTGGAAATCAATTCCGAGTACTGCCGGTCCTAAAGATTCAACAATACCCAGAAACAACCCACCTACCATAGCACCCGGGATATTCCCAATGCCGCCCAATACCGCCGCAGTAAACGCTTTGATACCGGGCAAGAAGCCTACAAAATAATTAAACAGCCCATTGTGGATACCCCACATCACACCCGCCGCACCTGCCAGTGCACCACTGATCACAAACGTGCGGCTGATGATCTGATCAACATTAATACCCATCAAGGCTGCAGTTTTCTTGTCCTGTGCAACCGCGCGCATCGCGCGTCCCAATTTGGTACGTTGTACTAACAGATAAAGCCCTACCATTAAAATTGCCGATAAAACCAGGGAAAAGATTCCGGTATAAGTTAAAACCACAGTGCTGCCAGACAGTTCAAGGTTCCAACCAATACCGCGGTCCAGCACCACCGGATTGACATACTGGCGCCTTTGGGGGCCAAACAACAACTGGCCAGCATTTTGCAGGAATATGGATGCCCCAATCGCGCTGATTAATGGCACCAGGCGGGGCGCACCACGTAATGGCCGATAGGCGATCTTCTCCAGAAAGTATCCGGAAAGTGCTGCGATCGTCATGCCCATTAAAAACGCCAGAAAAATGGCGATCACCGGATTAGCATTCAAAAATGACATTTGAGTGCCGTCTGTTGCTGTGACCTGGATGGCATTAAAAGCTTCGAACACAAAATAACCACCAAACGTGCCGAGCATCATCACTTCACCATGCGCAAAATTGATCATAAACAAAATACCATATACCAATGTGTATCCAATAGCGATCAATGCATACATTCCACCAATGATCAACCCAGAAACAGAAAGTCGCAGCCAGGTGTCTGCCCCGAACTGCGACTCAGCTGCAACGTCAATTGCACGCACAATAACGAGCGCAAGCAACAAGAGCGCTGCAATAATTCGAATAATTTTTATACTATTCTGGGGCAATGTAAGCGGGATCTTTTTCCGCAAAGCTTCCATTAAGCCTCCAACGTGGGTAAATTAAGATTGATATATCCGCACAGGGAAACTGCGGAAAGGGTATACCTCTCCGCAGTAACCCTAAAAATTCAAAACGATATTACTTCTCAGCCTGAACCCAATCACCATCTTGTACGATATAGAAGGTTGGACCAGCTGTGTTACATTCACCCACGTCAGAGCAGGTGACATCACCGGTGATACTGACGAATCCACTGGTTGTTCGAACTGCATTTACCAAAGCACCACGGGGTACATACAATGAACCATCTCCACCAAGGACGGCCACTTCTTTCACCTTAGCCATCAAAACAGCAGCGGCGTCATAACCACTCCAGGTATAGGGGGATAATGTCCCAGCGCCAACACCATAGGCAGCCAGGTAATCCGCATCAAATTTCAATTTGGCTTCTGATTGGGGAGGGATCAGGGAGGCAGCATAAGCACCCTCTCCGTTGGCACCCGTCTTTTCCACAAATTCTGCACCGAAGGTACCATCACAACCGAAGAATACGGCATTTTCTAAACCGCTCTGCTTCATATTATTGGCCAAAACAACGCCCTCAGCCACATATCCACCAAAGTAGATTGCTTCGGGATTTTTGGCTGCTAAAGCAGACAATGTTGCGGTGTAGTCCGTTTCACCCGGGGTGACAGCTTCGTAACCAACCACCTCACCACCCAATGCGGTGAACTCAGCTTGCACCACATCAGCCAGACCCTGACCATAAGCACCACCATCGTGCAGGGCAGCAATCTTGCGGAAACCCAATTTATTATAGAGGTAATCGGCAGCAAACTTACCCTGAACGGCATCGGTAAAGGCAATTCGATTGAAAACCTTGGAACCGAGCGTGGTCAGTGGTGGGTTCGTGGCAGAGGGGGACATCATGGGCAGACCAGCTTTATCATAGATCGGCATGGCAGCTTCTGTTGAACCTGAGAAAATGTGACCTGCAATGGCAACAACTGTTGGATCAGTTGCCAGCTTATTGGCGACTGCTGCTCCACCTTCGGGGGCACCCTGGGTATCCTGAGCAACCAGTTCAAAGGCAAAGCCTTCAACAGTTCCGGCATCCTTTACAGCAATGGCTGCACCCTGGGAAATATCCACACCGAATGAGGCGTAGTCACCGGTGAGAGGGGCACCCATACCAATTTTGACTGTTTGACCAGCCGGAACGACTGCACAACCAAACGCATCACTGGCACATACTTCCGGCACAGCACTGGTTGTATCTCCACCGGAACTGTCGCCATTGCTGGTATCACCAGCTGGGGCAGCGCCATTACAACTTGCCAGGATCATGGCAAAAACAACAAAAACAAAAAACAAAACACTTTTCTTCATTACTTCCTCCTTTGGTTGATTCGGAAACTTTTACTTCATTAACGACAATTATGAGATTGACTGACTGACTTTGATATGGCTTGCCTCCTTATTTGAAAAAAGTTAAGGCTATCTCCGTAGAATGTGATCAAAAAAGCCACCCGTTGGATTTCGTTGGGTGGCTTCTCTTTTCCTTTTACTTTTAACTTATCTGATTTTTATCTTCACCGCTCGCCCAACATCAAGTCCAGTCTCCATAAAAAAATGGAGGAGCCAATAGACCATGATAATAATAATAGCGAGGGATATGTTTGACATGACATTTATCACATTCATTTAGGATTTTGCTGATTATACAGTGTTTTTTTGATCTGTCAACCCTTTTGGGTAAATTCTTTCACCGTTTGAGAACACACCTCGATGAATTCAGGATGGGCATTCGGAGGGATTTCACAACCCGAAGAAATAAAATAATTCGGAAATTGACTGGTTGCTGATAATAAGGTTTGTGTCTGGTGAATCACATTCTCAACACTACCGGATGCAAATACTGCAGAAGGATCCAGATTGCCACCAAGGATGACCGCCCCATTCACCTGTGCAAGAGCTGCCGGGATATCCATTGGCTCACCAAAATGATAAATTTCAGCACCAGCTTCCAGAATTTTATTGAGATGCACCAATTTAGCACCGCAATTATGCAGGACGATCGTAAATTCGTCATCCTGTGTGGCATCAATTATTTGCCTGACGTATGGAGAAGAAAATTTTCCCAGTCCTCTGGGCGAAAGCAGCCCGGCTGCGGGTTCAGCAATGATTACCCCACCTGCACCTCTTGCTTTGAACCCTTGTGCATATTCAATCAGGAAAGGTGTTACCTTCTCCAGTAATAGAATCAATTCATCCGGATGAGTTAAGCTCAGTTCCATTACCTCTGAAACACCAAAAATACGACCTGCCAGTGAAAATGGTCCAATCATCCCGGCTAACACAGGAATGCCTTTTTGTTTTCCAATCCGTACCAATCTTTCGGCAGCATCCAGATAGACGCCCGTCCGGCCAGCCCCTGTTGTGGGGACATTAAGATTTGGTATTTCTTCCACGGAACTTATTTTTCTGCCAATGACTGTAGGCACTTCATGTTCAGAAAAGCGAATCTGACACCCGAAGGCTTCCGCTTCCACTGAAAGGTCCATACCAGTCAGCATCGCGGGGGTATTGAACAATTCGTGCATGCGCAGGGCAACTTCATATTGGGCATTCGCATCGGTGGCAGCCTTATCCACCGTATACCCTGACTGGGATAACCCTCCATAAATGCCAATCGGCAGAAAAACACGCTCTTTGTGGTTGAGGAAATATTCTGATAATTTTGTTTTCATAAAAACTCTCCCTGTTGCCATCATCCTGATGGAGATTAAGTATATCAAATATGACAACGTTGTCAATTATGACCCGATTACGCATCTGTTTGATCGAACAAAGAGCGCATTTGATCGCGATATACCTTAAAGGCTTTGCGACCGGATGAGGTTAATTTGAGTGTGGTCCGTGGTCTGCGGTCAACAAATTCTTTCTGCACTTCAATATAGCCAGCCTCTTCCAATTTTTTCATATGTGAAGAGAGATTGCCAAAGGTTAATCCGCTTTGTTGCATGATGAACAGAAAGTCAGCACTTTCAACCAGAAAAAGATAGGACATAATAATCAGACGAGCTGATTCATGGATCACTTTATCTACATCTTCCAGATTGGGTAATTGGATATCTCGATCACTGTTCATTGTTCTGCTGCCCCACTCTCCTGGGAAAACATGATTTTCGGATGAGATTGGATAAAGTTCTTCATCACAAAGATTCCTGAAATCGTAATCAGTATGCCTGATACAGTCAAAATAGTCCCTATGGATGTAATTCTACCCGCTAAAGCAAATCCCAAAAAAATTAGCACTGCATAAACATACAAGCGCGGGAATTTAATAAACCACCCTACCAGACTGAGAATGATAGCCAGAATGAATCCAATCACCAGGAAAAGGTTAAAGGTTAACCAGCGCACGATTCCATCTTCTGCAGGATTCATCAGGCCCAAAAAAATAATAAATCCCAGAACCAGAATCCAAGAGAGAAAATAAAAAGCCATTAACCACATTCGTTCGGATTGCTTGAATTTAAGTGTGCCAATTCTTGGCTCACTCAGCGAGCGTTTCAATGCCAAAGGTAAGGTGAGAATGATAGGAAATAAGTACCAAAAATTCTGATTGATAACTACTCCTAACCCGATGGATAAGAAGACCAGTCCCAGGATGATATCCCAAACCCCATCTGAAAAATAAGTTTGATAAATATCCTTTTTCAATGTCTCCAAATTCACTTTAGCCATCACAACCTCCGATTTGCTATTTCAATATATTTGTCATTAATAGTGCTTTGCAATACAAAGTTAAATTTATGATACCAAAATTTCAATAGAAGTCAAGTGGTTTTCATGAAAATTTACTTGACTTTCAAAGCACTAAACGTCATATTTTTCTTACAAATCATCTCAATAACCCAAATTAACTATTGATTAATTCTCCAAAAATAGTATAGTTACCATATTCAAATGTGCTTTTAATTTAAAATCATCGCCAGAAATCCCCGCATCAACCCAATAATAAAACTCGCTTCTGAACAAACTGATAGGGTCTTTGTTTAAGTGCATTTGATCATTGTCTGAGAGGAGGGTTTTTGCTATGTCAAAGAAAGTTTTTCATGTGATCAGTTTGTTGTTAGCATTGGTTTTCATTGTTTCTGTCACCCAACCGGCGTACACCAGCAATGCAGGCAAAATGCGTGTCTGGGTGGAATTCAGTCCGGGGCGAGGCGCGAGGGTAGAAAAGTCGCTCAACGCCCTGGGTGCAGCGTTCCATTATCGCTTTGAGGATCTGAATAGCTTTGTGGTCACCGTTCCGGAGCAAGCCCTGAACGGCTTGAGAAACAATCCGAATGTGGTCTCCATTGAAGAAGATGCGATCCGCTATCCGGCGGCGCAGGAAGTGCCATATGGCATTGGGCTGGTTCAGGCCCGTGATGTCTGGGATGCAAATCGTGATAATGTTCTTGATACGGGTACGCCTACCGGTGCAGGCATCAAAGTTTGTATCATCGATTCTGGCCTGTGGACAGGCCACGAAGATTTTGCGCGAGTATCTGTTTCCGGTGATGCGACGGGCTGGAACAACGACACTTGCGGACATGGTACACATGTCGCCGGAACCATTGCAGCATCATTCAATGATTTCGGTGTGGTGGGCGTCAACCCGGGTGGCGAGAACAGTGTTGCTTTACACATTGTCAAAGTTTTTGATGGTCCCGAATGTGGCTGGTCTTACAGTTCCACACTGGCAAATGCCGCCAATATCTGTCAGGCAGCCGGGGCTGATATCATCAGCATGAGTTTGGGTGGGGCGCAAAAAAACAAACAGGAAGAACGCGCTTTTAATAATTTGTATGCTGCCGGTATTCTATCCATCGCCGCCGCTGGCAATGATGGAATCTCTGCTTATAATTACCCGGCCAGCTATTCCTCGGTCGTCTCCGTAGCTGCCATCGATTCAAATATGAACTGGGCAGATTTCTCACAATTCAATAACCAGGTGGAGCTGGCAGCGCCTGGTGTGGGTGTTTTAAGTACTGTACCATTCCTCAACAAAGCATCCATCATGGTCGACGGTACTACCTATAATGGTCACCCGGTGGAATTCGCCGCGTTAGGAACTACAGTTGGATCTCTCGCTAACGGTGACTTATGTACGACCACCGGAGACTGGGTAGGTAAAGTCGTCCTATGCCAACGCGGAGATATCTCCTTCTACGATAAGGTGATGAATGTCCAAAATAGTGGTGGAAAAGCAGCAGTCATCTATAACAATGAACCCGGCGATTTATTAGCTACCTTGGGTGAAGGGTTCACTTCCACCATCCCCGCCATCGGAATCACCCAACAGGATGGAGCAACACTGGTCGCAAAAGTAGGCCAAATCGCAACAGTTGAAAGTTCTTTTGAGCAGAATGTCAGCGCTTATGAAGCCTGGGATGGCACCTCCATGGCCACACCACATGTTTCCGGTGTTGCCGCCCTGATCTGGAGTGCCTTTCCAAATCTGAGCAACGTCCAGATTCGTAGTGCTCTCACAAGTTCCGCATTGGATTTAGGAGCTGAAGGTCGGGATGTCTATTATGGTTTTGGTCTGGTACAGGCAAAAGACGCCTTGTTATCCCTGGGTTGGAATCCACTCCCCACTTCAATACCACCTACCCCAACACCAACCAATCCACCCACGGCGACTCCTACCACGCCTACACCTACAAATACGCCAACGGCGACCGCAACCACACCTCCACCTACACCAACATCAACAGCAACTGTTGTGCCAGGAGGAACCATCGCCCTATCCGTTACGACCGACAAGGCAGTTTATTCCAATAATCAAACGGTTTATATCACTGTCGTGACAAATGATAACAATGCACCGTTAGGCGGGGTCACCATTTCTGGTCAGATTATTAGCCCCAGCAATAAAACAGTAGCCAGTTTTTCAGGCACAACGGGATCTACCGGACAATTGACCTTTACCTATCGGGTCAAACGCAATGTAGGAACGGGACTATACACAATCAACACAACTGCTACAAAACAAGGTTTTCCCGCTGCTACAATAACAACCCATTTCACAGTTCAATAATCACAAAAAATCGAATAAACCCTGTGAACACACCACTCGCAGGGTTTTTTTATTTTTTATCCCAGCAAACTTAATTGTCTGGTCTTTTCCGCTGGCTGGTACAGTGGAACTTTTAGGGCAATCCCCTTCTGAGCACACAAAGCTTTAAACTGCTTACTCAACTCCTGTGCACCATTGGCGGCACATTCATAGCGATTCCCAAAGGCGCGCAGGTGTTTCTGCTTCACCCCCGGAAACAATCGATCCAACTGCCGCAGGTAATATTCCTGCGAACCTTTGCGCTGGGTCATGCCAAAGGCTGCCAGAATATACTTTGCTCCATGCGCATGCGCCTGTTCTACAATCGTACGGATATTCTCCCAGTTATCCTCGATAAATGGTAAAACCGGCATCAATAACACCCCCACCTGGATGCCCTGTTGCGATAAGATGTCCATCGCTTGCAGGCGTGCTGAGACCAGCGCTGCTCCCGGCTCCAGCTTTTTTCCCAAACCATCATCACAGGTGGTGATGGTGAAGGATACCAGAGCCTGTGTGTCTATCGCAATCTGGCTTAATAGATCCGCATCCCGCACGACCAGTTTGCTTTTTGTCAGCACATGCACCGGAAAACCAAACTCCACCAATAAACCCAAAGCACCGCGTGTCAGCTGGTACTGTTTCTCCACCGGCGCATAGGGGTCATTCATAGAACCAGTGCCGACAACCCCCTTGATCCGTTTGCTTGCTAATTCCCTCTTCAACAATTCGAGTGCATTGACTTTCACCAGCGTATCATTGAAATTTTCGATCCGATAACAATCACTGCGAGAATCACAATAAATGCACTGATGCTGGCAGCCGCGATAAAGGTTCATCGTATATCGAATCCCAAACCATGGGTCTGGTGCTTTGGAATGCGAGAGGATGGTCTTGGCTTGGATTTCTTTGATCATGCTGGCTCACTAACAAGATTTTAGCACATATATTCTAAGAATACAAGTTCTATTATTTGACAGATTCCCCGACTGAAAATCTTGAGTTAAATTATGTTTCCCAGGTTGTGTTGGGTCAGATGTCCAATGCTGAAGGCGTTCCCCCGGAAGATTATGTGATCCACTATGAAGGCAATGCTTATGGCGGAGGCATCATTCAAAATAGCCCATGTGCTGTATCAATTAATAGTAGTGCACACCCTTCGTTATACCTGGGTTAGGATTTACTTTCAGATGGTTCAGGTCATCCCCCGATTTCGATTTTAGTGATAAAGTAAAATTGTATTGGAACCTGTTCGGGTAACTTCCAATCGAAAGGACGATATGCCAAAAAAGACTTTGATCTTTTCAGTGTTTATCATGGCGATAATTATTCTTTCCGCCTGTCAACCGCCAACTGCCTCCACTGAAGCCACATCCACCGTGCAAACGACACCTCCCGGCATTTCAGTTGCGGCCATCACAGCCACACCCGCAGAAGACTTGCCCAGCATTTCTCCTCTGCAAAAACTGCGCATCATTAATCAGAGCGATCTCCTGCTCCACAATCTGGTTATCGTTTTTCCTGACGAACGCATCGAGTTTGGAGATGTCGCCGGTGGTACAACAACGGATTACAGGTATGTGCCGCAAGGTGTCTACAGCTATGCCGCCTACAACGTCGAAGTGAACGGGCAAAGCTACGAGCAGCCGGTAATCGATTGGGTGGGCGAAACGCCGCTGCAGGGTGAAAATTTTACCTATATCATCGATGTGGATCCTGCGCGCTGGCTAACGGAAGGTCAGGTGATCCAGCTCATCAAGGTGAGCTTAGATCAGTCAGTGGGGGTTCCCCTGCCAGTATTAAACCCCACGTTACAAATTGGCAAAGGCAGCCCAACTTCTCTGGCCGTCTCGCCTAATGGACAATGGATGGCCATCAGTACACAGTTCGGGGTTTACCAGTATCATGCCAGCACATTTGCGGAGGCGTGGTTCACTCCCCTGCCGGAAAAGGCTGGGCTTGTCATCTTCGATCCGAATAGTGAACATCTGGGTGTTGTTTCAGAAAGTGCTATTGTCATTCTGGATGTGAACAACGGAGCGGTGTTAACCAGGTTGGAAAACGCAGGTAATTCCTTTGCCTGGTCACCGGATGGCCAGCGGTTGGTTAGCGGCAGCGGTTGCGAGCAGGTAACTGTTTGGGATGCAAATAACGGCGCCTCGCTGAAAGAGCTGCGTGGTGACAAGTGTTCCGAAGGCTACAGCGGCATAAAAGTCGCCTGGGCAGCGGATGGACGCATATACGGGGTTTCGATGGGGACGAACATATTGGCCTGGGAGGGTGATACTTACGCACCAGTGAAAGATTTTTCAGCCCAAGGTACTAAAGATACCTGGATCAGCATCATTTTCGCTGCTCCTGTAGGCAATCTTCTGGCGCAGTATGACAGTATGGGCTTACCATTCATCGCCATCGTGGATACAAAGCAAAATCGCCAGATTCAATTGCTTGACCAGGAGGTCAATGGGGGTATCATCTCACTGGCCTGGTCGCCGGACGGTCAGTATCTGGCAGTGGCATACAGAATGAATACCGACCTTATTCTCATCTGGAATGCCCGCACCGGCCAGGTAGAGCAGAAGATCGAAGGATATTACGCTGACTCCGGGTTGGGGTGGTCGCCAGATGGGAAGACCCTTTTTGGGCTAAAATCTCCGGATGGCCGGATCAATGCTGTTGCAATAAACACTGGCAGTGCGCTGTATAGCCTGGACGGTCACGCATTTGTAGGAAATTTTTTAACCTGGACTCAGGAAGGGCTAGCCTCCACGAACGGTGCAGCCATCACATGGTGGAACCCGGCTGGTGGGGAGTCGGTGCGTCAGGATATGGTTGGTTCCCCTCAGCAAAGCGTGAACACCTGGCCACCAACAGGTCCTGGAATCTACTTATTTACTGTCGACTATCGATTTCATCAGGTAGGAAATTTAAATTCAAAAAGTCCTCTCGAAGGAGATGCCAGCCAGTATCCATTCTCTACAGCCTGGTCTTGGGATGGCAACAGACTGGCTGATCCAACCCATATATGGGATGCAGAGACAGGCAAACTCCTCGTCCAATTGCAGGACCCGCTGCAAAAACATCCCCCGGATCAGGTCGCCTGGTCGCCTGATGGCAAACGTCTCGCCTCAGCTGATTCATTGAACATGCAGCCACCCGTCATCTGGGACGCCCAGTCTGGAAAGGTGCTGTTCACTTTACCGGCAGAGACTGGTAAACTCGAACCATTGTGGCTCGGGTTGGCGTGGTCTCCGGACGGTAAAAGACTGGCCGCGGTTGGTTCGTTGTGGCATCGGGATAGTGGAAAGGATGAAGGTATGATCCTGATCTGGGATACTGAGACCGGAAAACAGGAGCAGCTGCTCACAGAGGGAATGGACGGAAACCGGCTGTGGACCATTGCCTGGTCGCCAGATAGCCGCTTTCTGGCCTGTGGTACGACAGGCAATGAACTTTTTGTCTGGAATATGGTTAACAACACACCCCTGGCCAGATTGGTGGGTCATCGGGATATCATCGACCAGCTGGACTGGTCCCCGGATAGTAATCAGTTGGCTTCAATCGCTCGTGACGGTACGCTGCAAATCTGGGATCTCTCTGCATTTAATTCAGCCCTTAAATAACCGCTGCCAGTGCAGCCATGGCGACGCCCGTCTAATATTATATGAAGCCAATTAGCATTTGGCTGACCATGGTGAGACGAAAGGATTGTCGATCGCTATGACCAAATCGCAGGAAAGAGCATTTACCGTTGTGATGACTTGCCTGCCTTATCCGCGCTGAAAAGTGTAATGGAGCACCATAATCAGGTCAATTAGAAGAGTTGCCGGGTGACTACGTCAGCTGTATGCCGTTCTTCACCGCCACCATTTCGGTGATGATCGCCAATGCAATCTCTTCCGGGCCACGCGCGCCAATCTCTACCCCGATCGGGGAGTGGATGCGGGCAATCTGTTCATCACTGATTCCTTCTGCTTTCAAATCACGCACATGGTTGGCAAATGTCTTTTTCGAGCCCAGAGCGCCAATGTAGCGTGCTTCATTCTGGCAGCCCAGCGCTAATGCCGGCACATCCAATTTATCGTCATGAGAGACCACTACCAGGTAGGTACCCTGATCCCAGGGGAAGCTCTGGAGAAACTCCTGCGGCCACTCCTGCACCAGGCGATCGACATGCGGGAAGCGTTCTTTATTGCCAAATGCCTTGCGTGGGTCTATCACTGTGGTGTGAAATCCTAAAATTTTGGCATACTGCACCAGTGGGATGGCAATATGGACGGCTCCTACTATCACCAGTTTGGGAGAAGGTGCTAAAACATCGAAAAAAACTTCTATTTGTTCGTTTCCCACCTGGATTTGTTTGCGAACACATTGCTGCTGCTGGAAGATCTCACTCAACTCATCTGCAACCGCTGCCCCCAGCCTGGTGTCGCTGAATTGCCCCACCCATTTTCCATCCGGATAGGCATACACCTGCTCACCTGCCAGGTCTCCTGATAGAACTGTCACCACCCCTGCCATTCGTTCAGACAGCAAATCGTGCTGCATGCGATCAAAGCTAGCTTTTGAAAGTTTTTCAACCCACACTTCTATCGTTCCACCACAGGCTAACCCCACACTCAGCGCCTGATCCTGCGTGACACCATAATGCAGTAACCTGGGTTTACCACTTTTGAGCACCTGCAATGCTTCGGCTACCACTGCCCCTTCTACACAGCCGCCACTGACCGAGCCTGTCATCATTGAATTCTGATTGACCGCCATCTTGGCACCTAATCCACGTGGTGCTGACCCGTATATTTCCACAACCGTCGCCAGAGCGACAGTTTTTCCTTCATCAAACCATGCCTGCATGGGTTGTAAAATTTCTCGCATAATAACCGTCCTTAATAATACTTTGCTATTCTTTCGGTTTTCGGGTTAATATCCTGGCTGCCAATTGCGGTTTTCCTCTTGCCATAGCCTGTACATTTTCATCATACATCAGAATTTCCCAACCTGGAAAAGATTGTAGTAATTCACCCGGTTGTAATAGGTATTCATAACGCAAATGAGATTGATACGTCTGTGCATCAAAACGCATGGTTTCCAGCACCAGGTATCCACCTGGCTTGAGATAATGCTGGTAAAGTGGAAACATCCTCCGATCCAGAAACCAGAAGTTAAGAATTACATCAAAACTCGCAGGTTTCAGATGGATCTCAGGCAAATTCACCAGCACCGCATGAATTTTGGGATATTTGTGCCTGGCTTTGCGCAAAGCCACCATGGAAAAGTCCACCCCCAGCACCTCTAACCCATGCTCATTCAGGAGGTTGGCGTTATGACCCTCCCCCATCGCTACATCTAAACCCCAGCCCTGTTTCGGCAACTGCTGCAATGTTTCCACCAGAAACGCGCGTGGCTTGGCCAGATTATGCCCACTGGACTGATACCTCTCATCCCATTCCGCGGCCTGATAACGATTCATATCACCTCCTCTATCTTCCCAAATCGTCCATTGATCAATAATGTCACCAGGCGGCCATCAATCTCCAGCACTTTTACTTCAGTCCCATAGGTTTGGGTCAATTTCTCACTGGTCAATACCTTTTCAATCAACCCGGCATCCAGCACAGCACCGGCTTTGAGCAGGATCACGTGATCGGCAATCATCGCGGCAGCATCCGGATCATGCGTGCTGAACACAATCGTCACCCCTCGTTGTGCCAGTGTCTCCAGAATCTTTAACAAGCGGCCTTTATTGCTCAGATCAAGATGGGAGGTGGGCTCATCCAGCAATAAAACCTGGGGTTGCTGCACCAAAGCCCGTGCCAACACCACCATCTGTTGCTCACCGCCACTCAATTCCGTCACCGCTCGCTGCTCGAGATGACTTACTTCCAAAAGGTCTAACGTCTCGCGAACCAGCTCAATATCCTGCTCACTGGGCATATCCAGGAAGCCTAATTGGGGAGTGCGCCCTAAGAGTACATATTCAATTACCCGGAAATTAAAAGGCACCACTTCCGATTGCGGTACCAATGCCATCACCTGTGACAATTCCGAACGTTTATAGTCAGCGATATTCTTGCCGGCAATCCAGATTTCACCAGCCTGAGGTGCCAGTAGCCCCAGAATGGTATGCAAGAGGGTTGTTTTTCCGGTTCCGTTCGGACCTAAAATGGCGGTGATGCTGCCTTTTTCCACTGACAGTGACAGGTCATTCAGAATCGTTTTTCCAGGATCATAGTGGAATTGAATATTCTCAAGCCCAATCATGGATTGTTTCATCGCAGTTTGATCCTTGAGCGATTAATGATAGCCACAAACATGATGGCTCCAATCAGGGATGTCAGGATACCCAACGGGATTTCACCCGCCAGCATGGTGCGTGCCAGGTTATCGCAAACCACACCAAAAATGGCACCGATCAGCATCGAACCAGGTACCGTAAATTGACCATTCGGGCCAAATAACTGGCGGGCAATCTGCGGCACAATCAGACCTACCCAGCCCACAATGCCACTCACAGCAGTTAAGACAGCTGTCGCCGAGACGGCAGCAATCAGGATTATCAGACGTTCACGGGTGGTTTCTGCCCCTAATGAGAAAGCAGTGTCCTGCCCCAAAGACAGCACATTTAATCGCCAGCGCATCAGATACACAATCAAAAGACCAACCACCACCACCGGGGCAACATACAATAAATCCTGCCAGGTGACGCTCCATAAACCACCCAGCAGCCAGAAGGTGATCTCCTGCAGTTGGGTTAGCGGATCTGCCAGATATTTCAGCACCCCTAAGCCGGAGGAGAAAAAAGCTGAGACCACAATCCCGGATAGTATCAAGCGCAACACCCAGCCGCCAAATTTGATGGTGCGTGCCAGAATGAATGAGCCCGCCAGCCCTAACAATGCAAAGAATGAGGCGGAAAGTTCAATCGTTAATCGATGGCCGCCTAACCACAGAATCGCCACCGCAGCGCCAAAAGCAGCCCCCTGCGATACCCCTAAAAATCCTGGTTCTACAATCGGGTTGCGGAAGATCATTTGCAGCACTGTGCCACAAACAGCCAGCGTAGCCCCTAATAAAGCTGCTGTAATAATACGTGGAAGGCGCAGCAACCATACCAGTCGCTGCGCCATGCTATCTTCCAGTAACACCTGAATCGGCATCCAGAAAGGTTTTGGGTACCTGCCAATGAAAATTGATGCAGCCAGAATGACTAATAACAGCAGGGACAATATCAAAATGCGTTGATGTTGTTTTACCCACAAACTTTTGGATGAATTCATGGCATCTATTTTATCTCATCCAGACGTGGAATAACAGACTCCTGTATTTGTGCTTCTGACAATCCATATAGTTCCTGATAAAAACTTTGCACCTGAGAAAGCAGGTTGATTTCGGCAGCACGCTCTGGCTGCAGAATGGTTGCCAGCCATTGCTGACCCAATATCCAACGAGGATCAATTAAATCCCAACTGGCATAATCTGCCGGAAAACCATACACCTGACCGTTTTCCACCGCCAGTAAACCTGCCCAGGTGGGGCTTTCGGTTAGTTGTTGTGCTGTCTCTACAGAATCCCCACCATAGTTCACCACAAAAACAACATCCGGATTCCAAACCGCGATCTGTTCCAACCCTACCTGAATCCAGCCATCAGAACCTCCATCTACATCCAACCAGATTGGATTTCCACCTGCATTTTGCACCATCGTGGTTTGCAGATAGCTGGCCGGTGGCACTTTGAAGGAAATTTCTTCCCCATCTTCCGTGTATTGCAACACCAACACCCTGGGTCGCTCAGAATCCTGTAAACCGCTCATCCTCTCCGCCACCTGTGCTTCGATCTGCTGGTAATACGCAATAATTTCCTCTGCCCGGTCGGAATTTCCAAAAACCTTGCCCAATGCCTGAATATCTTCATAGAAAAATTCTGGTGTTTCCAGGTTCATCCCCATGACAGGGATTGAAATTTCTTCTAAAGCTGCCCCCAGTTTGCCCAAAGAAATGTTCTTTACAATAACGAGATCCGGTTGCAGCGGTGCGATTTGTTCAGGACCTGCATCTCTTTCGAGCATATTTTTGACATTCACATCTGGGTCCACCAACTCTAAAAATTCCTTGGTGTCAAAACCGCGTACTTCCAATGCTGCTAATTTTTGGGCAGCATCCGGGAAAAGATAGATGGTATCGATTACATAGGGGGTCGCCTTGCCAGCGACAACAATCCGTTCTGGCAGAGCGGGCAAAGTGATTTCTCTGCCTGTGCCATCGATGAAGACCAGGGTCGGGTCACTTTGGGTTGGATCACTTTGCGTTGCATCCATTTCAGTCGGTTCAATGACTGTGGGTTGTTCAACCTGACTTTGTTCTGTTGTGGGTTCGACAGGTTCAGTTTCGAGGGCAGGCGTGCTTTGCACTGCCGTACAGGCACTGACCAGAAGGACAAGAATAAAACTGATGACCAATATTTTTTTTGAAATTTTTTGCATGAGCACCTCACTAAGTTTATTCAATGATTATATACTCATTAAATGAATAGTTCAAGGATTCAGATATCCTCAATCAGCGAATATCTGTAAGGTCATTTTGGATATACCTTTCAAAATCAATAAGTTTTTTTAATCTTTCCAGGCTGAAGTATGGAACAATTTAATCAGGGAACAAAAGGATAGGATTAGAAAATGGGACTACTTTCTTGGACAATTATTGGTTTTGGCGTGGGCTGGATGACAAACTATTTCTTTAAAAGGCGTTGTAAACTCGTTCGAGCCGGGCGCGTTTTTGCCGGTGTCAGTGGTGCCTTGATTGGCGGATTTTTATCCAATATTCTGGTATATGGTGGGCCACCGAATGTATTTTTTGCCTGGCAGAGTCTCCTCTTCTCGATATTAAGTGCAATCCTGCTGGTGTTATTCTCCTTTTACGAAACACGTCGCGATAAATATTCTTACTGACCCTAAGAACCCCCCTCTAAGACGAATTTCCAAAAAAGGTCAAAAGAGTTCATAGAAAATCAGGTGAACTCTTTTGATTTAAGAATTTAAGTAACAGCTTAATTAAAAAGGATTGGCGTCTTTTTAGCGAGCGGACCTTCGCCAATAAAACGCCAACTTATAGAAATGATTCAAATTTAATGAGTTATCCCAATAAAGGCAGGGAAAACTTAAACGTTGTCGATTCACCCTGGACACTCTCAGCCCAGATTTTTCCCCCATGCGCATTGATCAAACTACGGGCAATTGATAACCCCAATCCACTGCCACCCTGATCACGATTTCGGGATCGCTCCAGGCGGTAAAAGCGCTCAAATATGCGCTCCAGATCCTCTTGTGGAATGGAAGTGCCATAGTTTGTGACCGATACAATGGCTGTTTGTTTATCAATCTCAACCTTCGTGCTGATTTCCTGCGCCTGCTGGGTATGTTGAATGGCATTGGACAATAAATTCACCAGCACCTGACTTAATCGTAGGGGATCCCCCATCACGAAGATTTCATTTTCAGAGTAACTGGCTCTCAGTATAATTTTCCGTTCCCTGGCAGCATTCTGTTGCCGTTCCACCATTTCACGCACCAAAGAATTCAACTCCAGCGGGGTTTTTTCAATCTTCAAATCACCGGCATCTGCCAATGACAACATGCGCAAATCATCCACCAGATTGCTGAGGTAACTGACTTCACTCTGCAAGGCACGCACATTTTCCGGGGAGGCTTCCATTAAACCATCTTCCATACTCTCCAGATCGATTCGTAAGACACTCAATGGAGTGCGCAGTTCGTGGGCTACATCTGCCATCATTTGGCGACGCAATTCGGATTGTTGTGATAAATCCGAAGCCATCTGGTTGAAAGCATTGGCCATGTCCCCCAGTTCATCATTCCTCTCGACGGCAACCCTTTGTTGGTAGTTTCCCCTGGCAAGCTGCCTGGCAGCATCAGCCATCTCCTGCAAAGGCTGCACGATACTCCTGGATTGCCATAAAGCGACTACCAATACCATCAGAACAGCAATGGACCCTACCCAGATCAATGTGCGGTTGACTCTGGCGATATAAATATTTTGGCTTTCACTTAAAATTCCCATCGTTGAAGCCACCAAAAATGTACCCACCTGCTCCCCGTTGACGATAACAGGTGACCCAAATTTGGCTAAGTTCTCCGGCTTATTGATGGCAATCCCATCCGGGTTTGTGTCAAAAATGATTTCATCGCCATTAATCAACAAAAAACGCTCATCCTGGGCAGTGATCATCAAACCAGGCATCATCATATTTCCGTTTTCCTGACGAAAGCGCCCAAACCCGCCTTCGCGATTCCCGGGTGCGTCGAAAACCAAATTCTCCACCCCCTTCCAGGATCCATTTGCCTGATAATATTGTTCAAGAATCGGCACAACCCTGTGGGAGAAATTGTTCCCCGATCGAACCACCAGGTCGGCAAAGCGATTATACACAACCCGATTGGTAACCACCATAAACAATAGCATGGTCAGGATAATGATCGCCAAAAAACTGAGAGTTAACCGCGTAGCAATCGAGAGACGATTCATGCCGAACTGCCCAAAGAATTTACAAAACGGTATCCCACCCCAAATACGGTGATGATAAATTGCGGGTTGGTCGGGTCAACTTCGATTTTTTTGCGTAGATTATGAATATGCACATCCACAGTGCGCTCCACGCCTTCATACACGCCTAAATCAGTTGCTTCCAGTAACTTTGACCTGGAAAAAACCTGATTGGGGTGACGCACCAGATAAACCAGCAAGTCATATTCTGTGGGGGTCAAAGAGACAATCTTGCCATCCACCTTACATTCGCGCGCATTGGTATCCAGGATTACATTACCGAAATAGTAAACACTGCGGGATTGCACCGGTTCCATTTGAGAACGCCGCAGAACAGCCCGCGCCCGGGCAACCAGTTCGCGTGGACTGAAAGGCTTGGTCATATAATCATCTGCTCCCAATTCCAGTCCAATCAACTTGTCACTTTCTTCCACCCTGGCTGTCAGCATAATGATCGGCACATTCGATTCGCGCCGAATCTCGCGGCAGACATCAATCCCACTCATGCCTGGCAGCATCCAATCTAAGACAATCAAATCCGGGGTGTCTTTTAAAGCAATTTTTAGCGCGCTATGACCATCATAGGCAGCCTGCACATCAAAGCCCGCCTGCTCAAAATATTTGCGCACTCCGTCTGAAATTCGTTTTTCATCATCAACGATTAACACTTTCATCATCTATAGTATAGTCCAATCCACATAGAATTTTTGCTTTAATCATCTCTCGCCCAGAAACTGGGCGAGAGATGATGTTTTTTATGATCTTCCAAAATTTTGTCCGGAAATAGTCTATGAATTAGCGGTTGCCACTGCTGTTTCCACGCGAATTACCCATACCACCAGGTCGTCCTCCATCACGGAACATTTCAAAGGGCTTCTCTGAACGATCGCGCATTTTATCAAACATTTTCCAGGGCGTTGGATTTTCCAGTTGATTATTCAGTCGGTCACGTATACGTTCAGCCTGTGATTCGGTGATCTTGCCATCTGCTAAGGCCTGGTCAACTTTTTCTAATTGAGCCTGGATTCTTTCTTCATGAATTGCGTTCATGTCAATGCCGGCTTCTTCAGCAATTTCATTCAATGATTCTCCACCAGAAATTCTGGCTTTCAAATCCTCCAGGGAAATCTCCAATTTGTCCAGTATCTCCCCAATCATTCCATGCCCGCCTTCCCAGATTTTTTCAGCACGGAAACGCATATACGATCCCATGGCAATCCCAAAGCGCTGGTTTTGATTGAATAAGAATCCATCAGACGCTCTTTCTTGCAATCGGTCCTGCAACGTTGCAGCTTGTTCCTCGGTCAGCTCGCCTGCTGCAACTGCTTCAGCCAGACAGGCTTCATGATCCGCCAACCATTGCTCAGCATAGGTCTCATAATCCAGACCTTTTTCTGTAAAGATTTCCTGAATGGTCTTGCCTGATCTGATTTCAGTACGCAATTCATCGGCTGTCATACCTAACACATCCAGAGCAACTGGTTCTGTCGGGCATACGGGTGGGTTCTGTCCATAGGCAGAAACCGAGGTGACCAAACCACCCACCAGCACACCTGCTATCATTAATCCTAAAAATAATTTTTTGAACATTTTTTACCTCCAATTTTTCTATTACTTATGATTAAAGGATATCCAAAACTTGTTTAGAAATTGTTAAGATCCGTTTTAGAAATTGTTTGCGTTTTTCGGTTTCGTACCTTTGAATCACTTTTACCTTAAGGGTTCGCTACCAGTTCCAGTTCGGCAACCAGGGCATCAATCAGGAATGTATTTAATTGACCGGCACCCGTTCTTTCACCAGCGGACGCTCCTGCCCCACCTCCAGGAATACCTCCACCCATACCTCCTCCCATACCACGGCCTCCACCACCACTCTGTAATTCTGAAGGCACTGCACCCCCATTCGCTGCAATAGCTGTTGCACGTCTTGCTTCCCGTTCTTCTTCCGTCATTAATGTTCCGCTGTTCTGAAATTCTTCCGGGACATACTTTGTAAGAATTTCCTGATAGGCTTCTTTGGTAATAGTATAATTATTTACCCATTCCAGTTGTTCGGGGGTTAAGACCGATTGAATTTGATTGAGGAGCGCTTCAATTTCTGCTCCGGCAGCTGTATCACTGGTCAGCAATGTCTTCATTACTTTCCATAAAGGCAGCAAGGTAGCTGCCTGCTCCTGGGTCAATTGCAAATCACTACCCCCTAAGGACATATTTCCCAGAATGAGACGAATTTGGCTACTGAGTTGCACCATTTCCTGAGATTGTTCCTGAGAGCGATTGAGATCTGCATCAGCGGGATTGGTACCCCCGGGTGTTACGCCACCATTATTCTCGCCAGCGCTCGTCCCCGATTTCTCG
>SWCA01009111.1_pt1 | contig 22463 bp, 21 predicted proteins | sample 4692961 | NCBI WGS metagenome assembly SWCA01 (sample SAMN10267275, study PRJNA491770) | bioreactor metagenome | isolation source: DHS bioreactor inoculated with | place: Japan: off Shimokita Peninsula
GGGAGACTACCTGAAAATAGTATCTGCCCGTGCAGATGGTGTGGACGGACAGGACGGAGGAGTGGCAACTGCCATTTTGAACTTTATTCTAGATGAAAACACAACTGATGAGGTAATTGTTGTGGATAAAATGGATGATAATCCCTGGAAACCAGAAGCGATCCTAACTTCCCAAGTTGAAGATGTGAAAAAAGCCGCTGGTACCAAATACTCAGCTGCTCCAGTTTTCAAGGTACTGAAAAATAATGATTCTAAGAAGGAGGTGTCCTAGATGCCTTTTAAAATAGAGAGAAATCAGGAACTATGCAAGAGAAACTTCGACCGTCCTGGTTGCTGTTGGTATCTATGTGACAACCGGGATGAGAAGTTGTGTCAGAACTGTTACTCCTGTTACAATAACTGTCCCCACGGAGTATACGAGATAGTGGATGACGAACCATATCCCCTGCACCATGAAAAATGTGTGGGTTGCCGCATCTGTGAGGAAATGTGTCCTAACAATGCCATCGAAGTGAGTGCCACACCTGAAGACATCAGGAATGTGTGGAGCTTCAACGATCTGGTGGAGATCAACCGTAAATCCACTGAAGGATCCTACAAGGTCAGGGGATGTGGAGCCACCAGACCCTTACCCACCTTTGATGATCTGGTAATTGTACCGGCCCAGGTTTCCAGACCACCCATCGACAAATACCGGGAACCCTGCAACACCCGGGTAGTTCTGGGAAGTCGTTACGCTGAAAACCCACTGGTTATAGATACACCAATAATGATTGCAGCCATGAGTTTCGGAGCACTCTCCAAGGAAGCCAAAATCGCCCTGGCCATGGGCGCTACCCTGGCTGGAACTGCCACCAACACCGGTGAAGGGGGAATGCTTCCTGAAGAACGAAAGTACGCCAATAAACTCATTGCCCAGTACGCTTCTGGCCGTTTCGGGGTCAGCGCCGAATACTTGAATAAATCGGATGCAGTGGAGATCAAAATTGGTCAGGGGGCCAAATCAGGTATGGGAGGCCATCTCCTGGGAGAGAAGGTCACCGCCGAGGTCTCCAAGATCAGGATGATACCAGAAGGTACCGATGCCCTGAGCCCAGCCCGACACATGGATATTGTGGGACCGGAAGACCTTTCCATGAAGATCAGTCAACTCCGGGAAATCACCGATTGGAAAATACCAATCATGGTGAAGTTCACCAGTGGACGTGTCAGTGACGATGTGAAAATCGCTGCCAAAGCCGGTGCAGATGCCATAGTAGTGGATGGTATGCAAGGAGGAACTGGAGCCGGACCCGATGTGGTCACTGAACACAGTGGAGTGCCCACCATAGCCGCCATAGTGGAAGCAGACGAAGCACTCAAACACATCAACCTGAGGGAAGATGTGAGTCTCATAGCTGCCGGTGGAATAAGGAATGGTGCCGATGTGGCCAAAGCCTTAGCCCTGGGAGCCGACGCCTGTTACATTGCCACCAGTGCCCTGGTGAGTATTGGCTGTCGTGTATGTCAGATGTGTTACGCTGGAACCTGCCGTAAGGGAATCGCCACCCAGAACCCGCAGCTACGACGTAGGCTGGACTACTTGGAAGGTGGTAAACGCGTGGCCCGTTACATTGAAGCCATGACTGAAGAAGCAGTGATGCTAACTCAACAGGCCGGTAACACCGATTTACTTAAACTGGAGAAGGATGATCTGAGGGCTTTAACTGTGGAGTCATCAGCCATGACTGGAGTTAAGATGGCCGGTCTGGAAGCACCTATAAGGGGGTAATTCCCTATATTCCTTTTTTTAATTCCTTTTTCTAGGTTTGAAATTTTTTAAATTTTAACTGCTATTTTTTGGATATTTCCTGATTTATTGATGATTTTTGAATATTGCAGATTTATTGTTAAAATTACTATTTTTTTAGGTAACTTTAATGAATTTAACTTGTTAATATCAAAATTAAGTCATTATGCTCCTTTTCCTCAAATCCAAATAACAAAATTATTTATATAACGAAAACATATCGGAAGTATGTTTCCCCCAGCCTATTGCCATCAGCTTCCGGTGTCTACCATGGACCGTGCCAAAAAACTGGGAGAACCTCTAAAAAATGTTGAAAGTGGAAAAACAAAATTTAAATGAATTATTTATAAAAAGGAGGAAATATTAATGGATCCTATTTTTAGTAGTGGTGATACGGCCTGGATGTTGATATCCACTGCCCTGGTAATTCTCATGACCATACCGGGATTAGCTCTCTTTTATGGAGGACTTATCCGTCGAGAAAACGTTTTAAACACATTGTTTTTATCATTCATTACCTTTTCAATAGTAAGTGTACTCTGGTTTATTTATGGATATGATCTGGCCTTCGGTGCTGATATATGGGGAGTCTTGGGGACTCTAACCAACCCATTCTTCAATGGAGTGTTAGAATCAGGCACCCTATCTAGTTACGCCCCCACCATACCCGAAGGACTTTATGCCGTTTTCCAGATGACTTTCGCAGCCATAACCGTGGCACTTATCAGCGGCGCAATTGTAGAACGGATGAAATTCTCGGCATGGCTGGCCTTTGTGCCACTCTGGTTAACCATGGTCTACCTGCCCATTGCCCACTGGGTATGGGGCGGAGGATGGCTATTCCAGATGGGAGTGCTGGACTTTGCCGGGGGAATAGTAGTACATTTAAGCTCAGGTATAGGTGCCCTGGCCCTGGTGTTATTGGTGGGTATTCGAAAGAATGCCAGACTACTCCCCCACCACCTTGGCTATTCAGTAATTGGTACCGGACTCCTATGGTTTGGTTGGTTCGGATTCAACGCTGGATCTGCACTGGGAGCAACTAACCTGGCAGTTTCAGCCATGATCGTCACCAACACCTCTGCAGCCATGGGAATGCTGGCCTGGGTGCTCATGGACAAACTTAACACTGGAAAACCAACCCTACTGGGAGCTTTATCCGGAGCAGTAGCAGGTTTAGCTACCATAACACCTGCCGCTGGTTATGTGAACATTACCTCCGCACTGATAATTGGTTTCATGTCCTCAGTGATCTGTTACTATGCAGTCAGTCATCTTAAACCCTTAATCGGCTATGATGATGCTCTGGATGTATTCGGTATCCACGGAATGTCCGGGATCATAGGAACCCTGGCTGCAGGTATATTTGCAACCCCCCTCATAAACAGTGCCATAAAAGGAGGTCTCATAGCCGGTAACCCTGCTCAACTTGGAATCCAGCTCCTGGCAGTAGTTGTTGTTGGACTTTACTCCTTTGTAGCCACCTATATTATTGGTAAGGTTATAGATCGAACTATTGGTCTGAGAGTAGAAGAGGATCATGAAGTGCAGGGACTGGATCTTAACCTACATGAGGAATCCGGTTACAGACCATAATAGGCATCTATAAAAATACAAAACTGCCATAACCCCTTATACAATAATCATTGAGGTGATTAAATGAAGAAGATCATGACCATCATCAGACCTGACAAACTGGAAGACGTGAAACAGGCCCTGGAAGATATTGGCTGCCTGGGGATGACAGTTAAAGAAGTTAAAGGACGTGGAATACAGTTGGGAATTACGGAAAGTTACCGGGGGAAAGACTACAAAGTAGACCTGCTTCCCAAAACCCAGGTGGAAATCGTTGCCCCAGCAGAAGATGTGGAAGCGATCGTGGATACCATTGTCAAAAGTGCTCAAACTGGCTGCATTGGCGATGGAAAGATTTTCATATCTCCTGTAGAAGATGTAGTGCGAATTCGTACCGGAGAAAGGGGAAAAAAAGCCATTTAACTTAATTTCCCCACATTCTTCTTTTTATTAATCTATTGTTAAATATCCATTTTGGGCCCTAAATTTCAAAATCCGAATTGTAATAATTCAGATACAAGTTTTCAGATACAAGTTTTATTTTTTTAAGTATATACCAAAACACTGTATTAATTCCCAGAGAATATTCAGGAAAACCTGCCAAAAATATAGAGAATGGGCATATTATCTAACGTTTGACCAAAACATTTATAAGGAGGAAGGCACAATGATCAGATGTCGGAAGTATGCTTCCGATATCCGGTAATTGGGGTGAATTTTTCATGAAATAAATAGTGAAAAAAAGTGGGAAAAAAGTGCTTTAGGCATTGACCTAAGCCCAAAACAGCCAAAAAAATATCTTTAACACTTTAAAATAGTGTTTGTATCTTTGTTTACAAAAATCTAGAGAAAACCCAAATATAAAAAAATATGATGGAATAAAGGAGGAAAAAATCAATGGACCCTGTCTTAAACAGTGGTGATACCGCGTGGTTGCTCATCTCTACCGCACTGGTAATGCTCATGACCGTGCCTGGGGTGGCGCTATTCTATGGAGGTCTCACCAAGAAAGTAAATGTATTAAACACAATGTTCATGTCTCTTATCGCATTCTCAATTACCAGTATCATCTGGGTACTTTACGGTTACCAGTTCGCATTCGGAGAAGACATGTTATTTGGAATAATCGGAAATCCGGTTAATCTTCTATTCAATGGAATAGGAGTAGACCAGTTATCAACACTGGCAACAACCGTGCCCGAAACAGTATTCATAGCCTTCCAGATGACATTTGCCGCCATCACCGTGGCACTGATCTCCGGTGCAGTGGTGGAAAGGATGAAAGTATCCTCCTGGATGGTATTTATAGCTGCCTGGGTTTCCCTGGTATACGTACCTATAGCCCACTGGGTATGGGGTGGAGGATTCCTGGCACAGTTAGGTGCTCTGGACTTCGCTGGCGGTACCGTGGTCCACATCAACTCTGGTGTAGCTGCCCTGGCCCTGATATTACTGTTAGGTAAAAGAAAAGACACCAAACTACTGCCCCACCAGTTGGGTTACTCCATAATCGGTGCAGGACTATTATGGTTCGGCTGGTTCGGATTCAACGCAGGTTCAGCATTAACTGCCGGTGGACTGGCAGGAAGTGCATTCATAGTTACCAACACTGCAGCCGCAGCAGCCATGATCTCCTGGGTAATAATCGACTACCTCAAAACTGGTAAACCAACAGTACTGGGTGCAATATCCGGTGCAATAGCCGGTTTAGTGGCAATCACACCTGCAGCAGGTTTTGTAACTGTGCAGGCTGCTGTGATCATCGGCCTAATAACCAGTGTAATTTCATACTTTGCCATAAGCTACCTCAAACCAAAACTGGGTTACGACGATGCCCTGGACGTAGTTGGTATACACGGTATGTCCGGTTTATGGGGTGCTCTGGCCACTGGTTTATTCGCCGCACCATTTGTAAATGAACTGGGAACTGGATTATTCTACGGTAACCCTGGACAGTTACTTACCCAGATAGTTGCAGTGGTGGTAGTGGCAGCATACAGTTTCGTAGCTACTCTTGTAATCGGTAAAATCATTGACATTGTCATGGGACTGCGTGTGGATGATAAGGAAGAAATCGAAGGACTGGACATCACTCAACACGAGGAGACCGGTTACCGGATCTAATAAATATGCGCAATCCATGAGGTGATATGATGAAAGAAATCGTGGCTATAATTCGGCCCAATAAATTAGACGAAGTTAAAGATGCCCTGGAAAAAATCGGATGCCATGGAATAACCGTGACTGAAGTTAAAGGTCGCGGACGACAGTTAGGTATTACCGAAAGTTACCGAGGGAGTGATTACCGAATCGACTTGCTACCCAAAACCCGTCTGGAAATAGTAGTATCAGATGAGGATTTAGAAGCTGTGATAAAAGCAATAGTAGAAACAGCACAAACCGGGGACATTGGAGATGGAAAAATATTCATCTCATCTGTAGAAGATGTTGTCCGTATACGAACCGGGGAAAGGGGAGAAGAAGCCGTTTAAAATTCCTCCAAAATCCACTTTAAACCCCCTTTCCTTCTTTTTTCTTTTTAAAAGTCTCATAACAAATCTTTTTCTAAATTATCATAATCAAATCCTTTTCAAAGTATCATAATTAATCGATAATCGATTATATTTTTTTTTGAGATCAATTTATAATCAAACTTCATAATTTATGTTCTTACTAAAACTATTCTAACAGAGTATAGTATTCACTAAAAATAAATTAAATGAAATAACTTTGTTTTATAAACTCTAAAATAAAGGGTAATTAAAATAAACATAGAAATTAATGGTGACTTAAATGCCAGAACTACCCAGTGTGGAAACTTTCAAAAGATACTTTGATAAAACCTCCCTATTGCAACCAATAACCGCTGTGACGGTAATCAGTCCAGAAATCCTAGTGGGAACCAGCACCACCCAGATGAGAGAATCCCTGGAAGGACACGAATTTATAGAAAGTCTTAGATACGGGAAATATCTCTTCGGAAAGCTGGATAATGAACTGTTCTTGATAATGCACTTCGGAATGACCGGATTCCTGCACTATGATAAAAAAAATAGTTCCAGATACCCCAGGCTGCTGATAAAGTTTTCCAGTGGCAATTTCCTATCCTTTGATGATGCTCGTAAATTCGGGAAACTGGGCCTAACCCGAAATCCGATTGAATTCATTAAAAGTAGAGGATTGGGTCCTGATGCACTGGAGGTGAATTATGAAGATTTTCGGAAAATTCTACAGGGTAAAAAAGGTATGATGAAATCATTACTCTTAAACCAGAACATATTAGCAGGCATTGGTAATCTTTACGCTGATGAAATACTCTACCAGAGCCGGGTACACCCTATGACACCAGCAAATTTATTAAATGACCCTGAATGGGAACGGGTTTTCAGTGCTATGAAGAAAGTACTCCAAAAAGCCATCGATCACCATGATAAAATTGAATCCCTTCCCGAATCATATATTCTTCCCCACCGCCATAAAGGTGGAGAATGTCCGGAAGGGTACCCATTAAAGATTATAAAGGTTGGGGGCCGGACCACATTCCTATGCCCCCACCGACAGAAGATGAGAAAATAGATAAACCCAATATTTTATTTTGATTAGGGACTTTTAGCTATTTTACATCAACTATTCTACATAAATAAAAACTATTGGTAATCAAAAATAAAAATAAGTGAATAGGGGTTAGTTTACCATCCTCTATCCTGTAATCTCTCTGATTCTGGTATCTGGCTTATTTCCAGACCAGGCATTGCTTTACCCAGGTCACGGCTAACCTCAGCTATGACTCCAGCGTCCTCGTAGTGGGCGGTTGCTTCGGCTATAGCCTTGGCCACTATTTCTGGGTTTTCGGATTTGAAAATTCCACTTCCCACGAATACTCCATCTGCTCCCAGCTGCATCATAAGGGCAGCGTCGGCTGGAGTGGCCACTCCCCCGGCAGCAAAGTTCACCACAGGCAATCGTCCCTGTTTCTGAGTTTCCTTAACCAGGTATAGTTGTGCTTCTTCTTCCCGGGCCACACTCCAAAGTTCCTCTTCAGTCATGTCCTTGAGTTCCCGGATGGTTCCCTGAATCATACGCATGTGTCGGACTGCCTCCACCACGTTACCAGTGCCAGCTTCTCCTTTAGTCCTGATCATGGCTGCACCTTCATCGATCCTTCGGAGAGCTTCGCCCAGGTTTCTGGCTCCGCAGACGAATGGTATGGTGAATTGTTTTTTGTCGATGTGGAATTTTTCATCGGCAGGGGTGAGTACTTCGCTCTCGTCGATCATGTCCACTCCCAGTGACTCCAGGACCTGTGCTTCCACAAAGTGGCCAATCCGTACCTTGGCCATCACCGGGATGCTCACGGCATCCATGATCTCGGTAACTTTACTGGGGTCTGCCATACGGGCCACTCCCCCAGAAGCCCTTATATCGGCAGGAACCTTCTCTAAAGCCATTACAGAAACAGCTCCAGCTTCCTCGGCAATAACTGCCTGTTCAGCGTTAACCACATCCATGATAACTCCACCCTTGGTCATCTTGGCAAAACCCTTCTTCAATAATTCAGTTCCATGTAGCATGTTATTTTCCTCCATGTGGATTTATTATGATTAATTAGAGACATCTAATAAAATCCCATTAATCACTGATTTACCGGGATAAAACCATTTGTAGATACGTTTTAATTCCCTAGAAAATCATTATTTTATCAAAAATTTTAAAATTTTTATACATATTTCAATTTTCCTTGGGGGTTATTAAAATTTTGGACCAGTTGGGATGGATTGAATATTTGAAAGATGTAAAACACACCCTATGATCCCTGAACTCATCAAAGGTAAGACTGCGGGATAGTTATCCAGTTATTAGGATTTATATAGTCCCCATATTTCAAAGAGTGCATTAATGAAATATGTTACCGTGGGAAATCTATAATAGTAAATTTAACAGTTCTTAAGAATTAGTTCATTGTCTGGTTAGATAGTTCATTGTCTGGTTAGAAAATCTTCCCATATCGTGGATTTATTTAAGAACCCAGTTACATATTAGGAAACTGATTAAATAATTACAGAATTTTTAACACCCGGCTGTAGATGGAGGTTTTATCACGGAAGACCCGGAGGAAAGGTTGAGTATAATCAATAAACTAACCAGGTACAAATTATTTTTAGAAGAAGAAAGACCTAATCTGGTTGAGGAACTTTTTCAATATTATCACCGTGAAGAAACAGATGAGGTTGTTCAAGAAGTGGGGGATTTCGAGAAGGGAAATCCTAAAAAAGTTAATTTCATTCGTTACGATAACCCCTATGAAGCTTATCTTACTGCTCAGATTCAGTTGGATGAAGCTTTGATACCTATTTTAAACCAGCATATTTCCTTTTTGGAGGATGGGGATGATGTTGATCTGGTGCTGGAATCCCTGGAGCACAGCATTTACCGGGTTAAAAAACAGGCCTATACCAATGTTGAAGATTGGGAAAAACTTTTGGATCACTTAACAGAGGATCAAATGGAAAAAATTGAAATCAATCCTAAAGGACCTGGAGATCTTCTCTTAAATGAACTTATCTGGATCCGAAATTATGAAACCAGATGGATGAAAAATGAAGATCATTGATTAGTTCTATAGTAAAATCCTGGATAATTACTTCTTTTGGTGATAATAAGAATATTATTCTTTATGAGATTCTTTTGAGCTCAAGAATTCTACTGACATTAAAGTAATGTAATTAGTTGTAATGACTTGTAATTAAATAGTATGTATATAATTACATAATATTTTCATAGACTTTTCCCAAAAAAATCTCACTTCATACTGGAAAATAAATCAATCCATTGAAAAAACCATTCTTTGGCCATTATATTTATTAAGATTTCTTTAATAGTAACATACATTAAAAACCTATGAGTAATACTTTTTATATATTTTTTATTAGTGATAAAGATATTTAAGTACCCCTAATTTACCATTATTCAACCTGTGAAAATAAGCTGATTAGAAATACTATTTTCTATTTAGAGCAAATATTAATTACCGAAAACTGTTAATTAAACAGATAAAAGTGGCCTAGATATTAATATCTACAATTATTTATTCAACATAATACGAAATATGTATTTAATTGGTATTATTGTATATTGGGTTAACTGAGTCCTTATATATTATATCAAACTTATAAGTCAACAGTAAGAGTATATAACCAGGAGTTGATTAAATGGCTATCAAAGAAGCAGAAATGTTCTATAAACAGGCCATGTCATTTTTAGAACAGGGAAAAGTGGATAAATCAATAAAATTTTTTGACAGTGCACTGGAAATAGATAAAGAATATGTTTCCGCCTGGAATGATAAGGGAGTGGCTTTAATGGAGCTTGGCAAATACCAGGATGCTCTTAACTGTTTTGAACATGTTGTCAGGCTGGAACCTGGTGATAACATGGCTTGGTACAACCGGGGATATGTGCTGTTGATTCTGGAGGAATATCAAGAAGCAGTAAACACTTTCGACTTGTTCCTGGGCAGATATTCCAAAAAGGATGATTTTTACAAATACGCCCTGTATCTACAGGCTCAAGGACTCTATAACCTTAAAAAGTATGATGAATCATTAAAATTAATTAAAAAAGCCCTTAAAAAAGATAAAAAATTTAAAGAAGCCCGAGATCTCATGGAACTGGTTGGAAAAGAGCTATCCAAAAAGTAGTGAAGAAACCCCAATGATCTTCACTTTCCATTCTCCAATTAGTCAGAATATAATGAGTTATTAAAGAATCTGATGGTTTAATAAAAAAAAAATTCATATTATAACAATTGATTAAATGAATAAAATGGTGGAGTTCTATGTCCCTACCTCAACTTTTAAGTCAAAAAGAAATTGAACAGAATTCATCCCAGCTTGATAACTGGTCTGTTCTTGAAAACCGTTATCTGGTATCTGTTTTTGAATTTCCGGACTTTGTAAATGCCCTTGAATTCACAGTTAAGGTTGGTTTAGTAGCGGAAGAGATGCAACACCATCCCGAAATCAATTTATCATGGGGTAAGGTAGCCCTGGAAATAACCACTGATGACATGGGCGGATTAACCGAATTGGACTTCTTATTTGCCCTGAAAGTTAATAAATTGTTTGAATGACTGATTAATCCATTTAGCCAATATAATGCAAGAGAATTAACATTTAATATCGATACAAAGAACGTTTCGACATGTATTTTAATTCATGCTGATCATTTACACTTGAAATAGGGGTCATTTTGATGATCTGATCAGGGATGAAAGAAAATATAGGATAAAATTTAGGGTTAATAGAAGGTGAATACAAGTTTGATTTGATTAAATAAATTACAACCATTTTAAGAATTAGAATATTCTTCTTAAATGTTAATTATCTACATTCAACAAATTTTCCAGGCGTTTAATGGCTTGATAACGATCTTTTTTTTCTAGCCTGGCCTGCTGGAGTGCATCTTGCAGCGTATGAATGGAGTGATCGTATACTTCCCGATCCACAGGGTAGGGGAAACCATCTTTACCCCCATGGGTGAAACTGTACTTAACTGGATCCTCCCAGCTGGCCCGGTTACCATAAACAAGGTCTGAAATCAAAGCCAGGGCACGAATCTTCTTAGGACCCATACCCTTTAAAGAAACTAATTCCTCATAACTTTCCGGTTGCAATTCCCAGGCATTCTGAAGAACTTCAAACTCCCGGGGAGATAGATCAGTGCCCAGCACCGGATGATGGCTGGGTAAAGTGATTTGTGGGCAGAATAAATCCAGATTAGCCTGACCTGCTTTCAGATCCACTTTTTTCTGGAAGTACTTTTTCAGATGTTGTGGGTTATCCAGAATCAGATCCAGGCTGGTTTGACGTGAGTCGAAACTCAGATCAGAGGTCATGTTCAGGGTTTTTTTCCTGTTTAAGGTCGCAACAGATACCATTATGGGGTTCGTTAATGTAGTTTTCCACAGAATCAGATAACCAATGGTACCGCCGGGCGTATCTGGTGGATTCATTCATTCCCTGCTGCACCACCGCCCAGTCACCCCGTTCCGTTAAGAAAAAAACATGATGGTAAAGCTGGTAACCGTCCTGAATACATGAATTATCAATTTTAGCTGAGATTTTACTAGAATAAACCAGTTCTTCCAGTTTTGCGGAGGATAATGAGAATACTTCCCCAGCATCCAGGATCTCCTGAGGTGTTTTCCGGGAAGCCCGTCCCTTACCCCCTGCGATGAGTATGCCCTGCTCTTCAGGTTTGATGGCTGTCTTAAGAGCACCGCAGGTGGTGGTGGTTGTGCCAGAACTGTGCCAATCAAACCCCAGGACACAGGAAAATGCTTGAAACCAGTGGGGGTCCGAGATCCTGGATAAAAATTCATCTGGACCATACTCATAGATTATTGAATCTGTAACTGCTCCGGCCAGTTTAACCATGCGCTTGAACAACCAGCGGGGGGGCACGACCACCGTGGAGGGGTAAATTGGCCACACCACTTCTTGAACTCATATTATCATCATTAGTTTTAAGGGATATTAGGATTAAGTGAGAGCACTTGAGAAGTATAGCATCAGATTTAGCTCCTATTTAAAATAAGATTTTATCACCAATGAAATAAGATACTCTTGATAGTAGCTGAACTAGAATAAGACATAGCTGAACTAGAATAAAAAACTTAGCACTATACATCTATTTTATCTAGTAAAGAATTATTTAATAAGCACGTACTGAATAGTTCCACTGTTTTAAGTGCATTTATCAATGAGGAAATCCAGTTCCTTTAGAATAGATTGATTTTGATCATGGGAAAACGTTAGATGGATGTTTCTTCGGTATTCATCCAGTCTGGAGAGGAAATTTTCAATATCTTCACGTCGCATATCCTCATGGAACTCACCGTACCCCAATTTTTCCAGGTAAATAGCATTTAAAGTCTGTTCGAACTGTTTTTTCACTGGAACACTTAAAACCGGTTTTCCCAGATAGAGAGCTTCGCTTATAAGGGTGAATCCACCATTGGAGATTACTGCCCGGGCCTGGGATAGGTCTGTGAAAAATTCATCCTCATTGAAACTTTTAAACAGCAGGTTTTCATCCCGCTCATCACGGTGGAATCCATAGACAATGAATTCATCATCGAATTCCTTCAGAATATCCATTAATCTCTCATTGGAGTCACTGGTCTGGTAAACCAGTACATGCTCTCCATTATATGGTTCCAGTTCCATTATGGCATCTCTCAGTACTGGTGGGAAATATTTGGTTTTATTAGAATTTTTAAGAGGAGGATAAAAATAACTGGTGATTAGATAGAATGTGGGCATTTGGATAAATGATCTGACCACACTTTCAGCGGCTATTCTATCAGTACGGAACTTTCGGGGGACATCCAATTCTGCCTGGGTAAGTACATGCATATTATCCAGACTGATCAGTGGAACACGCAGTACCTTGGAGAGGAGATTGGAATAAAATTCAAAATCAGAGATGATGATCTGGGGCTTTATTGCCTTGGCCACACTGTACATCAGCCTTAAACTTTTTTTCAAATCCCCTGGGAGGTCTTTCATCCCCTTGATGAACGTTTTGGTGTTCTGAACAGTGTTATCCTCATATACTGTGTTAAATCCGCCGATTTTGTAAACATGGTCAAAATGAGCGGCCAGGTAATCATAGGCCCGATCTGATGCAAATATGTGAACTTCATTGTTCTTGGTTAAATGGTTGAGGAGGACTCTGCCCCTTATGGCGTGTCCCATCCCTTCACCACATACTGAGTAGATTATCCTCCTTTGACCCGGATGTCCGAAGGTGTAATCCAAGTCCTCAGCAGTTATTTGCTTGCCCCGGAACTGGTAAAAAGTGCTTTTAGCATACTTTAAAACCACATTACGCATACCCTCTTCCTGAAGTCGGCGGGTGGAAACCAGGAGTTTTGGGCTTCTGAGAACCTTGAACTGGCTGATGGCACCGATGCGCTCAATGTAATCGGTGTCCTCTCCAAAGTCCAGGTCTTCGTCAAATCCTTCCACTTCATAGTGAAGGTTTCGGGTGGTGATTATACCGTAACAACCTGCCCCATGGGGTTTGATATTTTCCACCCTTTTCATAAAGAAATTAGCAAGATCATGGGTTATTTTATTGAGAAAAGTGTCGCTTAAAGGTGCGATTTGGGTGATGGCAATTCCCAGCTTCCTTTTTTGAAATTCATCCAGACATAATTCCAGGTAATCCCTGGTTAAAATCACATCTGAATCCAGGAATAGAAGGTATTCTCCGCGTGCTGCTTCTGCACCACGGTTGCGACCTACAGCAGGAAGACCTCCCTCCACAACTTTACATCCCCATTCCTGGGCAATGTCTTTAGTGCTATCTTCGGAACCTGCATCGGCCACTATAACCTCATAATCTGAGAAATCCTGCCTTTTTATACTCTCCAGGAGATGGGGGAGGTAATTTTCCTCGTTAAAGGTAGGTATGATAATTGAAAGCTTCATTTTCACCTAAATGTTTCTATTTGACTTTTTGTTTAAGACATTTTCGGATTCATTAAAAGTAGGAGAAGAAATTCCAGGTTATGAAAAATCCATCAGCCCGACCCTCATAAGTCTTAAAAAGACTTTCCAGAGTGGTTTTATCACTCTGACTGGTGTCAATTCGTATCACCGTCATGTTACCCTGCATTTCCGTGCTTAGAACATTGTAACCACTCAGATCAACGGGTTCAAACTGGTTCAAGACTTTTATCTCATGATACGAACTGTTATTCCCTGCCAGTTCCAATGCCAACCCGGACAATGCCACCAGAAAGATGAGTGCCAGGGGTAAGATTAGTTGGCGGAACTGGAAATGTTTTTTCACGAAGTAAAGGATGAATAAAAGACCCAGTCCTATGAGTAGGGGCTGGCTGTAAAGTCCACCATCCACCATCCCTATCAGGGCCAGAGCCAATGCAAATGCCAGAATAACCCTGTATATATCCTTTCCCATGTTTAAAGACAGCAATCCAGTTATATATGCCAGGGGGAGGGTTATGAATATGAAGTAACCCCAGGGAATCACTTCAGGGTAGAGGCTGCCTCCAGTGTGAACATTTTCCGGGACCAATCCACCCATAGTATCGGCAATATGTCCGAAAACTGATTTGAAGACATGGGTGTGCATGGGGCTGGTGGTCGTGGAAGTGGGGTTGGTGGAGACGAAAATGGTTAAAGGAGACACACCATACTTGAAACGAATGGAAAACTCGATTAAAAGTCCTACCAGACAGGTTAACAGGATTATGAGTATGGTCCATTTGAGGAATTTTTTACCATCCGGACTGTATTCTGTGGTTTTTTCATTTACTGGTGCTAAAAACCGGTTGGTATTAATCAAGGAGTTCAGGATTAGGAAACTACCTATTAACATCATGAAAAGGACTGCTTTACCCTCGGATGAACCAGATAAAAGTGGCCAGGTGATCATCATAACCAGCTGGTCCAGTGAGGATGTGGCGTAAACAATCAGCCCTACAAGTATCAGTATAACTCCAAATAATCCTGTTTTATCTATTTTCACTACGTATCCCCATAAAAATAATTCTAATCATTTGAATGCTAATAATTTTACTACTGAAAGTTATTTACTGACTTCCAGCATTCTTTCCACCGCTACCCTGGCCTTATTTGCAATTTCTTCTGGAACTTTGACCTGGAATTTTTCCTCAATCAGGGATGTTTTAACCTTTTCCAGGGTGTGGAGTTTCATATTTTCACATATAGCTTCGTCCAGTAATGGGTAGATAAGTTTATCCGGGTTTTCCCTGCGCAGCCTGGTTACCATGTCCACTTCCGTGCCTATGAGGAAACTTTTATTTTCAGACAGAGCCAGGTGTCTTATCATTCCCCCGGTGCTTAGTATGTGGTCTGCCATTTCCTGTACTTCCGCATCACATTCCGGGTGTACCAGTACTTCTGCATCAGCATAGTTCTCCCGGGAAAAGGTTACATCGGCAGTGTTGAACATTTTATGAACGTAACAGTAGCCCAACTCGGGGATGGGGATTATTTCCTTATCTGTTCTTTTTTCCACGAAGCTGGCCAGGTTCATATCGGGACCAAAGAGTACCTGATCCGATTCAAGGCTTTCTACTACCTGAACTGCGTTGGCTGATGTGCATAATATGTCTGCTTCGGCTTTAGCTTCAGCCAGAGTGTTAACATATAACACCACCTCCGCTTGAGGGTATCTCTTTTTATATTTTCTTACTTCTTCAGCTGGGAGCATGTGGGCCATGGGACACTCTGCCTGGGTATCAGGTATCACTATCTTTTTGGATGGATTTAAGATGGCCGCAGTTTCGGCCATGAAGTCCACTCCACAAAAGATAACCAGATCCGCTTCCTCTATTTGCGAAGCTTTGATACACAGTTCCAGAGAATCGCCTAAAAAATCTGCAATCTCCTGTATTTCCTGAGTTTGATAATTATGAGCCAGTATTATGGCATTTTTTTCTTCTTTAAGTTTAAGAATTTCTTCCTGTTCTTGGTTCAACCTGAACTCTCCTTTAATTAGGTTCATTAGAATGATAGTCCCTGGTTTAGGGATGTGAAGATTACAAAAAATGGCAAGAATGACCTATATAAAAAATCTTATTATATTTCCCTATTAAAAAAACTTTCCCATATTTGTAAAGATTTAATATGATCAGAAGATATTGGATATAACCCCTGAAATAAGGGATTATTTTAGATTTATCCTTAGAATACCCCTATTTAGCTAAACTAATCTATTTCTGCACCTTCCAGGGCACATTTGCAGGGACAATTTCCATCACTAAAGATGTTAATAACCGAATTGTAAATTAGTTTGGTTAATTCCTTCTTTTTCTCATCCAGAATTTCAAATACCTCATCTATGGTGATTTTCTCTGAGGATACTGAAGCTGCGTAATTGGAAACCATGCATATGGATGCGTAGCACATTTCAAGTTCCCGGGCCAGGACGACTTCGGGTAGGCCAGTCATACCCACCACTGTACCCCCGATCTGGCGGAACATGCGGATCTCGGCTGGGGTTTCAAATCTGGGCCCCTCGGTGCACACGTATACACCGCCCTTAATTAGTTTACCATCTACCTTTCGCCCGGCAGAGATTATGGTTTCTGCCAGCTGGGGACAGTATGGTTGGGTGACGTCCACGTGAACTGCACGGTCATCATAGAAGGTGAAAGGCCTTTTGCGGGTGAAATCCAAAAAATCGTCAGGTATTAGGAATTCTCCAGGTTTAATGGATTCATCTAGGGATCCTACTGCATTGGTGGCAATGATTGCTTCGGCCCCCAGCATTTTAAGAGCGTAGATGTTAGCCTGGTAATTGATCATGTGGGGCGGGTTATCATGACCCTCCCGGTGGCGTGGTAAGAAGGCAACCTCCTGATCTTCAAATTTTAGTATAGATATGGGGGGAGATTCACCAAATGGTGTGTTTAAGACCTTTTTCTCCTTTAATTCTCCCATTTCGACTATCTGGTACACTCCAGTGCCACCTACAATTCCGATCATGTTCTCTAGTTCTCCTTTTGTAACCTTAAAAAAAATATTATAAAGGGTTTTATCCCTTGGCTACTCCCATTGGCACCATTCTACCCACTAATCTAGAGATACCTGCTGTGTGTGCGGTTTTAACCACTTGGTCCACATCTTTATAGGCTCCTGGGGCTTCTTCTGCCACCACTGGCATGGAATTGGCCTTCACATATATGCCCTTACCTTCCAGGATTTTGAGGATGTCTTCTCCACGGTAGCTACGTTTGGCACCGGCACGGCTCATCTGGCGTCCGGCACCATGGGCAGTGGATCCAAAGGTTTCATCCATTGCAGTCTGTGTACCGTGTAAGACATAGGAAGATGTACCCATGGTTCCAGGGATGAGTACAGGCTGACCAATTTTCCGATAATCTGATGGTAATTCCTCTCTTCCAGGTCCAAATGCACGAGTGGCTCCTTTTCGATGGACATAGAGCTGATTGTTCTTTCCTTTAATGGTGTGTATCTCTTTCTTGGCAATATTATGGGCCACATCATAAACAATCTTCATACCCATGTCTTCGGCATCCCTATGGAATATCTGTTCAAAGGATTCCCGTACCCAGTGAACAATCATTTGTCGGTTGGTCCAGGCGTAGTTGGCAGCAGCAGACATTGCCGCGAAATAATCCTGGGCTTCTTCTGATTCTACAGGGGCACAGGCTAGTTGTCTGTCAGGTAGGTTGATCTGGTAACGTTTGGCTGCCTTGTCCATGGTACGCAGGTAATCACTGCAAACCTGGTGTCCGCATCCCCTACTTCCAGAATGGATGAGTACGGTTACCTGTCCTTCTTCCAGGCCGAATGTTTCAGCGGCTTCTTTATCGAATATTTCCTCTACTTTCTGAACTTCCAGGAAGTGGTTTCCCGAGCCCAGGCTGCCCAGCTGGGGTATTCCCCTTTTCTTGGCCTTATCACTCACCCGGGCCGAGTCGGCATCAGCCATGCATCCCTTCTCCTCCAGGTATTCCAGGTCTTCTTCCCAGCCGTAACCATTTTCCACAGCCCACTTGGCACCGTTGTCCAGGACATCATCGATTTCACCCTCTCGGAGTCTTATTTTTCCTTTGCTCCCTACACCTGAGGGTACGTTCCGGAACATGACATCAATCAGTTCTTTGATTCGGGGCTGAACCTCATCATAGGTTAGATCTGTGCGGAGAAGTCTTACACCACAGTTTATATCAAATCCCACCCCTCCAGGACTTATAACTCCGGTTCGACTGCTGAAAGCTCCGACCCCACCTATGCTGAATCCGTAGCCGAAGTGGATGTCAGGTAGGCCTATGGAAAATTTCTGTATCCCTGGTAGGCAGGCTACGTTGGCCACCTGATCTACTGCTCCCTTTTCCAGGGTTTTAATTGACTCATCATCAAGATATATCCGACCAGGTACTCTCATTTCCTTTTTATAATCTCCAGGAACTTCCCAAACACAATCACGTACCTTTTTAAGAGTTTCTTCCATAACCATGATAATCAAATCTCCTAATTTTGTTAATTAGCTCTATAGGTATTTCAAAAAATATGAAACTTAAATCTTTAAATATCAAACAAACTTCTCTACTAGATAAACTATAGGTGTAACTGGTATACCAAGATTTCTATTTTTTTATTATAGTTTATGTTGTTTGATTATTTTCTTTGATTAGTGAAGTAAAAATCCCAATAGAGCATATTAATGATAGAATTATTAAAGTGGTTCTTATGCTTTGACTTAATTCAATATAATTAGCAGGCGAGATTTCTACATTGCCTATGAATAAGGAGATCATTAGCATGGCAATGCCCATTCCAAAGATCTGTCCCATGGATCTCATGTTACTTAAGGTTGCAGTGGCCACTCCAAAATATCTTTTTTCCACTGAACTAACAACAGCTTTCGTATTGGGAGAGTAGAATAAACCTATTCCGCAGCCGAAGATTAATATGGAACCTATTTCCACTATCAGGTTAGTGTTTTTGTTAATGACTGCCATAATAGCTAATCCGATGGTGGTTAAAATCATCCCTGCGGTGGTTAGAGTTGTAGGCTCAATGCGGTCTGCTAATCTTCCGGCTAATGGTGATACAATAATCATTGATAGTGAAGGTAGTGCTATTATCAAACCTGTTGTAAATGGATCAAATCCTTTAATATACTGGAAATATAAGTTTAAAAGAAAAGTGAGAGTTACAAACACGCCATAGTTAATTAGACCTGTAATATTGCCAAAGGTAAATGTTTTATTGTTAAATAATTCCATGGGTATCAAGGGGAATTCCGTTCTTTTTTCCACCTGATAGAATAATGAAAGTCCTATAATTCCGGCTATGGCTAAAAAAAAGCCCATACTTTTGGTCAAAGGTTGAAAAGCTGTAAATTATGGTGGTTAAGGATGTGCTGAGAATGATGGCCCCTATAATATCAAATTTTTCACTTGTAGCTTCTGCCCATTCATATTTGAATTGGCTAATAACAATGGCTGCCACTATCCCCATCAATGAATCTAATGCAAACAAAATTCTCCATCCTACCAATTCAGTGAGTAACCCTCCAAGGACTGGTCCGAATATTAATCCCCCAAAAACTCCTATGGATATAACGCCAAAAACTCCACCTCTTTCATTAACCGGGAATGCTGAAGTTATAATGGCATATAAATTTGCAAAGATCATAGCATTTCCTATGCTTTGAAAAATTCTAATTATCAGAAGCATTTCACCGGATATGGAAAATGCAGAAAAAAAGGAGCTAATGGTAAAAATAATTAATCCATATTGAAAAATTCGTTTTCGACCATACAAATCACCCAATCTTCCAAAGGGAATATACAATATGGCGTTTACCAGCAAATATAAAGTAGGGAGCCAAGTTAGAAAAACAGCCGACATATTAAGTTCAACAGCAATGGTGGGTAAGGCCACATTAAGAGACGCTCTAACAAATGGTGTGAGAAAAGAAGCTAGAAGTCCGGCAATGATTATTTTCTTCTTCATATCTGCATTATCCATAAAATTGCCTCTTTTAGATAAAAAGTAATTATTTCTTTTCATTATCGAAAATTGTTATATGAAAAAATTACTAGAATAATCCTTGTTTATCTATTTATGACTATTTTATCGTTTGCTATTAAATTGACTTATACTTAAGGTTTACACTTAAAAATTAAAAAAAATGTAATTATCTTTCAATCATCTTGTGAATTATCAATAATTTTGTATTCTCAAAAAGGGACCCTATAACCTTCCTCACTTTTTTTCAAGTTATTATATTTGGATTTTTCAAGGGATTGTAAAAAAGAGGAATATAACTTAGATCTATAGAATAAAAAGGAATAACATACTAACTAAAAGCAGCACAGCATTATAAAAAATGTCAATCTATTAAACATCTGCATAAAGGAGATTTATGATTATGGAATCTGAAGATGAAGTTACAATAACTGAAAATGATGTAATGGATATAATGGATGTTTTTACTCGTGTCCCACCCTTAATTCTCAAAATGGTTGTCAAAAGGAACAAAAATGTGGTTAAATCATTTGAAACCCAGATAAAAGAGTACCAAAAACAGCTTGATTCCAGTGATATGGTGAAAATAGAGAAGGTCCTGGAGATGGATGTTCCTGATCTTCAAGAGATACTAAAGAAGGCATATCTTGAAACTGGGCAGAAACAGTTGAAAATACTGGCTGACCCCCATGCCGAGGAATTTATTTCTGGAAATCTTAGGGAACTTAAAAAGATACTTTTCCCCAGTAGATTTATTTAGGAAAATTTTCTAAAAAATCATGACTGGGAAGGAATAACAGATATTCCCAAAATATTGTAGGTATTTCTAAATAATTAGAATAGGATATATTTCTAAAAGTAAGAGTTGGAGGTATTTTTAAATTAAGAGTTGGAGGTATTTTTAAATTAAGAGTTGGAGGTATTTTTAAATTAATATTCCTAAAAAAAGCTCCTTCTTGAATTATTAAGAATTGTTTCAACCTGGGATCGGGACATGTAGGGTTGTAAGTCTTTCCGGTATAATATTCGTATCATTGTTTTATCCAGATCAGATAATTCAGTTAAGTCTGGACCGTTAATGCACACTACACTGTTTTGATTATGGTTATGATGTAATCCAAGGCCATGGGCCAATTCATGGATAATTACATGTGAACGACGCTTCTGGCTTAATCCGTCGATTCCAATGAAAATTCGGGATTTGAATATCTCACCAGCAGAGTTGCCACCGTAAATACCACTGATACTTACCTTCCATTCTGTGAAACCATCAACTTTAGATGGGTTAATCGAGAATTGGGAAAATTCCGAGTGGGGGACAAAATAAATTTCCATATCTGCTTCTAACTGATTTTTATCATCAATTTTAAGCTGAAAATCTTTAACATTTGCATTTATATCATCAATAGCCTTATTAAGGGTTTTAAGATCTTCTGGTGTGGGCGAGCCCATAATTCTTATTCTTACCACGTTTATATTCCATTTGCCCACCTTATCATAGCTGTTACCATAATCATCAGCACTGAAGGCACTTTCCATGAAGGTGTTAATCTCTTCATCACTGTATTTTTCATTTTCATTGGAGTTGAACATCCCATAACTATCATTTTTGGTGGTGATTAACCCTAAAGATATGATCAAAAGAATAATAACTCCTATTATTAGGCTTATTCTTAATAAATTCGATGTGGAATGGTTTCTGTTAGTCCCCAAGTCTGCTTGTGCAGTGTCATCATCATAAATAAGTGGTTCCTCTAATGATTTTATATTTAGGAATTCCTCTTCAAGCAATTCTACAGTAGATGATTCATCCCCAAGAGATTCCCTGTGGATGGGTGATTCTTCCCCCAGTGATTCCCGGTATTCCAGATCACCACCACAATTGCATTTATCATAAAAATCATCAGGAGATTCTCCTTCCTGAAGCTGGTAATATCCTCCGCATTTTTTGCAGACTAGGTAGGGCATTAGATACAACACTCCCGGTTTGATGATGAAGTAGCATTAAAATGATGTAACAATTAAGTATCCACAATAACTTGCAGAGTACACCTATTTTCTTCCTTAACAATTTCCATTAAATGAAAGGTTACTGCTTTAACTTCATCCCTTACTTCGTGGGTGGCCTGGTTAAATTCTTCTCCCCACACCACAGCACTGAGGTTGAAAGTCTCAGGATCCTTTTGTTGTATAGTAACTGTAAATTGGGAGAAAACCAGACCCTCATAATCATGGATAAATAGTAATTCACTGAGCCAGTCATAAAGCAGTGCTTTTTCATCCTCGGATTCCACCAGAATTTCTCTTATAACTTTTGGCTTTACTTGGGATGTGTCCGTCATCACTTCAAACATTGCCAGGGCAGCGTTGCCAAAAGCATCATTAAGATCCTGGCCATAGGCCCGGAAGCCCACATCAGCAGTGACATCGAAAAATTCGAATTGGTTTAGGGTGTTTTTATTATCCACTCAAATCTAACCTCTTATTTGGAAATCTAAATCTAAATCTAAATCTAAATCTAAATCTAAATCTAAATC
>SWCA01004781.1_pt1 | contig 22387 bp, 19 predicted proteins | sample 4692961 | NCBI WGS metagenome assembly SWCA01 (sample SAMN10267275, study PRJNA491770) | bioreactor metagenome | isolation source: DHS bioreactor inoculated with | place: Japan: off Shimokita Peninsula
CCGGTCAAATACAACCGGGCCTCACCGAAGGGCAGTCTTGGCATCAAATTTTTAAAATCATAACCCACCGTTACATTCTGTATCTTAACAAAATCACCATCTTCGATATAAATCTGTGAAATGTTAATTCTATTCGTCGTATTACCAGCCGACATACGAGGCAATTTATTTGAAGTTCCTTCACCATGCCAGCGATTCAGAATATGATCGGTATAGTTTTGGAATTCGTTGTCAGCAAATGAACGGTACGACTTTAAGATTTGATGGCCAAAAGCACCTTTACCTGTCACTGCCAGGCTAAATCCTTTGTACTCGAAATTGACGCCAAAACCGATTCTAAAATCAGGGTGTGGATTACCCATCATGGTCTTGTCATCAGGGGTTACCGCTCCATCGCCATTCGTATCAACAAAAATGACATCACCCGGTTCAGGATCGCCCTGCAGGAAACCTTCTGTCCAATTGTCAATTTGCTGTTGGTTCTGGAATATACCAGCGGTTTCGTAGCCATAGAAATAACCTACGGGAAATCCAGTTTGTACGCGCCAAACAGGATCGGTCCCCTGAGAAATGATACTACCATCACTTTGAATAAATCCGGCCGCGTTACCCAGCCTGGTCACTTCATTATCATTCTTTGAGATGTTGAAGTGTGCTCCATAATTAAAATCATTGATGCGGTCATTCCATCGAAGCGCTAATTCAAATCCTTTGTTTTCAATATCACCACCATTATAGAAAGGAGCTTCGGCACCCAAAATAGCAGGAAGCGGCTGACGAACCAACCAGTCTTTGGTGGTTTTCTTGTAATAATCCAATACTACCTGGAAACGGGAATCGAGGAAGTAAGCATCCACACCGATGTTCAACTGCTCTGACGTTTCCCAGGCCACTTCAGGATTGGGTAAAATTGCCGGATAACCTCCAAGCTGCATTTCGCTCCTGTTGCTACCAAAACGGTAGTTGTTCTCAACGTCGAACCCAACAAGGGCTAAATACTGGAATGGATCGATCGACGAATTTCCATTTTGCCCCCAACTCACGCGAAGCTTCAGAAAATCAAGCGCATCACTGTTCGCTAGGAATGTTTCCTCGCTCATTAGCCAACCAGCAGCAACAGACGGGAAGTACCCCCAGCGATTATCTTTGGCGAAATTGGAAGAACCGTCTGCTCTCATCACCAACGTCAACAAGTATTTTTCATCGTAGTCATAGTTGACCCTTCCGAAGAAAGAGGCCAGCTGGCCTCTGTCAAGCGGACCTCCGGCAATGCTGGTAACGCCGGTTGTCAGGCCATCGGTATTGTCAAGAAAGGCATGTTCGAAGCCGATAAATGTTGGATAGGCATTTGTCACATCCATGTTTGTTCCCAGTCCCCATTTCTCAATCGACTGGCCAACAAGAATATCTAAGCCATGCTCACTCTTATTAAATTTGTAATTCAAGGTATTTTCAAAAGTCCAATTATGGCCAGTCCCTGCTGACTGCTGAATACGTCCGGGGCTCAATGAAACATCACCCGCAAGTTCATAAGCTGGCTGGTACTGCCGATAGCTATTCCCATTAAACCGGTATCCGAAATTGCTCTTGAGTATTAAACCTTTAATCGGCTGAACCTGGAGATAAGCGCTACTATTGATATTGTAGTTTCTACCGTCATTCATTCCCCTGTTTAGATGCATTTGTGCCAAAGGGTTATAAATCCGTGAAGATAGGTCTGCCAATCCTGAATCATCTAAGTCGTCATAGGCATAGTATTCTCCGGCATCGTTATATACTGGCACCAATGGGTTTCCTCCTAACATGTTGCGCACGTCATTGTAGTACATACCACCAATAGCGATCCCGCCCTTTTTGCTGTAGCTGTAATTAAAAGTTTGACCAACTTTTATGACTTCCAGACCGTTGTCTTCATAGATTACATGATCGCTATTTAGTCTGAGGGTGTAACGCTCATATTTTGGTTCTACTGGTTTCCCAAAAACCCCTTCTTGAGATGAATAAGAAAAGCCCATCGAAAAAACAGATTGGTTTGAACCGCCACTGATATTAAAGGCATGGTTCTGAATAGGTGCATTTTCATTGTATGCTTCTTCCATCCAGTTGGTACCATTCCATTCGCCACTCTGAATTTTTTGGTATAAAGCAGGAATAGCGCTGGCAAAGTCCACTGCACTTCTTCCGGAGACTACCCGTTCTTCATTATATATGTCCATAAATTGCTGGGCAGTGAGCGGCTTTGCCAAATTTTCAATCTGCTGAACACCATAATATCCATCGTAGGTCACCTGCAGTTCTCCAACATACCCTTGCTTGGTGGTCACCAAAACAACACCGTTGGCTGCCCGCGAACCATAAATTGCGGCCGATGCTGCATCTTTCAGAATGTCGATCGACTCAATATCCGCAGGGCTAATATTATTGATATCGCCCCCGGCAACACCATCAATCACATAAAGCGGTTGCGAGTTACCGATGGTTCCAAGTCCGCGAATATTCACTTTGAATCCTTCGCCCGGCATACCTGAGTTTTGGACAATATTGACACCTGGAGATTGACTTTGAATGGCTTCGAGCGCTTCACTGGTACTTTGCTGAACCAAATCATCTGCCCCAACATTGATGTTGGCACCTGTGGTCAACTTCTTTTTCTGCGTACCGTACCCAATGGCCACGACTTCTTCAATGCCAATGGCATCTTCCTCCATGACCACGTTGATGGTTGTTTGGTTGCCAACACCAATTTCCTGGCTGCGCATCCCTACAAACGAGAATACCAAAATGCCATCAGCAGGAACATTTGAAAGGGCATAGCTTCCATCAAAGTTGGTGACGGTACCCTGTACGGTTCCTTTCACCAAAACAGTCACTCCTGGAAGAGGCTCACCCGAAGAATCGGTTACCTTACCTGTAATCTCCCTGGCTTGATTCATCTGTTCACCAAATCTGGAATCTTGTCGTTGGTGAATGATGATCAGCTTATTATTTACCGTATAAGTCAATCCAGATTCATCCATCAAAAACTCCAAGACCTGATCAAGCGTCTGGTTTTTCACATCCAAACTAACGACTTTCGTTAAATCAACTTCTTGGTTGTTGTAGAAAAAAGAAAATTCGGATTGATCTTCAATCTGACCCAAAACCTGTTCGATTGTTAGGTTCTGACCCGATACACTGAGCTTTGTTTTCTGAGCGTAGACCCCTGCCGAGACCTGCAGCAAGGCAGCCAACATAAACAAACACATTAGTTTCATAATTCGAATAATTTTCGGAAAATCAGTCCAGAGGGCATGACTTCCATTGGTTCGATTTTTTTTCATAAATTTGACATGTTTAGACAATTAATAATTTGATTGTTTTACCGAGGCGGGGTGTTGTGGCGACATCCCGTCTTTTTGCTTTTCTACATAGGCGTATATATTAATTCAAACTCCCTGAAATTTGTTTTTTTATACCCAATCGGGCTGGTCAGTTTCAGGGCATCCAGCACCTGCCAGATGGTTTCCTGGTTTTTAAATTTCCCGGAATAGGTCATGGACTCCAGTTCGGCTGATTGATATTTCAGTTTGACATCGTACCACCGCTCCAGGCGTTTTACCAAATCAGGAAATTGAATGTCCTTGAAAATAAATTCCCCATTCACCCAGGCCAAGTCCGAACTCACATCGGTTTTCACCATTCTGGCTTGCATGGTATGCTGGTCGAAACTCACTTTTTCGCCTGAGCTCAGCTCAACGACCTGCTTACTGATCGTGGTCAATTTTATTTTTCCTTCGGAAAGAGTGGCGCTTATTTTTTGATCTTCGGCATAGCTGCTAACATTGAACTTGGTTCCGGTAACCAGCACATCAAACTTATCGGTTTGCACCGTGAAAGGATGATTGGCATCCGCCTCCACCTCAAAATAACCTTCGCCGGCTAAACGAACCACCCGGTTGGTGGCTGAAAAATCGGGGTCGATTTCCAAGCGGCTGTCGGCATTCAGCTTCACCTTGGTACCATCGACCAACACCAATTCTGATTTCGAGCCCTGAGGCACATAATAGGATTGGATTTGTGCTTGCTGATCAAAAAAACCAGGCTGCAACATGCTGCCAATCAAAAAGCCAACGAGCAGCACTGCAGCGGCTACAGCTCCGGGCAACCAGCCTGGAAAAGAGCGGGTCGGCTTTTGCAGAGCTTGCCTTTGATAGAATTTTAAAAGTTGTTCGGTATCCCGCTGCGAAGTTTTCAAACTGGCATCCCAGGTATCTTTAATTTCAAGAAAACGGTTTTTATTCTCCGGGCTGGTAGCTACCCACTCTAATAGTGCTTTTTCATCCTCCGGGGAGCATTCGCCATTTAAATATCGGGCAATTAGTCGTTCATGTGTCGTTGTGTCCTTCATCCTTAAAACCTTTTTAGGCCATTTACTAAGAACACAACCATCGAATAAAAATTACGTCATTCAAAATCGAAAAAAATCAATTATTTTTTCAACTGACAGATATTCAACAAGATATAATGCAATTTTTCGGAAAGTTTTTCTTTCAGGGAAGCTAATGCACGAAATAAACGCGTTTCGACCGTGCGAACAGGAATACTGAGCCGTTCGGCAATCTCTTTGTTTTTCAGTCCTTCGAAACGGCTGAGCTCAATCACTTCGCGATGAATAGCAGATAAGGACTGAATGGCCTGGTAAATTTTAGCCAGGCTTTCCTTTTCAATCAAGGACTTTTCGCCACTTTCAAAATACCTGATTTCCAATTCGAAAAAGGCAGCCCGTTCCTGATGTTTTTGCATCACTTTTTGATGCTTAAGGTAATTAAGACACGCATTTCGGGTTGAGCGAAACAAGTAGGCCTTCAGGTGTTCTTCATCCAGATCCAGTTTCCGCTTCTCCCAAATCAAGGCAAAAACATCCTGGACCAGATCCAAAGACACTTCTTCGTTGGCGACAAATTTATGGGCATACAGAACCAGTGGCTGGTGATACCTTTTAAAAATGGTATTAAAATCGGACATTATGCTATTTTTACCGACGGTAAATTAGTGAAATTAAGTTGATATTAAAAAATGGAATATTTGGCAAGTATACCATACCTAACTGTTTCGTTTCACTAAACTATTGTACTTTTGTGGCAAACCTACGGGAAGCTCAACGGGCTGACTTCAAGGGCAAATCAAAGCGAATGAAAACAGCAGCAACAACCTTCATCAACGAGCAGAAAATCAGTGAAATTCTGCAAAAATACAGTCGTCCGAGCCACGAAGAGGTACGCGACGTATTGGCCAAAGCAGCCGAAATGAAAGGCCTCAATCTGCAGGAGGTCGCGGTTTTAACCGGCATCAGCGACCCGCTCCAACTGCATGAGCTGTTTGAAACAGCTAACCACATCAAAGACACGATTTACGGCAAACGACTGGTGCTTTTTGCCCCACTCTACATATCGAACCTTTGCGCCAACGAATGTACTTACTGTGCCTTCCGCGCCAAGAATAAAGCCATTGTCCGGAGGTCGTTGAGCCAAAACGAAATCGAGCACGAAACTGAATTGCTGATTAAGCAAGGACATAAACGAGTCCTTTTGGTTGCCGGTGAATCGTATCCCAAACAGGGCTTTCAATATGTACTCGATGCCGTGCAGTCGGTTTACCGGGCCAACTACAACGACGCAGAGATCCGCCGGGTCAATGTGAATGTAGCTCCACTCAGCGCCGACGAGTTCAAATTATTGAAGGCCGAAAAGATTGGAACCTACCAGCTTTTCCAGGAGACCTATCACCACCAAACCTACAAAAACGTGCATCTGGCGGGAAAAAAAGCGGACTACGACTGGCGCATTACCGCCTTGCACCGGGCCATGGAAGCCGGAATCGACGATGTGGGCATCGGCGTGCTGTTTGGACTGTTCGACTACCGCTTCGAGCTGCTGGCCATGATGCAGCATATTGGAGAATTGGAACGCGTATTTGGCGTTGGGCCACACACCATCAGCGTTCCGCGCATGGAGCCGGCAACAGGCTCTGATGTGGCTTCTCACCCACCCTTCCCGGTGTCGGATCTGGAATTTCGAAAAATCGTCGCCATCCTGCGCCTGGCCGTGCCTTACACTGGCATCATCATGTCGACCCGCGAAACAGCTAAAATGCGAAGCGAAACCTTTGCGCTGGGCGTTTCCCAAATCTCGGCCGGCAGCCGGACAAACCCCGGTGGCTATGAGGAAGCAGTCGATGATGATGTTTCCGGCCAGTTCTGCCTGGGCGACCATCGTCCACTGGATGAAGTGATTCGTGATGTGGCCCAAATGGGCTATGTTCCCTCGTTCTGCACCGGCTGCTACCGGCTCGGACGCACCGGTCAGGATTTTATGGATCTGGCCAAACCCGGTGCCATTAAAGCGCACTGCGGACCGAACGCACTCTCCAGTTTCATGGAGTATCTGAATAACTATGCCTCGCCTGAAACCTATAAAACCGGCATCCAACTGATTGAAAAAACCATTGCCGAAATGGAAGAATTACCAGCTAATCGGGCCCGCAAACTGGTTGATCGGGTAAAACGGGGACAGAAAGATGTCTTCTGCTAGAAACAAAATGAAAGAAGAAACCAACAAAGTGCGCCACCAAAGTTAATGTCACATGGAAACAAGAACCGAAACCGACTTTTTGGGATCGAAAGAAATTCCATCTGATGCACTCTTCGGAATCCATACGGCCAGAGCTTTGGAGAATTTCCAACTGGCTAAGCTACCTGTTCATCCGGAATTAATAAAAGCCTATGGCTGGGTAAAACTGGCCTGCGCCCAAATTAATCGTCAGCTTGGTTATTTTCCGGAAGAAAATAAAGCCGACGCCATTGAACGTGCTTGTCTGGAAATGGCCCACGGACAATTATCAGGCTCGGTACTCGTAGATGCACTGCAAGGTGGAGCCGGGACTTCAACCAATATGAATGTAAATGAAGTCATCGCCAACCGGGCACTACAGATTCTGGGCCTGCCACCAGGCAGCTACCAAACGGTTTCGCCGCTCCAACACATTAATCTTCATCAATCGACCAACGACACCTACCCCACGGCCTTAAAGCTGGCGGCCATCATTATGCTTCGCCAGTTGGAGCAAACCTTGCTTAACTTACAGGAAGCCTTCCAGCAAAAAGAAACAGAATTTGGCGATGTGGTGAAAATCGGACGAACACAATTGCAGGATGCAGTACTAACGACTCTGGGACGGGAGATGGCTGCTTATGCCGAGGCATTCAACCGTGATCGCTGGCGAATCTACAAATGTGAAGAACGTCTGCGCGTTGTCAACCTTGGAGGAACAGCCATTGGCAGCGGACTGGGAGCGCCGCGGCAGTTCATTTTCCAGGTGACTGATCGCTTGAGAGAACTGACCAACACGTCGCTGGCGCGAGCCGAAAACCTGATGGAAAACACACAAAATTCGGATGTTTTTGTTGAGGTATCAGGTATTTTAAAAGCGTGTGCAACCAACCTGATGAAGACAGCAAATGATTTGAGATTGCTATCCAGCGGCCCGGACGCAGGTTTCGGCGAAATCAATCTCCCAGCGCTGCAGGCAGGCTCCTCCATTATGCCGGGGAAGGTAAATCCGGTGATTCCTGAGTCCGTCATTCAGGCTGCCATGCAGGTGATTGGAAATGATCAGGTCATCACCCAGGCAGCGGCAGCCGGTACGCTTGAACTAAACCAATACTTGCCCATTATTGCGCACAATCTGCTCGAAAATCTAAACTTGCTCGAACGGGCCGCAGCAAGCCTAAACCATCAATGTGTAACAGGAATAACAGCAAATTCAGATAAATGCCGGGAGCAGGTAATCAATTCAACAGCCATCATCACAGCACTGGTCCCCGCGCTTGGATATGAACAGTGCTCAAAAATCGCTCAGCGGGCAAAAATCACGAACACCAGCATCCGAAACATCGTCCTCCGTGAAAATTATTTGACAGCACTCGAATTTGAAGCCATGATCTCACCTGAAGCAGTTAATAAGTTAGGCTTTTAGGAGAATGAAGGTTCGAATAATTTAGAATAATTCTAAATAAATGTTAAAGTGGTTTTTATTTATAATTATTCTTAATAAATTGCTCCAGTTATAAACTTAAAAATGGAAAATATGAAAAAGTTGGTTTTAGTATTAGCAATTGTATTCACTTTTGGAATTACTTACGCTGGAAATATGGCTGCTGCTGAAAAAGAAACAAAAACAGAGCAAGTAGCTACGGCTGAGAAAGACAAGAAAGCCAAAAAAGCGGAGAAAAAAGGCGATTGCGAAAAGAAATGTAGCGAGAAAAAATCTTGCGGAGACAAAGAATAAATCATCTTTGTTGAATAAAACTCAAGAGCCGGTTAATAGCCGGCTTTTTTTATGTCCTGATTTTTGGTGAACGTCAAATCATTCGTCTGCCATTCTCATATTTCAACAAAACGTTGCATTAAAAACGGATCATTCGTACTTTTCAGGCCAAATTGAAAGCAACATGAAAGCTCCCAAATCTTTTCGTTTACATATTGGTTTGTTTGGCCGCCGCAATGTCGGCAAATCCTCCCTGCTTAACGCCCTGACGGAGCAGGATGTTTCCATTGTGTCGGAAATTGCCGGAACAACGACTGATCCTGTTGAAAAGCCAATGGAGTTGCTTCCACTGGGTCCGGTGTTATTTATCGATACGGCCGGAATAGACGATGTGGGAGCCCTGGGCGAAAAGCGCGTTCAGAAAACTAAGGCTGTTTTTGACCGGACCGATTTGGGAATCATCGTATCAAACAGCCAGGACTGGGGCGAGTTTGAAGAAAAAACCTTACAGGAACTGAAAGACCGTGAGATTCCGGCGATCGTGGTTTTCAACAAAGCAGATCTCTATCCAAGCCGTTTGTGCATGATTAACAGCTTGACCGGAGAAAAGCTGTCGGTGGTGGAAACATCAGCAACAACCCGTGCCGGAATTAACGAGCTTCGCCAAACCATTCTGAAAACCGCTCCCGACGATTACATCAACCGGCCAAGCATTGTCGCTGATTTGGTTGGACCGGGCGAAGCGGCCATCTTAGTGGTCCCCATTGACAAGGAAGCGCCCAAAGGCCGGCTGATCCTGCCGCAAGTACAAAGCATCCGCGACTTGTTGGATGGCGATTCCTTCTGTATGGTGGTCAAAGAACGGGAACTACGCGAAGCGCTTTTACGACTAAACAAGCTACCCAAATTGGTGGTGACCGACAGCCAGGCCTTCTTAAAAGTCGCAGCCGATACGCCAACGAAAATTCCACTCACCAGTTTTTCCATCCTCTTTGCGCGCCACCAAGGTGATTTGACAGAAATGGTTCGTGGCGCGATGGCTATCGACCAACTGAAGGCCGGCGACAAAGTATTGATTGCAGAAGCTTGTTCGCACCACCCCATTGGAGAAGATATTGGAACCGTAAAAATCCCACGCTGGCTGACCCAGTATGCAGGAGGGAAATTGGACATCGAGCATGCGCGCGGACATGATTTCCCCGCCGATGTCAGCCAATACAAGCTGATCATTCATTGTGGTGCCTGCATGTGGAACCGCCGCGAAATGCTGTCGCGCATTCTGAAAGCCCGCCAAGCCGGTGTTCCAATTACCAATTATGGACTAACCATTGCCTATTCGCTAGGCATTTTTGAGCGGGCCCTGCAACCTTTCCCGGCGGCGCTGGAGGTGTATCGAAACAGAAAACAGCAAGCGCCTGCGTTACGATCGATAAGATAAACCAACCGATACCTTTTTTAAATCTTTACCACATAGTATATTTTCTTGATATGAAAATAGTAGAAGACATTGAACCCCATGGGAAACAATTGCATTCGACAGCTTTCAACCGTCTTCCGTCGCTTTCATGCCCTGTCGAGGCATTGAGATTGTGATTTAAATTAAACTCAAACTCTGGATAGCAATCAAAATTCAATTCAACAAAGTCCATTGCCAAGGCTATTTTTTTGGTTATTTTAGCAATGTCTAAAAGGTAAACCTTAATCCGCAAATCAAATAACATGAAGAAGTTAATCCCCGCGTTTTTTCTGTTTCTCTTTTCCGCGGCCACCTTGGCCCAGGAACGTTACCTCGAAGAAATTACCGATTCCGTTGAAACAGAAACCTACACCTACATTCAAAAAGACGGACAAACCCTGGATCTCGATATTTACACCCCGGCTTTTGATGTTGAAGAAAACCGGCCGGCATTACTGTATGTGCATGGTGGGGGCTTTTCTGGAGGTACACGCGATGGCAAAGAAACCATCGAATTTTGCGAACGAATTGCCCGACGGGGGTATGTAGCCGTCTCCATAAGTTACCGATTAACGCGAAAAGGAACCGAAACGGCGTTTGGTTGCGACTGCCCGGCCAAAGAGAAACTGGCTACTTTTTCCGCAGCAGTGGAAGACATCCAGGATGCAACTTATTTTTTGATTGAAAACCGTGCGCAATTCGGCATTGATCCATATCGAATCATCCTTTCGGGAAGCAGTGCCGGAGCTGAGGCTGTATTAAATACCGCTTACCAACCACCCTATTGCTACGATCTGGATGGCGGGCCGGTGGCTTATGCAGGTGTTATTTCCATGGCTGGTGCCTTAGCTGATACCGCGCAAATCTACGATGAGTCGGCTGTTCCTTCGCTGCTTTTTCATGGTACCTGTGATAATTTAGTGCCTTATGCTACCGCGCCGCATCACTACTGCGATGAAGACAAGCCTGGCTATCTGGTTTTGCACGGCGGAAAAACGATTGCCGATCGCTTGCACCAGCTCGACCAACCCTATTGGCTGTACACAGTTTGCGGCGGTAACCATGGCGTTGCCGGTTCGCCGATGACCCAACAGGTTCAGGAAATCATGACTTTTTGTTATGAATTCGTGCTTCATCATTCCAAAAATCAAATACATACCGTTATTTCAGGAGAACACCAGTGCGAATACCCTGGCTTTAACTTTTGCCAAAACTAAACCCTATTTGCTATGAAAATCATGCTGCTTGTTATGACAATTTTACTAACCACAGGTTCCGCATTCTCACAGACCCACAAAGTGGTCAGCTACAATATTCGATACAACAATCCAGACGACGGCGAAAACGCCTGGTCAAACCGCAAACATCTGGTGACCGACCTGCTACGCTTTCACGAGGCTGACATCATTGGCATGCAGGAAGTTTTATACGCCCAGCTGACTGATATCTCGCTGCAACTGCCGGCATTTGACCAGATTGGTGTGGGGCGCGAAGATGGAAAAGCGGGTGGAGAATACTCACCTATTTTTTACAACAGTCGCAAATACCAGCTCAAAAATCATGGTTGGTTCTGGCTATCCGAAACCCCTGAAGAACCAAGTATGGGTTGGGATGCCGCCTGCAAACGAATTTGCACCTATGCCCTGTTCGAGGATTACGACAAGCGGAAAAGCTTTTGGGTGTTCAATACCCACTTTGACCATGTGGGCGATGAGGCCCGGATCAATTCGGCCCGACTGATTCTACAGAAAATTGATTCGCTAAACACCAAGGACGATCCGGTGATTCTAATGGGTGATTTCAACTTAACGCCGGATACCAAACCCATTGAACGTATCGAAACCCAGTTTTTTGACAGCCGTAAAGTCTCAGCACAAACGCCTTATGGCCCGGTTGGCACCTATAATGGATTCAACTTCAACAGTGAACTAAAAAACCGGATTGATTATATTTTTGTCAAAGGCAAGCTGAATGTACAAAAATACGGTGTACTGACTGATTCGTACGAAAATCGTTATCCATCGGATCACCTACCGGTATTGGTTGAATTTGAGTTTTAGCCGCTGAACATTTCCCTGACTCCGCTGTCTTTATTTCCAATGAAAGTTGACTACCTCATCATTGGGCAGGGGCTGGCCGGCAGTTTACTGGTTTATGAATTGCAGAAGGCTGGCAAAACCTGTTTTGTGCTGGACGATCCCGCCTCTGTTAAAGCATCGGAAGTGGCAGCCGGCGTGGTGAATCCCGTCGTATTTCGCCGACTGACAAAAAGCTGGCTTGTCGATGATTTGTATCCCCAACTGCTGGACACATACACCGAACTGGAAGAGCGCTTCGGAATCAAGCTGTTTCATCCGCTGCAAATTAAAAAGGTCTTTGGAAAAGGAGAAGCGGAGTTCTGGCAAAAGAAGTGGGCCGAAAACAAATTGCAGCTTTACCTTGAAGCCAAGCCTGACAGACTGCCACACCCATTTATACGAGCAGATTTCGGGATAGGAACAGTCGCACTAAGTGGTCGAGTCGATCTGAAACAATTGGTTCAAAAGATGGACAATGAACTGCAGCAACGGCAATTCATTCGTTTTGAGAAACTAAATTTAAAGGCTTTAAAACTGGAAGAAAACCGAGTTTGCTATCAGGATATTCGTGCTGAAAAGATTTTGTTTTGCGAGGGCCATGCCGTTTCTGAAAATCCATTTTTCAAGGCGCTTCGCTTCCGGCATACCAAAGGGGAGGTTCTTCGCATAAAAACCAACAACTACAACGGTAACTTCATTTTAAACAAAGCCATGTTTTTGATGCCTGAAGGCGAACAGTTTTTCCGGCTGGGCGCGACCTACGACTGGAAAGATCTATCACTCCAAACAACCACAAAAGCCCGAGAGGAATTAGAGGAAAAGCTCGTTGCTGTTTTTACTGACCAGTTCGTCGTCATTGATCACCAGACCGGAATCCGCCCAACTACGCACGACAGGCGTCCGGTCATTGGGCTGCATCCGGAGTACCCACAAGTGGGAATCTTCAATGGACTGGGCTCGAAAGGCGCCATGCTTGGCCCATATTTTGCCCGGCAGTTTGCCGCGTTCCTTTGTGGCGAAATCAGTGAGTTGCATCCGGAAGCCACCATCAACCGCTACTTCATAAACAAAAAAGGAAGTTAAACTTCCAATACCCAACAAAACCCGTTGTTTCAATTAAAACGTTTTCCTTACCTTAGTCTGAAATATTTCTAACCTATTCGAATATGAACAAGAAAGTTTTCATGCAACTGACCATGCTTGCAGCCCTATTTTCCTGCACACCCAAAGAGCCAACCGATTTGACAAAAAACACCGTGATTCCGAAACCAGTTTTTGTGACGGCAACCGGAAATTCGTTTCAACTAAGCAGTGAAACCCGCATTTTTGTCCAAAGCAATGACCTAACCAACACTGCCGAGTATTTAAGTGAAAAATTGAATCCGGCAACCGGCTCCCAATTTGCCGTTCAAACAACAACGGAGGCCCCGGCAAAGGGAATTTTCCTCACCTTGGGCAATGATCCGGAACTGGGCGACGAAGGCTACGAACTGTTGATTGATAAAAAACTGGTGACTGTGCGGGCCAATCAGCCAGCCGGCATCTTTCGTGGCGTACAAACCATCCGGCAACTTCTGCCGGCCACCATCGAAAGCCAGGCGGTTCAGAAAACCGAATGGACCATCCCGACGGGCACCATCCGTGATTTTCCAGAATACGAATACCGTGGGACCATGCTCGATGTAGCCCGCCATTTTTTAGGGATTGACGACGTGAAGCATTACCTCGACGTGATGGCCTACTACAAATTCAACGTCATGCACCTGCATTTATCTGATGATCAGGGCTGGCGTATTGAAATTAAATCGTGGCCCAAACTGACCGAAATTGGCGGAAGCACCCAAGTTGGCGGTGGCGAAGGCGGCTTCTTCACCCAGGAGCAATACACCGAATTGGTGAATTACGCATCGGAACGTTTCATTACCATCGTTCCCGAAATTGACATGCCCGGGCACACCAATGCGGCACTGGCTTCGTATCCTGAGTTGAACTGCGACGGCAAGGCAACCGAGCTGTATACGGGTACTGACGTTGGCTTCAGCACCTTGTGTACCGACAAAGAAATTACCTACGAATTTGTGGATGATGTGATTCGCGAACTGGCCGAACTTACCCCAGGTCCTTACATCCACGTTGGTGGCGACGAATCCCACGTAACCGATGTGAAAGATTACATTCCTTTTATTGAACGGGTGCAGGACATCGTTTACTCGCACGGAAAAACCATGATTGGCTGGGACGAGGTAACACTGGCGAAACTCGATCAGCGTAGCATTGCCCAATACTGGGCCAGCGCCGAAAACGCCAAAAACGCCGTTGATCAAGGCGTCAAAGTGATCATGTCGCCGGCTGCCAAAGCGTACCTCGACATGCAGTATGATTCCATTTCGCCGCTGGGCTTGCACTGGGCGGGTTACATTGAAGTGGACACTGGCTACAACTGGGATCCGGCTACTTTGGAAGAAGCAATTGGTCGAGAAAACATTCTGGGAGTGGAAGCACCGCTGTGGACCGAAACTGTTACCAACCGCTCAGAAATGGAATACCTGGTTTTTCCGCGACTGGCAGGCTACGCCGAAATAGGCTGGTCGCCAGCCAATGGGCGCAACTGGGATGAATACAAACTACGACTGGCTTCGCACGGCAACATCTACGACAGTTGGGGAATCAACTACTATCGTTCGACACGGGTTCCGTGGCAAGAATAAAAAAACAAAAAAAGGCTGCCCGTTTGGACAGCCTTTTTTATGCTTTGCTTGTCTCGTCCTGAAATAGCGTTACACAAAAAGTAACACTATGAAAAAAGAATCAGGAGTAGAGTATGTTAAACGTACACAAAAGGACTATTCAATGTCCTTCAAATTGGGTGTTGTTCATGAAATTGAGCAGGGAGAACTTAACATTGGCGGTTCGCTTCGCAAGTATGGAATACAATCACACGGCACTGTTTTAAATTGGCTTCGAAAATACGGTACCTTTGATTGGGAAAACCAAACACCATCAAGTATGCCCAATTCCACCATCCGTCTGCCGTTCTTGAAACTCCAAACCTCCTTCATTTCACTTCGAAGTCGAACATTTTCTTGCCTTCCAAAAAACCTTCCAGCCGATCACCAATCGCCACCGGCCCCACTCCTGCTGGCGTTCCGGTATAAATTAAATCGCCTATTTTCAGGGTGAAATATTTCGACACCTGGCTGATCAGCTCATCAATCGGGAAGAGCATGTATGCTGAATCGCCGTTTTGAACCAACTGCCCGTTCTTTTTCAATTGAAATTTGACGGAATTCAAATCCGGTAATTCGTTTTTCGCTAAAAACCCAGAAGAAATAACAGCCGAGCGGTCAAATGCCTTGGCTTTCTCCCACGGCAGGCCTTTCTCCTTCAATTTATTCTGAAGGTCGCGGGCGGTAAAGTCAATGCCCAGGCCAATTTCATCGTAGTAGCGACTGGCAAAGCGCCGCTCAATATTTTTTCCAAGTCGGGTAATGCGTACGATCAACTCACATTCGTAATGCACATCCTGACTAAAATTGGGGATGTAAAAGGCTTCGTTGTTGCGCAACAAGGCCGAATCCGGCTTCATAAAAACCACCGGTTCATCCGGCAGTTCATTGTTCAGTTCGCGAACGTGCTCGCTGTAGTTTCGTCCAATACAAATGATCTTCATACGTTCGAGTTTCGGGTTAATAGTTATCCTAACGACCAATGACCAATTATCAAACCACTAATCATCCAATGAATTTCGAGCAGTGAGCCTTAAGTATTTTTGACGTTGTACTCACGACTCGTTGCGCCCGCCCGCTCTATTCCTTCATCCTCAGTTTAATGGCTGTCAGTACTTTTTTGGTGTAGAGCGGAAATTCACTGTTGATAATCCAGCCAAAATAGCCCGGCTGCTCGCGCAATACTTTTTCAACGGGAACACCTTTGTTCTTTCCAAAATTGAAGACTTCCACGCCATTTTCATCGTAAACAATTCGTCCAACAAAATCGACATTCCGATCGTACGATGAAAATTCGCTCAGCGCATTCACATCATTTTTAATCGGGGTGCTTTTCAATCCTTTGTTGTCTTCATATTCGGCTTCTTTGTAAACGTCCAACTGGGCTTTCAACACATCGTAGGTGGCTTTGGTATCGGCCATGGCACTATGGGCATCAATCAGTTCCTGTTGGCAATAAAACTTATAGGCAGCCGCCAGCGTCCGTTTTTCCATCTTGTGAAAAATCGCCTGCACATCAATAAACTTGCGCTTTTTGAAATCAATATCTACCCCTACCCGCAAAAACTCTTCGGCCAGCAAAGGAATATCGAAGCGGTTCGAGTTAAATCCAGCCAGATCGGCGCCTTCCAAAAAATTTGCCAGCGTCTTGGCTACCTCTTTAAACGTTGGCGCGTCTTTCACATCTTCATCGTAAATTCCATGAATTAAACTGACATGCTCCGGAATGGGCATCTCGGGGTTAATCCGTAAATCCTTCTCTTCCTCTCTCCCGTCAGGATGGACCTTCAGCAGGGCAATTTCAACAATACGATCGGTAACAATATTAATTCCAGTGGTTTCCAGATCAAGGAAAACAAGCGGATTTCTCAAATTTAAATTCATCTTTTTCTTTTTTCTTTTTTGAATGCTGAAAACAAAAAAACCTAACAAAACAAATCTTGTTAGGTTTTCAGCAATTTATTCAGTTACAATTTACGCATTAATCATCATGGGCATTAAAAGCATCAACACATCTTCTTCATCAAAATCTTTTTCAGCCGGTAACAACAAGCCGGCACGTGTTGGGTCTGACAGTTCAACCCGAACATCAGACGATGCCAGGTTAGCCAGAATTTCGAGCAGGAAGGTAGATTTGAAACCAATTTCAATCTCATCACCTTCATACTGGCACTTCAAGCGTTCAACCGCCGAAATGGAAAAATCGACATCCTGAGCCGAAACCACCAATTGGTTATCATCAATATGCAGCTTGACCAAGTTACTGGCTTGGTTGGCAAATACCGACACCCGCTTAATGGTGTTATATAATTCGAGGCGGTCAACGGTCATTTTATTGGAGTTGTTGCTTGGAATAACCGAGTTGTAACTCGGATAGTTTCCTTCAACCAAGCGGCAGATCAGTTTATAATTGCTGAGCGTAAAGAACGCGTTTTTATCATCAAACTGAAGCTTGACATCAAATTCTTCTTTCGGTAACAAGTTTTTCAACAAGGCAGCCGGTTTCTTTGGAAGGATAAAAGAAGATTCAACTTCAGCCTTGGCATCAGTTCGCCGATAGCGAACCAACTTATGCGCATCTGAAGCAACGAAAGTCAGATCATCATTTCCCAGCTCCACAAAAATTCCGTTCATCACCGGGCGCAGTTCATCATCGGCCGTTGCAAACAGCGTTTTTGAAATTCCGTTCTGCAAAACATTATGATTGACCTCGATGGTAGCTGCCGCCTCTTCTTTCAACTCGGGCAAAGCCGGAAAATCCTCGCCATTTTGCCCAACAATGCTAAACTTACCATTCTCCGAATAAATATCGATGGCCGACGTATCTCCATTAATCTGGAAGGTCAGGGGTTGTTCCGGAAACTCTTTCAACGTATCGTTGAGCAGTTTTGCCGGAACCGCAACATCACCATTTCCTTCGGTATTATCTAAATCGAGGCTGGTAATCAGGGTTGACTCTAAATCCGAAGCAGTAATCGTTAACCGATTATCTTCCAGTTGAAATAAATAATTATCCAAGATGGGCAATGTATTTTTCGAACTAATCACCTTACTGATGGCATTCCGATTACTCAGTAATTCGGTACTGGAAACAACAAATTTCATATGACTTTTTTAAATTTTTTGATCTTTCTCGTGTGCCTTTACAGAACGATTTTTTAGCACAATGTTACGAATATACAAACTTTGCTTTTTTTAACCTATGCTTTCCAGTCACATTTTATACAAAGAAATTAACGTCCGTATTTTCGGACGCGGATCCAGTTGAAAATCAAGCCCAACAGGGAGATCAGCACCAGTGGAGCCAACACATTCAGCAGTTGCCATAACAAGCGCTGCTCACGCACCTGAACCTTGTCAAGCAAGCGGACTTGAAACGCCTGCGAACGAAGCGACATGATTCCGGAACCGTCGCACAGATAAGTGATGGCATTCAGCAAAAACTCCTTGTTGCCAAAGGTTTGCTGCGAATAGCGATCGTAGCCCAGCGGCAAGATTTGAATTTGCCCTTCGCGTCGCGAAACCTGGTTGGCAATCAGGCTTCCATCCGCCAAAACGATCATCTTGGCAGGCTGCGACTGGCTCAATATTTCAAGCTCGTTCGTATTGAAATCTTCCAGCATCCGGTTTTGAAAAACCGAAGAAAACTGGCCCTCCAACAAAACTCCAACCATCAGTTGCTGCTCACTGAACAGGCTGCGGGCCGGCGGCTGGTTAATGCTCTGCAAGCTAACCTCCAGAGGTGTCTGAATGTTGCGCGAGTAGTTGGAAGTATGTAGGACAACCGATTTCTGAATGGCAGGATTGTTCCCCACCGTATCGATCGTACTCACAAATTCGGCTTTTACGGAATTCAAATTGCGGCTCAGTACATGATCTTCGGCCGGTTGTAGCAATGGCGAATAATACCATGGGGCCGGCGTATATTTTGGCGGACTGCCCATCGGCGCGGTATTCACCGGAATCATCAGACATTCCACATCCTGTATCAAGGTACTGTTGATGCGGATGCCATACCGAAAAAGCTGATCATTCAAGTTCAGATCGCGAGGAAAGGCCAGGGTCGTTTCCCCACGGCTCAAACTGTCTAAGCTAACCTGAACCGGATCGACCAGCCAAATTAAGTTTCCGCCACGCATCAGGTATTGGTCAATGTAGAACTTGTCCTGCTCCGAAAAAGCTTCCACGGGATCGGCAATCACCAGCGCGTCGGGCTGCGAATCGTTCTGGTTAAGTTCCCGGGCATACATATCTACCACTTCAGAGTTCTCGGATAAAGCCGATCGAATATCCCGTGTTTCTGGTTCGCCCAGCTCACCATGCCCACCCAAAAAGGCAACTGTTGCCCTCGAATCGTCCAGCAATACTTTAAAGGCTCGCATCATCTCAAATTCCAGGGTTTCAACTGAGTGGTTCAGATTGTTTTCAGCAGCAATAGACGGATTGTTCTTCAGCAAATTAATGCCAATATCGTAATCTTTATATTTGATGACTGCTCCCGGAAAGATCAATTTAGTGACCGTCCCTTCGTCGCGCTGTAAGCGCAGGTCGGTTGGTTTCAACCCCAGGGAAACCAGGCGGTCAAACAACTGGCTCTGCTCTTCCGGGGTACTGACAATTTTGTAGGGATCGATCAATTCGTAATGAATCCGATAATCGGCATAGGCGTTGATGTCCTGTATCTTTTCGACCAGGGCCTGCTGCAACTTTCGAAAGCCCGGAGGTAATTCACCTTCCAAAAAGATATCGACTTTAATCGGGGCATCCAATTGTTGAATAAGCTGCTTCGAAATGGGAGAAAGGCTGTAACGTTTTTCTGCTGTCAGGTCAATGCGAAAATACCAGGCGCCCGATAAAAAGCTTAGTAGTATTAAACCGCCAACCAGTATCCCCAGCTTTTTGAGCTGCTGCTTCCAGTGCTTTTGTTGTGGTTGCAGAAAAATGCTGGTCAGTACCAAAAAGAAGAAGCTGATGGCTAAAAAGTAAATCAAATCACGCGAATCGACCACTCCACGGCTGATGGATAAATAATGCTCGTTGATCCCCTGTTGAATGAGCATTCCTGAAAACACGGGCGACCAATTTAGCGATGCCGCTAATTCAAATCCCAGATAAGCTAAAAAGGAGAAAAACAGCGCGGCCACAAAAGCCAGCACCGGGTTATCGGTGATGGCCGACGCCAGCAAACCAATGGACACATAAGCCGCTGCCAGGCAAAACAGCCCAATAAAAGATCCCCAGGCAGCACCTGAATCCCAGTTTCCAACCGGGCTACCCAAACTGTAAACGGAATAGAAATAGACCAGGGTCGGAAGCAAACACAAAAGCACCAGCACCAAACCAGCCAGGTATTTTGCCCACACCAACTGAAACAAGGACAGTGGACGGGTAATCAGAATTTCCAAAGTTCCCGATCGCTTTTCCTCGGCAAACAAGCGCATGGTAAGCGCCGGAACCAGGAATAGAAAAATCCAGGGAGCCAGCGAAAAATAACCTTCCAAGCTGGCATAGCCATTATCGAGGATGTTGTAATTGCCGGGAAAAACCCAAAGGAACAAGCCGTTGGCAATTAAAAAAACAAAGGCAATTAAATAGCCTGTGAGAGAACCGAAAAATGTGGTGATTTCCTTTCGAAATAAACTATACATGTTTGCTTTCGCTTTTTGCTCAAACGAAGATAGAAAAAGAACCCAATGCGCGAAACTCCACCAAGACTAATTTTCCAAATCACCCCATCAATCAAACCTTGTTAAGCACTTTCATGTCGGGCGCACTGATTACACCTGCCGCCTGCATGGCAGCTTTCAGTTCGGGCTGGCTCATAAAGCGATAAACGAGCTCAGCGCTGGCACATTCGCCGGTAAGGGTAACTTGGTTGGGATTATCGACCGAAGTATAAACCCCGGTCATTTTTATTCCTGATTTTGTTCTCAGAGGTTCTCCCTCTTCATAGACTTTTTTCCATGCGAAAAAATCTTTTACCTCGTGTGTCAAGATTACGTGCACCATTTTGTTAGTTTTAGAAGTTAAAGAAAAATCACTGATAATGAACACATACCAACAAATAGAGCAAATGGTTTCAAAATAAGAGACATTCTTATCTGATTTCTTTCACCCTTAACTGATCCCGGGCGATACCATGCGCAAGCGACTCAAAACCTGCTACTCCTGATTTGCCATTCACCTGAATAATCATGCTTTTCATAAACCAATGGATTATCGTCCCTAGAATAGACAGTGACACGCAATCCGCAACGACAACCTGCAATTTTCCGGTGCCAACAATCAATACTGCAAAAAAAATTGCAGATGATTCACTTTCGATATATTTTCTCACACCAAAACGAACAATTATGGCAAAACGAAGTATCTCATTTAAAAAACCAAATGAGGGATGGTTAAAAGCACAAGTAGAAAATGAGGAGTATTCGAGCAAAAGTGAACTTATTAACGACCTGACAAGACAGGCTCGAAAACAACAAGCCCAGGTTCATTGGATTAGAACCAAGCTGAGTCAATCTGAAGCTAACGGATTTACAAAAAAAAATAAATTTTAAGACAATCAAAGTCCTTGCTTAACTTACTTGAATGATACCGTTGAAATAATAGCCATTGTTGAACGACAAGATTTGAACGGTATCCTATTGCCGTTTCAACCACCATGAGAAACGATATAAGACTCAGTTCTTTCCAGCTAATTTTCCGATCATTGCCGAAGCCGCCCGCGCCGAAGCACCAGGCTCGCCCAACTGTTGGTGCAGCTCGTCGTAACTTTCCATGATCTGCTTTTTATACGTCACATCCGTCAAAATCCGACGCAATTCCTTGCGGATATTTTTAACCGTACAGTTGTGCTGCAGCAGTTCTTTTACAGCGGTACGCTTCAAAATCAGGTTGACCAGCGACACCCACACAATTTTTACGATGTGCTGACCCAACCAGTAAAACAAGGCGCCTCCATCCATCCGGTAGCAGACAATTTGCGGGCAACGTAAAATCCCTGCTTCCAGCGACACGGTACCTGAGGCCAGCACGGCCACTTCAGCTTGTTGCATCACTTCGTAGCTTTTGTTGTGCAGCAGACTGGCCGCCGGATAAGCGGACAGGAGCTTCTCATACACCGATTGATCAATGTTTGGAGCTGCGGTTACCACCAGCTGATAATCGGTAAAGGCAGATCCTGCTTCGAGCATACGGGGCAACAGCGATTTAATTTCCTGCAAACGGCTGCCCGGTATTAAAGCGATGATTGGTTGATCTGGCAAATGATTTTCGATGACGAAGGATTTGAAACCGGCTTTCGCTGGTTTGCTCATCACCTCATCCAACACCGGGTTACCCACATAATTCACCTCGTAGTCCAAAGCTTCGTAGAACTCCGTTTCGAAAGGAAGAATGGTAAACATTTCATCGACAAAGGCTTTAATCTTTTTGATGCGGTGTTTCTTCCAAATCCATATTTTGGGCGAAATATAGTAAAACACCCGGATGCCGTGCTTTTTTGCAAATTCGGCCATGCGCAGGTTAAAACCCGGATAATCCACCAAAATCAACACGTCGGGTTGAAAATTTAGCAAGTCTTCTTCGCAGGTTTTAAAGTTTTGCTTAATCTTCTTCAGGTTCATCAAAACCGGCAGAAAGCCCATGAAAGCCATTTCACGGTAATGCCGGGTGAGCTGCATGCCTGCCTTTTCCATCCGCTCACCCCCAAAACCACGAAGCTCGGCGCTGATGTCCTGGTTTACAATTTCCGCAATCAGGTTAGAGGCATGTAAATCGCCCGAAGCTTCACCGGCAATAAAATAGTACTTCATCTACATTAA
>SWCA01001412.1_pt1 | contig 22375 bp, 21 predicted proteins | sample 4692961 | NCBI WGS metagenome assembly SWCA01 (sample SAMN10267275, study PRJNA491770) | bioreactor metagenome | isolation source: DHS bioreactor inoculated with | place: Japan: off Shimokita Peninsula
AAAAAAACGTCAGGGATCTAAAATACATGAGCAACCTCCGATATACCCCTAAAGGGTATACAATCATCTCGCGATGCAGCTGCCCTGTAAATCAAAAAAACTTACTTTGCATGATACCGTACAGGACGAATCTGCCACCCGACTATGAAGCTCGCTCGAATCGATAGCCAGCCGTTACGCGGCAAAAGAGTCCTCTTACAGATTGAACTACCGCCTCCCGGCCATCCCTTTGCATCCTATTATTTGAACGAATGTACCGAAACGCTTGATCTTCTTCGAGAGCGAGGCGCCCACGTCCTCATTACCGGGCATCCTGTACACACACAGCGCCCTGAGTCGGTGAGCTTCTCGGCGTATACAGATGAGCTCGGTCGACGGTTGAAAAGCACCCTGCCATTCTTTGCAACGCCTGAAGATACGAAAAAGGCCGTCTCGGCCCTTGAACACGAGCCGGCCGTAATGCTTGATAATCTGCTGCATATTCAGGGTGAGGGCGGCAGCGCGAAGGCGCATGTAAAGATTCTCGCCGAAGGGATCGATTTTTTTGTGAACGAGGCGCCGGGCACGCTTGCCGACGGCTACTCAAGTTCGGTGCATATGCCCGAGTTGCGCCCGGCTTTCGCCGGCATGCGCCTTTCAGAACGTGTGGAGGCCCTGACGGAGCTTCAGGCCGGCAAACCCTCACCCTCGGTTTTTATTATGGGCGGACAGGACGTGGCCGCCTCCATCATTCTACTGAGAAAGAATCTGGCCTCGATGGACAGCCTGATCGTCGGTGGCATCGTCGCCAATACCGCTCTGAAAGGGAACGCCCTGCAGATGGGCTCCTCTGTGCTTGACGCCCCGCGTCAGTCCGACGCCTTTCAGATCATCGAGCGTGCTCGCCTCGAAGAATGCCATGTTGAACTGCCGATCGACCATATGATCGCCGATCGCATCTCATCAAAGGCGAAGCTGAAATCGTCGGGCCGCGAGGTTCCTGAAGGATGGATGTCGGTGGACGTCGGCCCCAAAACCCTGTCGAATTACGAAAAGCTGCTAAAAAAAGCCGGTGTCGTCTTCATGCATGGCCCGCTTGGCGCCTCGGACGTACCTGAATTCCGGGCCGGCACAATCCGCCTGCTTAAGTTTCTCGCAAAATCAGGTGTGCGGGTCATCCTGGCCGGCGAGGATCTCTGCCATATCGCTATAGAAAACGGGATCTCGTTCCCCTTTCTTTTTCCGGACAGCCGATCGGTGCAACGTTTCCTTTCTGGCCAGGAGCTTCCCGCTCTGGCGGCCCTGAGCCCTCGATAGTCCGCAACTGGCCGTCATCGCCGATTTCGTGGGAGCCGGGCATTGGCGAGAGGTTGGTTTTTCGGTTTACGTCATTCGGCCCCGGGAAAAGCATGCGAAGGATCATCGTTCGGGAGCTATTTCCATGCAGATTCTGCAAACCCTGCTTGTAGTATTATTCTTTGTCAGCTGCGCTGCACTGATCTTCTTTATCCTGATTCAATCCGGTAAAGGCGGATCGCTGGGCATTATGGGCGGTGGCGGTTCGGGCTCTCCTTTTGGAAGCTCTACCGTTGATGTCGTCGAAAAGGCAACGTGGTATGGCATCGCTGCCTTCCTTATTCTCGCCATCCTTTCGGCCATTGCCTTTGCCGATCACGGCATCAAGATTGAGCCGATTGAGAGTGCGGCGCCCCCCACAGCAGAAGAGAGCGCTCCGGCACAGAATACGCCGGTTCAACCTGCTCCGGCTCAGAATCTGCCGGCCAATCCGACGCCAGCTCAGTAAAAGCCAGCGAATGTCGCAGAGACCCGCTCCGGCGGGTTTTTTTATGCCTTTCTCGCATACGACCGTCTGCTTTTTTTAGTTGCGGGATGTGTTTTTTTCGGCAATACAGTAAATTCAGCGATCGCGATTTCCTATAATGATACAAAGACTCAGGTTATTACAGGGACGGAAGACTATGAAACGGATTTTCACCACCACAGCGGGAGCACTGGCAGTATCCCTGTTCGCAGGCGCTCTGATTGCAAAACCCAAAATCATCGACCGTGAAGCAGAGAAAAAGGCCTACCCCGATCTGCAAACCACGGAAAGCATCCTTGATCGCAATGTTACCGAAGCCTACAAGCGCCTCGCCCTGTTCGGCCCGCTTGTGAACATGGCTAAAGAAGACCGAGACAAGTATTTCAAAGAGCGTCAGGATCCGCTCGATTTCCGTCATACGCTTAAGAACATCGTCTATACTCCTCGCAACACCTATGTGCGTTACGTCAAGGAAGGAGCGGATTTTCTGCTTGTAGGCCTCGGCGATACGGCAGAGACACAGGCCAAGATCAGCGAGAAAACGGCCGAAGCGAACAACGCCGGCGTTCAGGTTCCTGCCCTTGCCTTTCAGGATCGTGAAGGCATCGAACTGACGCAGTTCGAGTTCATCTATGCCGAAGACGAACCCATTCGGGAAGCGATCGGTTCGCGCCGTAAGTCCGTCAGCCTCTTCTATAAAAGAACGGGCCAGGGCAACGTCGACACCGAGCAGGATTTTACGCTCGACCTCGTCGTAACTCGCATCGTTCACGATAACTTCAAGAAAGGCGTAAAAGACATCGAAGTCGTCATCGATCCGAGCCCGATGACCGAGGCCATGGACGATATCATCATCCTGCACCGCTACAATCAGAAGCCTTCCCAGGCGATCGTCGTGGGCACGATGCCGAACACGCCTAATTTCCCGCAGCGGAATCAGTTCAAGCAGAAGTTCTATACGAAGCTGCTCGATCATTACAACATTCTGTATCGTCTGCTCGACGGTTATGCGAAGAAGGATGGCAACTCGTACAACGATACCGTCCTCGAACTTCTGCGAAAAAGCACGGAATACTGAGCGACGTTCCGCGACCTGAGAAGAGGCCTCCTGAGAAGGGGGCCTTTTTGCTTTCAGACCGGAAAGGCCTTCCGCTCGATTCCCGGCCGGCCCGACCTGACGTCCGATAGGGCTCTGATTGACAGGATGGGGCATCGTTTGAAGGTGCGCCATGTCGCTGCATGATACGCTCGAACAGCGCCTTGCCGAAACCGAAGCGATCCTCGACGCCCAGCCCATAGCGAGCTTTGGAATCGATCAGTTCTTTCGCATCATGCGTCTCAATCATCGCGCCCTGCGATATACCGGCCATGACAGCTACAAATCCGTCATCCAGCAATCCTGCCATCGCATGATCCAGAACAGAGGCGATATATGCCCGTTCTGCCCTCTTGAGAATGAATGGAAGAAGGTCTTCTCTGAAAACGACGAGACGGACCGTCCCTACCGCATCATCGAAAAGATCATTCAGAAGCGCGTCGGTAAGGGCGAAAAGAGTTTCAAGATCACCTTTATCCTGATTCGAACGAACAGCATTCGCATTGTCGAGATGATTGAAGATATCACCGAAGAACGCGAAAGACAGGAAGAGATGCTGCGCATCGAAAACCTGGCGACCATGGGTACGATGATATCGGGCATAGCGCATGAACTGAACAACCCGCTCACCGGCATATCGCTTACATTGCAGAATCTGCAGGCGAATATATCGACGATGGATTCGTCAGAGGTGATCAAGAGGCTGCAGTTCATCTATAAGGATCTATCAAAGGCATCTCGCATCGTGCAGGATATTCTCAGCCTTGCACGGCCCGGCATCAAGGAGAAGCATCAGATCAATCTCGTTCGTATCATCGAAAAGGCGCGCGATAACACCGCCCGGTTGTATCCTGTACTCTCGCGCAAGATCCGCTGGGAGATTCCCGCCTCAGACGACTTCATTCTGCCCGCTGATCCCGATAAGCTGGAGCGACTGTTTTTCAACCTGTTTCGAAACGCCATCCAGGCCTACGATTATAAAGAAGGCGTCATCAGCGTTCACCTGAAGCACTTTCGTAACTCTATCTACATCACCATCGCCGACGATGCAGGCGGAATTCCTCCCGAGATTCTGCAGAGAATCTTCGTGCCGTTTCATTCAGGCTCACGCACCGGACGCGGAACCGGCCTGGGGTTACCGATCTGTTTGAATATCGTGAGGGAGCACGGCGGACGGTTGAAAATCAGATCGAGCCGCGGCCGTACATTCTTCTTCATCTCCATGCCTTCGGGTAAACAGGAGCGATGGGCATGAAAAGCATACTCGTCGTCGACGACATCTTCTCGATCCGGCTCGCCATACAGGATTTTCTTTCCCCGCACTTCACCGTAGTTACGGCCGGCGATGGACAGGAGGCCCTGGAAATACTCTCTGAAAGACGATTCGATCTACTTCTGAGCGATATTCGCATGCCCGGTATGAGCGGCATCGAATTGATTCAGCATGTGCAATCGGCGTATCCTGAGATGCAGTATGCGCTGATGACCGCATATAACGTGAACGATTATGTGAAATACGCCAGGGAGCACCGCATCTGGAATATCATCCCCAAATCGACCTTCCTCGATTTACAGATGGTCGGCGTCATGGTGCGCAAGCTGACCGGCCCCGATATCTTCGGATTCTCTCTTTATTTTCCCGATCTTATTGAAGAGCCCGTAAGCATCGGCAGGGTTTATGCGATGCATCGTGACGAAGAGGCCCGGCTGCCCGCCGGAACGCTACTGCATTGCGAGATCAGCTCGGACGAAGAGCGCTTTCGCATGTGTGATATGGTTGCCGAGCTTCTGAAGCGACATCGAGCGCCTGGAGTCATTCGCCTGATACTCGAAGAACTGACGATGAACGCTCGCGACTACGCCTCCGATCAGTTCACACAGCCCATTCAGCTTTCGTTTGGAGTGTACCGCGACAACCTGCTTTTTGCCGTTACCGATTCAAGCGGCAGACTCGATCGATCCGACATCCTTTATCGACTTGAACGAAACGTATCCTATGACGAACGGGGAAGACCGCTGTCGCTCCAGGATTCGCACGGCAGAGGACTTTTTATATCGCGAGAGAATCTCGATCATCTCATCTTCAACATTCAAGCGGGAAAAAAGACCGAGATCCTTGGCCTGCTGCAACCCGAGGCGGAGTTTCGCAACAAGGCCATTTCGATCTACTTCCGGGATGCAGACGGGCGTATCGTACAGTAGCCGTTTGAGTCTTCAATACTGATGCCGCCTTTATGACGCAGCAATCGGTACGGCGAGCTCGGTCGCAGAGTTGCGGCGACGGGCTTCTCTTCCTGATCGTCGTTTTTAACAAGCAGATACAGGAAGCGCTCCCCTCCGGCGATGGCGAAACCTCCGGTGGCTAACGCATCGCCCTGAAATTCCACTCCTGAAATATCGGCCCCGGGAGTATCAGCATGGAAGGCCGTTGTGCCGTCTCCATTCCCCGTCCACGAGATTTCTCCGTCTTCTATCTGCCCGGCAAAGCGACCGGTGGCAAAGAGGACGCCCGATTCGGTCAGCGCCATCGGCATGCGATGCGGAACCACATGCGGTAGACGCACGGATTCGATCTCTTTCAGTCGCTCTTTCTCTTCATCAAGGCGATACTCGCGAATAAAATCCTGATCATCCTGCTGCAAATGAATGGCGATGCGATCGGCGCCGACGGCCACGGATTTGGCAAACGACCGTTCAGCATCGGGAATGGTTAACGTGAAGATGCGAAAGTCCGGCTCAAAACGCACGATATAGACGGGCCCCGATGAGAAGAGAACGGCGGCCGTTGATCCGGCTGCCTGCTCGGAGTTTTTCGATTCATCGCTCTTCCCTGCATCGCTGAAGGCATAGTCGGTCATAAGAACGCCCGACAGTGGAAGCCCCGGAGCGGCATTGCCGTTATGATCCATCAGCCGCACGGCCGTAAGATCGCCCGAAAGCAACAGAATCCATTTTCCCCGAGGGTCAGAGACCGGATACGAGGCGCTTTCGCGCTTCCAGTAGAGCTCATCGGGATGCGCATAATAGGCGATCTCTTTGCCGATCTTCTGGTATTCAAAGTAACCGTTACCTTCGGGCGGTACAAAGTACAGCCGACCGGGATCAAGAGGAACACGCTTACCGCGGTCATAAAAGACCGGACCATCCTCGTCGCGCAGAGTCTGGTAGTCCGCCGACGAAAAGAAATCGGAGCATTGAACGGAAATATCCGGCGGAGCATCGTAGCCAACCGCCGGATATCTATAAAAGAGAGCCCCGGAAACGAGGCTCAGTAGAAAAAAGATGCGAATCATTCAGGCGAGGAAGGCTCCCAGCTGTCTGGAATTTACCCCCGTTCGAATCTTACGAAGCGCCTTTTTCTCGATCTGTCGCACACGTTCTTTGGAAAGACCGACCATCTTACCAATACGCTGCAGCGAGTAGATCGGACCGCCATCAAGACCGAACCGGAGCATGATCACCTTTCTTTCTCGCTCGCTCAGCTGATCAAGGCTTTTCGTCAGCTCGCCTTTCAGCTGTTCGAATTCAAGACTGCTATGCGGCTCGACCTCTTTCTTATCCTGAATGTTCTCGCCGAGAGTAAAGTCCTCGGAATCGGCCATCGGAGCGTCAAGACTGAGATGATCCTTGCTCATACGGATCAGGTGGGTGACCTCAGACACCTCCATATCCATGTATTCGGCAATGTTTTCGATCGAAGACTCCATGTCCTCCTGGTTCTCGAACCAGTGCTCTGCCTCGTCGATGCGTTTCAGGTCGGCCATACGATTCAGCGGAAGCCTGATCAGGCTGGCTTTCTGCTGAATGGCGTATTTGATCGACTGACGAATCCACCAGACCGCATACGAGATGAAGTGGAATCCACGCTCGGGATTGAAACGCTCCGCCGCCTTGATCAGGCCGAGGTTGCCCTCGTTAATCAGATCCATCAGCGTCAGGCCGTAGGATTGATACCGCTTTGCAATCGTGACCACAAACCGCAGATTGGAGCGAACAAGCAGGTTTCGAGCCTCTTCATCGCCATCTCTTGCAAGCAGAGAGACACGATACTCCTCTTCTCTGCTCAACATGGGGATCTTATGGATTTCGTTAAGATACCAGTTCAGGATCGAGTCGTTCACCGTTTCGATCTTTTTTTCTGTCGTACGGGCCGGAGTTGGAGCGACAAGCTCGTCAAATTCTGATCCCATCACCTGATTTTCTGTTTTTTGAGCCGTTTTCTGAGTCATCTGAGCACCTCACACGCCCGATTAGAATCATTCTAAAAGTAAAGACGTTCGAATCAACTTCTTTTCGTATCAAATTGCCGCCGGTTTCATTTTTTTATCGACTTTTGCTGAAAAGTCACTCCTGGCAGACTCAAGGCGCTTACCCGGAAAATTCAGGCGCCTGCCCTCTCTATTTCGGTCGGGCGTACTCTTTATAGTCCCCGTCCGGGACAAATCGGTGCAAAAAAATGTAAGAAATCGTCGTTTCTGGATTGAAGCCCGGCTTCTCTGGCCCATCCTGCACCGATGCGTTCTCTTCCAGCGGATCTATTAGAGGCACGGGCCCGCTTTTTACAGTCGGTGCGCACTTTTTTTCAAGAACGCGATATTCTCGAAGTTGAGACCCCACTTCTTCATAAGACAGGGACCCCCGAACCGTTTATCGAAAATTTGCACGTACAGGATCCGACCGGTGCGCCTCCGGGCTTTCTGATCACCAGTCCGGAGTACCACATGAAAACGGTACTGGCCGAGGTCCGCCGCCCGATATTTCAGATCGCCCATGTCTTTCGGGGCGGCGATGGTGGCAGCCGCAGCCCTCTGCATACGCGTGAATTCCTGATGCTCGAGTGGTATCTGCCGGGGGCTGACGAATACGCCCTCATGCAGCAGATTATCGAACTGCTGCGCTTCTTACATGTGCAATTCCCTGATTCCGAACTCAGTACAAACATTCCGATCTTCTCTATGGAAGATCTGTTGCGTGAGCATGCCGGTTGTACAATGGAACGATCCTCTCTCGAAGATCGGGCAATCGAACTCGGCCTGGCGCCGGCCGATGAGATCCGCAAGGATCGTTACGATGAGGTTTTCTTTCGTGTCTTCTTGCATACGGTAGAGCCGGCACTGGCCCTGCACTCCTATCCGCTTTTTGTTCATGGATACCCCGCCGAGCTCGCCGCCTACAGCGTGATCGAGGGAAATATCGGGCGGCGCTTCGAGCTGTACTGGAAGGGAGTGGAGCTGGCCAACGGCTACTACGAAGTCACAGATCCCGACGAACAGATGCGACGCTTTGCGGCCGACAACGCCATTCGGCAAAGCATCGGCAAGCCCGAGCGCCAGATTGATGAAGCCTTTCTTTCGGCTCTCCGAAAGGGGATGCCCGCCGGCTCAGGCGTCGCTCTCGGTCTCGACCGCCTGTTCATGCTTTTCTCGAACGCCGGCCGCATCGAAGAGATCAGTCCGTTTGAGTAGACGTCATCCGTATAGCTGCCCTTCTCAATAACACCGATGACTTTCCATGGCACCGGCATAATCCCCGAAGAGACGAAAATCCGCCCAAACTGTCAAATGTAGAACAAAAACATTCGACGAAACCTCATCCTTTGACTAATATGAGTCCATGACACGAATCGGCTACGGGGCCGCAGAGATGGGCCATTTTGCCTCGGAGCTGGTCGTCCGGCTATATCTTCTAAAATTCTATACCGATACCGTCGGCCTGTCTCCACTTCTCGCCGGGTTGGCCATCGCTCTCAGCATCGTCTGGGATGCCGTGAGCGATCCGCTTATGGGATTCCTGTCGGATCACACATCCTGGCGTTTCGGACGCCGTCGTCCCTACATCCTCGTCGGATCGCTGCTGCTTGCTCTCGCCCTTGCCTTTCTCTTTCATCCCCCTCAAACGGAGAACCAGACGGCCATATTCGCTTATCTGCTTGTCAGTTACATCCTCTTAAATACGGCTCTGACCGTAACGGCCGTTCCACATGCGGCGCTGGCGGCAGAGTTAACCGATTCGCCGGGCGAACGCACCGTGCTTTTCGGGTTTCGCCTGTTCTGGGGTAACATCGGCCTTCTTGCCGGCACGCTGCTGCCCGGCTACTTCTTGAGCAAAGGCCGGGCGATCGAAGCCTACGCCGACGCCGCTCTCTGGCTGGCCGTGCTTGTCGTTGCCGGAGGGCTGATTACGTTTTTCACGACCCGGGAGCCTCGTAACAGAGAGAGGCGCAGACCCGGCGGCATCGCAGAGTTTGTCGCCGTTCCGACTAATCTGGTGTTTCGCCCTCTGCTTCTGGCCTTCATGACGGCCTACGCCGGAGTCGCCATCAACTCCGCTCTTGCCCTTTTCTATTATGAAGATCGACTGGCATTCGAACCCGAGCAGACCAATATCGTGCTGGGCACGTTTCTCGTCGTGTGGACGTCATCCATTCCGCTCTGGGTAATTCTCTCGCGAAGGTTCGGCAAACGTCGGCCGGCCTTTTATGGGCTGCTTCTTCTTGGATTGATGACAACGTTCACGTATCCCTTTCTTCCCGAGCGGGTTTTATGGCCGCCGCTTGTCGCCGCCGTTGCCGGCGGTATTTTCGTAGGATCCATTATTCTGTTCGATTCAATCATTACCGATATCGTCGACTATGACGAATGGAAGAGCGGCATCCAGAAAGAAGGCCTTTTCTTCGGATACGCGAAGATGGGCGTAAAGCTGAGCCGGGCCATGGCGCTGCTTCTAACAGGGCTTTTGCTTGAGTGGATCGGACAGGGCGAAGAGAGAAACAACGTCGCTCTCGGCTGGCTTTTCGGGCCCGGTGTCGGATTGTTTTTTCTTGTCGGCGCCGGTATCTTCCTGCTTTATCCGATGAGCGACCGGCAGTCACAGGCTGTACAGAAACGCCTGAAAAGGAGACGAAATGAAACTGAACGAGCTGCTTGAACGTTATCCGTGGTCCGAAGAGTGGAAACGGCATCATCCGAAAAGACTCGAACACTGGAAGCCGGAACTGTGGAAACGAACCCGGCCGCTTGAAAACCTGTGGTCTTTTCGCGTCGATCTTTCCGTCGACGATCTGTGGAGTCAGATCTCTGACACATCAAAAACAAACAGAGCGCTGGGCCTCCCTGAGATGAGCTTCGTCGAAGAAGACGGCGTGCTTTTCGGCAGATCGAATAACGCCGGCTGGGTAATGGAGTGGGAAGATATTCCCTGGGAATGGCTTTATGGCAAAGAACTGAGCAATGCGCGTATCTACAGCAGAGGACCGGCCAGCTTTGTTAGAGCACGGTATCTTATTGAAGGAGCAGATACTGCCTCGTCATCGATGCTTCATATCTATTTCGGCTGGATCCCTCGCAACCTAACCGGGCGGCTCTTTTTGAAGCTCGGCATGCTGGCAATGAAATCGCGTTATGCAGCGCTCCTGAGCAATCTTAAAAAAAACGAGCAGGGCTCGGCTCCTTCTCTGCCCTCCCCGAGTGCAGAGTTTCGCTTTGAAGACACGGTTCGCTCGCGCATTGAGAACATCAAGAAGCGTCTGGCCGGAACCGTGCCGTCTACGCTTCTGAACGATCTATTTGATTACTTCGAGAAATCCTCTGAAGACGAGCTCGATCGCATCCGCCCTTATACCGTTGCAGAGAGACTGCACAGCCCGCCCGACGCCATCGTTCGCGCCATGCTTCATCTGACGCGGCAGGGAGCGCTGACGCTTTCCTGGGATGTGATCTGCCCGCATTGCCGCGGAGTCAGGCAGTCGCTGCCTGCGCTCGGCGATATTCCCGAACAGGCCAGCTGCGACGTCTGCGTGATCGACTTCGACGCAACGTCTTACGATGCGCTTGAGATTACCTTTCATCTTCATCCGTCTATTCGCACGGTGCAGAAGAGATTTTACTGCTCGGCAGAACCGGCTCGCAAACCGCATATACTGCTACAGACGACGGTAGCTCCGTCGGAGCAAAAGACGATGGAAATGAACCTGTCGCCCGCTCGCTACAGAATGCGCGGCATCGGACTTCCGAAGACCATCACGCTTCAGGCCGAAGGAGCGGATGCCGCGGCGCTCGATCCTATCGAAGCCGAAGTCAGAGTCGACATAGCCTCTCTGGAAGGACAGATAAACGGTGGCCTGACGGTTCGCGTGCCCGGTATACTCTCGCTGGTTAACTCATCAAAGCGACGTCAGGTCTTCGTCATCGACAGAGCCGAAGAAAGAGACGATATTCTCAGGCCGGCCGCTCTTTTTCGCTATCAGGATTTTCGTGATCTGTTCAGCGAAGAGGCCCTCAAGCCGGGCCTGCAGCTCGATATCGGCACACAGTATCTGCTGATGACCGATCTTGTCGGTTCGACCCGTCTCTATGACACACAGGGTGATGCGGCCGCATTTCGATCCGTAAAGCAGCATTTTGAGATCGGATTCGCCGAAGTAAAAAAGAACGGAGGAGCGGTCGTCAAAACGATCGGCGACGCCCTGTTCGCCGTTCTGCCGTCGGCAACGGCGCTGGTAACGACTGCCCTGGCCATTCAAAAGGCCTTCCAGAATCAACCGCTGAAGCTGCGTATCGCTCTGCAATCCGGGCCGGTGCTCGCCGTAAATCTGAATACGGGTATCGACTACTTCGGGAACACAGTTAACCTTCTCGCAAAACTTGAAGGCGCTCTTGAATCGGGAGAAATCGGCATGCCTGCGTCGATGTATGAATCGCCCGAGATTCGTCGCGTACTGGACGATCAGACCACAGCGCCGACCTTTCGCGAGCTCCGCTTCAGCTGGAAGCAGGAAGGTCTGAGGATCGCCGCCGTAAGACCCTTGCTCCCGATGAACGGTTAACGGTTCTCCATTCTGAAGCGAACGACGTAGCTGTGGTAAACGCTGTGCTTCAGCACGAAATGTGCGAACATGCGCAGCGTCATGCCTCCGAAAAGGGACTTCAGGGAATCGAGTTGTTCTTCGGTTTTTCCCTCGATGGCTGCGGCAAGCATGCGCGCCGATTCGAGCAGATCGTTTATATCCCGGTCAAGTCGCTTCGCGTCAAGAGTCCTTCCGGTACGGTATGTTCCATGATCCGTGATATGCGGTCGGTTGGTCGGAACGATCTGCTCGACGGTTAATGAGGCGTTTGCCGGCCTTCCCATCATGCGAAGAACCCAGACCGGAAGACCAATATAACGGGCCATCGTGCGATTCGTACTGGCGATATGATGCAGGTTCTTGCGAGCCGACCAGCCCATAGGATCGGCAGGTACGAGCATACGATCCAGAGGCAGTTCTCTGTAGAATTCGGCCAGCTCGCGATGCACACGATCGATCTGTTCGACAAGCTCGGCCTTATTTTTCGAGAAAACGATTACGGGAAGAGAGCGCATGATGGGAAGCTGCGAAACCGCAGAAGGCGGGCAAGCGGTTTTTCACGGCGCTACAGGATTTTCAGTTGATCCGCTGAAGGGGCCGTTCCATGACGGATGCATGCTCCAGCTCCTCTGGAATACGATCGCCTATCTGGGCGTTCCGACTTCTCGCAACCCGGCCGAACACAAACACATCATCCTCGTCAACGGACTGTGTATCGTCATCATCGGATTTCTGAGTATCGTCATTCCGCTACTCTTGCTCTTTGACCGGCTACCTGTCGTTTACGCCATTCCATCCTCTCTCTATGCCGTTTCACTGTTTTCCGTGCTTGCTCTGAATGCGCGAGGGAAAACGTTGAAGGCTCGCTTTATGTTCATTCTTCTCTCATTTTTTCTCATGGTTTTTAATTCTATCGCTTCGCGCGGCGAGGCCAACTTTCACCTGTTCCTTCTGACCGAGATGGTCGCCGTCTTTTTTATCTTTCCGTCGAACGAAGGCCGGTACATGTATCCCGCCGCGGCCGTCGTATTTTTGACCTTTCTTGCGTTTCAGTTTATACCCGCTCCTCTGCTGAACGCAATATCGCCTGTTACTGCTGCTGTCGACTTTGCAGAGCAGCAAAAAACGGTCACGCTCAGCGTAGCCGTTCTCATCTTCGCCTTTTCGTTTTATATTCAGCGGACGTTTCGCACGGCGGATCGAATCCTTGCCGCCGAGAAAGAGAAATCCGAACGTCTCCTTCTAAATATACTACCCGGCTCCATCGTAGCTCAGTTGAAGGAGCGCCCTGACACCATCGCAGAGCGCTTTGAGCACTGCACTGTGCTTTTCTCTGATATCGTCGGCTTCACAGGCATCGCTCGGTCCATGTCGGCCGTCGAGGTCGTCTCGCTTCTCAACGAAATCTTTTCTGCCTTTGACGATCTGGCCGATCGACACGGCCTTGAGAAGATCAAGACAATCGGCGACGCCTATATGGTCGTCGGAGGTTTACCCGAGCCAGACCCCGAACATGCCGAAAAGGTGGCTCGTTTCGCCATAGACATGCTCGATGTAATTCGCCAGTACCGCAACAAAACTGATCTTCCTCTTGAACTGCGTATCGGCATCAACTCAGGCGACGCCGTCGCCGGCGTTATAGGAAAGCGAAAATTCATCTATGATCTGTGGGGAGATAGCGTGAACACGGCGTCGCGTATGGAATCGCATGGGCTTCCGGGGCAGATTCAGGTCACCGAAACGACTTACGAACTGATCAAGGCGAAGTTCCGTTTTGAGGATCGCGGCATGATCGAGGTGAAAGGACTCGGTACGATTAAGAGCTTTCTTTTACTCGAGGCATCAGAATAAACACTATCTCACCGAGAGCTATAGAGACGAAAATGCTCCTCCCTTTCCGCAGATACAGTCGATTTATCATTCCGTGCTTTCTGCTCTCTCTGGCCGGGCTGACGTCATGCACCAGCACGTCCTTCCTCACTCGATCGGATTATCGGCCATCTGTAGAAGCCCTGAGAAAAGAAGGCCCGGCAGAGGCAGAAAGGCTTCTTCCACCGGGAGAACAGGGCACCTTTATAAAGACCATGGAACAGACCTATCTTGCATTATTGCAGGGAAGGCCCGACATTGACGAATTGCGTGACTTCGCCGCAAAAGTGGACCACAGCGTTCGCATCCGCGTCAGCGAAGAGCTTGCCTTCTTTTTTTATATTGAGACGCCCGAAGGTTATTATGCATCGGAACACGAAATCATCTGGATGCACATGCTTCTTTCCTGGGGCTACAGCCTGCGAGGTGAAACGGACAGCGCCGTCGTTGAGGCGAAGAAGGCTGCTCTCCTGCTTGAAGGCAAGGCCCGGGCAGGACGCTTTGACGATCCGATGCTGAGGGTTATCCTTTCCGCCCTGTGGATGATGTGTGACCGCTGGGAGGATGCTCGCGTGGATTTTCGCGTAGCGGCCCGTCTTGATCCTTCGCTTCGATGGGCGGCCGCGCTGTCTGAGTTATCCGCCCCGCCAGAGCGCCTGACGATCGTGCTTACAGGAACCGGGCCGGAGCCATACTGGAAACCAGAGATGCAGATGAATCCACTTCGAGGAATGCGAGATCTGGAATTCCGCAATCAAAACAGAGAGAAGCGCCTCACCTTCTTCGACGCAACCGGTCGCGCGCTTTCTGCAAATACATCGCCGCATTCCCATCCCTGGTACGAACGCCATCTACAGCGAAACAACGTGATCCGCGAAGCGCTTGATGATTCGCGTTACGGGCAGCGTGTGCTTGTCAGTACGGCAAAAGGCACGGCGAAGGCCGGTGCCGGGATCACCGTCGGCATCGTCGGCACCGTTCTCAGCATCGGCGTCGGCGGAGCTATCATTTATTACGGACATGACTCTCAAGAAGCGGTCGCTGTCGGGCTATTCATCGCCATCAAAGGAACGCAGTGGTCTTACGAGTTCGCGCGGGATATGGTGAAAGACAGCGTCGACACGGCGCTGGATGAGTTCGACATCTCGGATCGCTATCGCTATGTGCGCTTTCTACCCGAACGCGCGCATCTTATTACCGGCGGTCGAGGAGCAATTCGAGTATGGGACGGACGACAGATGCAAACGTTCGAGGAAAGACCGAATGCGCCGCAGGGAGTGAGTATTCACTACCTGCCCGACGGCGATTAGCAAGACCGTAAAGCTTCTTACCAGCCTATAACGTCAGACCGGGTCGATTTAAGAAACTCTTTTGTTCCCACCCATTCCGTAACCCCTGTCTGCGCCGAGGTCAGACTCAAGGTGACGATGATATATTGAATCGAGTTGCCGTTGTTCTGATTCACGGCATCGGTAATCACACCTTCCAGATAGTAGTTCGGTGATTTCAAATGTCCGATGGGAATGGCTGAATCGTCGATCAGTCCGGACTGGCCGAGCTCCATCTCTTTCAGAATCTCGCCTCTGAGGCCAAGTTGAACGAAGTAGATCTTCTTTGCAATGAGGCTCGCTCGAATCTGATCGGCAAGCATCTCGGTTTCAATATGCTCGGTGGTGCGATTGCGAATCGGCTTGAATGCAAGCAAAGCCGGGGTATCTTTCTCTGATAGATAGCGATAGAGCTCTGTCACAAGATCGGTGCTGGCACGCCTGACCTCATACGCTCCCCATCCCGGCGCCCCGGATGGATTCTCGGGATCGAGGTAGGTCGTTCCGCTTGCGCAAGAAACCAGAAGCAGAAGAGAGAGAGCCATTAAGCGCATGCCACGGTTTTTCATCCAGCCTGCTCTTCTGCAAGTATTTCTATGTTAAGCGCCAGCCCACAAACAACCTCGTTCTCGCGCAGGCCATTCTCAGCGGCCATTGCACAGCGGCAGAATCGGAAGCAGACTCATCACACGGCCTGTCACTCACGATTGCGCCTGAGGGCGCCCGTCAGATAGAACAACGCGTATCCGAGCATGATATACTCCCCCAGTCGAACGCCCATAAGATGAAACGGCGTCAGAACAAGCGCCGTCCCTCCGTCTTCATTGATGCATCGAAAATCCTGCGTCATATCCGTGCGGCCCGGCAGAGGATGCGAGATAACGGTGCCATGATTCAGCTGTGATCCAGCGGGGCAGAAGAGCTGTAGCGGAGCATTATAGATCGGATTCCCACGCTGATCAACGGCCATTCCCATCAGAGCAAAAAAGCCCACGGCCGCGGCCAGCACGGTTGAACTGACCACAGCCCTATCGGCCCCAACCGGTCCGTGCAGCGAACGGAAGACGAAAAATCCAACGATCAGAAAAAGCACGCTGGCCAATCCGGGTATCATGGCGATGCCCGTTACAAAAAGCACCGGGATGGCGACGATCAGAGCGACGGTTAACAGGCCGAGCAGCAGTTTAAAGAATGATGGCATTGCCGAGAGGCTACCAGTGATCTTGCTCCATCGACTTTCGGGGATCGCAGGCAATGTCGCTCCACAGAATCGACACTGTGCGGCACCCTCATCGTTCTCTTTTTCGCATCGCACACACTTCAAAGACATCGACTCACTCCGGCATTGTGTAAGATCCATTCAAAGAGAAAGCTCTTTGAGAAACACGATCAAAGACATCTTTCCCTGTGAGCGGTCTTTTGATCATAGACAGACAGGCCTTCTGCTGGGCATCCGTTACCGAAGCTTTGCCGTACAGGGTGACGGAATGCCTCGAGAAATCCCGGATCATAAAGTCAAAGATCATATCGATCAGGTCAGAGACATCGCTCGATTTCGGATTCTTGCCCGTGTCGAGTTCAAGCTGTTCGAGAATCAGATGCCCGTAGGCTACCAGCGTGAAAATCTCGCCGAGCGTTAACATAAAATCGAGATCCTTTGACTGATCTTTATCGGGACCGCATTCAGTGAGAAAAGTCTTCAAGCTTTCGATCTGCCGGCGAAAGATGTTCAGGTTCGGCGTATCAAATCTTGAATAGACAGCCTGATAATCGCCCGGCAGGACTTGCTCCAGCCCTTTCGTCGTAGAGCCCTGTGAAAACAGGAAGCCATCCTGCGATGGACCGAAGTCGACGGGCGGCGGCGGCGACTTTCTGTTTTTTTCAAACAGAAAGGACTGCATGAACTTAATAACGAGCACCATATTCACATGCGCTGTTCCTTCAAGCTTCGACAACATGCGAATATCACGCGTCGCCGACTCGAAGTAGGTGTCTTTTTCAAAACCGCGGGCGGCGATGACGTCCCAGAGAAGATCGATCACCTCCTCTCCCTGCATGGTTACTTTCATCTTGACCATCGGGTTATACAGAAGATATCGACGGTCGTCGGCCGAAGCCCCCTTCATATAATCCTTTGCGCGATAGGCGAACAATCGCATCGCCTCAAGACGGGCATAGGCCTCCGTAAAGAGCTGTTTAATATGTGGAAACTCCGTAACATACGTACCGTACAGCCTGCGGGCTGAGGCATGATTAATAGCTTCGTAATAGGCATGTGTTGCGATTCCAATCGCTGCAAGACCGAGATTGAATTTCGCGAAGGCCACAGTTGCAAGAGAGGCATCCCATGCGTCTCTGCCCCGACTGAGGATATCGTTATCGGTGATCGGATAATCATGCAGCACGAACTCGGCCACGTATTTCTGCGATCGAACGACATTCCCCGTGCATTCATACTTCGGATGCTCGCTTTCTACGACGAAAAAGACGAACTCCTCTCTGCGACCGGCAATCTTACCAAAGACCGAAACGTAAGCGGCACAGTTGCCGTTGCCTATATAATACTTATCGCCTCTGGCAACATAGGCCCCGTTTTCTGGAATCAGCATCATGTCTGATGCAATCAGATCGGCTCCGTGCTCTTTTTCGGAAAGACCGAATGCGAAAACGCCGCCTTCTTTAAGCTTCGCAGCGGTCTTTCGTTTCACCTCTTCATTCTTGCCGATCCAGATCGGTCCCAATCCGAGAATCGACACCTGCCAGGTATACCAGTGTGAGAGAGAATAGAATCCAAGGATTTCAGAATATGCGGTGTTGCGCGCCGAATCCCACCGGCAGTCTGCAGAGTCGCCATACTCGGTCGGAGTAAGAAAGTAGTAAAAGACCTTCTCGCTCTTGAGAAAATCGAGAAAGTCCTGGTACCAGATCACCTCATGATCTTCATGTTTCAGCGCACGCTTTCCCTTCTTCTCGAAGAAATCGACGGTAGCGCGAAAGATTCTCCGGGTCGTCTCATCGTACTGATCCCAGGTTTCGTTCAACGGATGAAAAAGGGCCATGTGCGATCATGGCCCCCGGCCGGAATTCGACAAGCGAAACACGCATCGGCGTCAGGAATAAAAACGCGGAAGGCTTCCGATGAAGATGATGTAAGCGCCGAAAAGAACCAGAATCGCACCTGTAATATATCGCGCTATCCACTCCCTTCCCTGCAAGCCACGCATCCTCGCACGACTCCAGTGAGAGAAGTAACCGGTTACAAGAATGGGAACGGAAAAACCGACAGAGTAGATGAGCAGCAACGTGATACCCGAATAGAGCTGTCCCTGTGAGGCGACCATAGTCAGAACACCCGACAGGAAGGGGCCAATACAGGGAATCCAGACAAGCCCGAGGCTCATACCGATCCAGAGGCCCGACCACCTCCCATCAGGTCGGACCTGGATGCCGGCGAACCACCGCACACTCTTAAACAGATTGATATTCAGGAGCGTCAGAATACCGAACAGGAGGATTATGCCGCCCCCGACCTTTTCTATATACTGGATGCGTCCCATCAGAAACGATCCGAAAAGAGAACTGATGATTCCCATAACCACAAAGGTTATACTCAGGCCGATTACAAGCAGCAGAGGCCTCCATCGGTCGTCTCGATGAGTGCCCGTAACAATGATGGGCAGAATGGGCAGAACGCATGGCGACACAACGCTTGCGAAGCCTGCTCCTAAAGCAGCGAAAGATTGAACGAGTGCAAACTGCATGACAACAGCTCAGGGTAGCCTGCTGATATCGTTCATGAGCACGGCTTCGGATTGTATGCCCGGAGGGAACGCCGAAACAGGCTTGCCGGCCTTATCGAGGATTACAAGATACGGTAGAGCCCGAACGCCATATTCATAAAATAGCGGACGATTGTCGGCTTCATTCACGCTGATGTAGACGTATTTAACCTTCGACTCGACACGCTTCTTCATCGACTGTAAGATCCTATCCTGGGTCTGGCAGGGCGCTCCGTTCGGATTGATAAAGAATAGAAGCAGATTCTCCTTACCTTTCGCTTCTTTGATCTCCAGCTCGGCGCGGGAGCGAGGTGCGTTTGAAACCGACTCTTGCCTATCGGAGCTCTCTTCACCGCAGCCGGCAAGGAACCCGAAGATGACAACGACCAATGCAGCTGAAATGTGAAATTGCAGAATAGAAAGGAACTTCGCCTTGTTGTATGCTTTCATCGCATTTTCTTCGAGAGCCCGAGGTTTCGGGTTACCCGACATCAGCACAGTTTCAATTGGACGAGGTCAAACAGGTCGATACTGAGAATGGAAACAAGTTCGCCAGGCACGGATTATTTTGCTTCACGACCTCTCCGTCCCGCCTCGTAGAGCCTATTGCTATTCTGACCGCTGCATCCGCTGTAAGGCATCTTTGATTATCGAGTCTTTTTCCTGTAACATCCGGTTTGAATCACCATATTTTGCTGCCAGTGCAAGGTCCTTTTTTACGACTTCCTGAAGACCGGTAAATGCCGCTATACAGACCGGCCCACCCTCTGCAACAGCCTTATCGGCAAAATCACTCTCCAGTGTATGAACAACCTTGTAGTGAGCAAGCAACGAGGCCAGTTCACAGACCGTCCCAGCAGGAGGTCGCTCTATTAAAAAGCCAAGGGCTCTGTTTGCAGGAGTAGAGTAGCGCGGATCATTTCGATTTTTTCTGACATACTCCAGCAGCACATCCTGAGTCTCAGGAAGATTCAGTTTCGCTATTGCAGCAATAGCAGCATAATGCTCATACCCATCTCGCTTCAGAGATATGGCTCTTTTTAACCAGGAATATCCCTCCGGCAAATTCCAGACACCGATCAGTTCATAAGCAGTTCGACGCAGAAGCGGCGACGCACTGTCATCTGCAGCCGCGCGAAGAACGGGCGCTTCACCGAACAACTCTCGCGTCTGCTCGAAATACAGACGCGCAAATCCATCCCGCTCGCTGAGAAAATTCTCTTCGAACGGAGCTCCTTGAGGATCAAGCATGTCGTTGTTTAAATAAGCATAAAAAGTGGGATCTTTTCGCCCATAGTACTGAATCGATGAAACATGACCATCATCCGGATAAAGATCAAGAGTGGCCTGCATCAAGGTGCCCGTATAATAATACCCGGATCTTCCCGGTGCAGTATAACCTCCTCCAAGAGCGGCTCCAGAAATCCGTAGTACTGCCCTCGCCGGAGCCTTCCCGGAAACGACCTTATATCCGGAATATGTGAGCAGTCGCTTTACCGTCTCAGCAGCCCAGGCATCGGGAGTTTTTGCCGGCAAATCAAGTTTTACCTCTACAGAAATCGTTTGAATACTCTTTAACTGATCAGGCGTTGCAGGTTGGCCTTCAGCAGCAGGCAGATACCTATCAGCCTGGGGCGACACGGCGCAGGTGCTGAGGATTACTATTAAAAAAATTTTCAAGCCATTGCGTCGAAGCATGATCGATCAACCTAACCCTCCATACCATTGTCAATATCAATTCAAACAGCATAATTTCCAATTCGCGACCTTGTATCGGAATCCCCCGCACGAGGCCGCCCCATAATAAAAAAAGCCCGCTTGAAGCGGGCTTTAGGGGATGAGATGCATCGTAATCGTCTGCGATCAGCAGACGGGCTTTGCGGTCAGGGAGATCTAATCCTGGGTAGGGCTTCCCGTTTCGATACTTTCAGCGGTAATCCAAACCAAACATCGCTGCCCGGCTATGCCGCTGGCGCGACAACCGGTGCACCGGAGATTCCTGCTCGAAATGTTCCCTTCACAGTCAGGCTCCTATGTGCTTTTACACTCTGCGCACGATTTTCGGCCGTGATGCGGGAACCCCGTTCGGCATTTCCATACAGGATTAGAAATGGGTGAAGAAAGAATCCGTAATCATATCAACGGAAGAAACATGATTACCGTCAGTGAATGGTGAGGTCGGAAAGTTTTTACGGAAAAGGCAACCCGTAGTATCATAAAGTGCTCAACCCTTACCGGTTCCCAAATCATTCGGGCAAATGCCCGGAGGGTGCACTCAGAAAAAAATTCACCAGCTCATCGGCCGCCGAAAAATCAGACACGGTCGGACCGATCAGGAAAGCCGGTAAATACGGATAACCACCGGGCAAAGAATGCCCTCCGCCTTTGACGCGCAAAAGCCTTACCTTTCCATCGGAGTAAAAGCGGTATCGGACCCACTGCGTATCGCGAACACTTTCCTGTTCGGGAGGACTTCCCAGCCTCTCCGCCCAGAAGCTCGCGCTTGCTTCAGAAGAAAGCACCGCACCCTTATCCTGCCCGAAAAGAGTAACTTTCCCTCCACCGAAAGGGTTTACAGGATCGGCGTCTCCGTTAATGATCAAGAGGCGCGGAACATGGCGACGGGCTGGTTCCAACACACAGTTCTGACCGTGCGGTGTGGGAAAATTCGCGCTTACCACACCCAGAGCCTCAAAACGTTCACCGGCTTCTAAACCAAGACGATATACCATGTGACCGCCATTGGAGAACCCTACCGCAAAGACGCGATCCGGATCGACACCACGTTCTTTGACGAATTCGTCCAGTAACGCAAGCAGGAACCTTGTATCAGCGACGTTCTCCTGATGAGCCTGATCGGACACGTTCTTACGACAATCGTTCCAGTGTCCGCCGACTCCATCAGGGTAAAGAGTGATAAACCCATTGCGATCGGCCAGCTCTTCAAAACGGTAACGCCATAGACGCCGAAAATGCTCGCCCGAACTGCGCGAACCGTGCAGCATGAGAATCAGGGGAAGACCTGACTTCTTCGTCGCCGGATGATAATACTCGAAACGACGCAAACGTCCTTCTATCGGAAGATTACCCTTTTGAATCTTTCCGCTGAGTGGCGGTGCGTTTACTGGAGCGTATAACCCAATAACCAACCAGAGCGCTCCGCAAAACAACAGGAGCAGCCAGGCGAGCAGAATCTTGAATATAATCTTCCCGCTCATGCGATTCTCCCGTTATACAAGGCCACTTTGTGAACTTTTAGGAATTCCGCCGTTCCGACCAACAGCTCTCGGGGCCAGGCGAACAAACTCAGGAGATTTGTACGCTCATTCGACACGTCTCGATAGTCTGGGAAATCCGTAATGACACGCCACGCAAGCAGAGGCCGATGCCCTCGCCGTAGAGTATCTCGGAGAATCGAGCCTCCGGGGCAGCCGGTCGTAACGTTCACTTTCCAGGATTTCATATTCACTAATCTAATCGAAAAATAATGCCCCGTAAAGGCCAGCGTCTCCACGCCGCCCCATAAAAAGCGAAACCCCGCACGAGGCGGGGTTTCTTAGAAAAAACAAAACCGGCACGAAGCCGGTTTTGTGGATGAGATGCATCGTAATCGTCTGCGATCAGCAGACGGGCCTTGCACCACCGGACTCTGTCGAA
>SWCA01001616.1_pt1 | contig 22177 bp, 17 predicted proteins | sample 4692961 | NCBI WGS metagenome assembly SWCA01 (sample SAMN10267275, study PRJNA491770) | bioreactor metagenome | isolation source: DHS bioreactor inoculated with | place: Japan: off Shimokita Peninsula
TGCAGTACCCATAAAAAGCCGTGCATTACGTACTTATGGGTAAACCATGCCATAAATTCCATAAAAAGAAATGCGGCCATTACCAGTAAAATGTTAATTATTATTTGCATGGGTCATCTTATTTTTAGTTTGATACTATTTGGTTTGTGGTTTTAACGGGTGCTTTTCAAAATATTCCCTTACCCGGTCGAAGGCAATCCTGAACCATATGGTGAAATTTTCAGGACTGTCTTTAATTTCTTTGGCCAGCACATTCATGTTGGCATAATGGTAATCCTGCACTTCCGTGGGGTTGATTACCGGTTGGGTATCTGAAAATCCGATAAAAACATGGTCTATTTCGTGTTCAGTAAGTTCATTGGTAAATCTGGCTTTATACATAAAACTGAACACCTCTTCAAAGTCACAATCAAAACCCATTTCCTCGACCATGCGTCTGTGGGCAGCATCCGCTGTAGCTTCACCGGGCCGCGGATGACTGCAACAGGTATTGGTCCATAAACCGGGCGTATGATATTTGGTAAAGGCACGCTGCTGCAATAACAATTCGCCGCGGGAGTTAAAAATAAAAACAGAAAAAGCCCGATGCAGCTTTGCCTCTACATGCGCCTGCAGCTTCTCCATTTTTCCAATCTCATGGTCATTCTCGTCAACCAGTATTACAAATTCTTCCATTTTTTATCGGTTATTTTTCAATTAATATATGCTGTTAAGCCAGCCTGTTCATCGGCAGTTAATTTTCCTGAATTTATTAAAAAGCGGGCAATCTGCCGCGACATTTCTCTGTTATCTTCAAGTTTGGCATATGAAACAAAAAACCTGAATATGGTTTTTTTATCTTCATCAATGTTTCCGGAATAGCCCAAAAAAGAAGGTGCTTTGGTTTGTGTCGCAAAACGCAGAAACCTGATCTCTACCTGTGTCGGATCAAGTTTAACCGCTTCATCCAGAAATTGTTTCCCCCTGCGAAAATACTTTAATTTATCCAACGGATTGTTCAAACATTCCGGGGCTGCAGCGAGTGAAGCTCCATAATATGCTTTCATTAAAGCATCCGAAGGTGGATATTTGTCAAATTTTTTGCTTAATTCCAGCGCTTTACATTTGTCGTCAGCCAATGATAAATAACTCATTCTCGCCTGAGAAAGTGTAAGCTGTGCATCCACACCTTTCATTGTTAAGAACAAAAATAAGGTAAAAACAAATTTAATTTTCATCTGTAAAAGATTAATATTTTCATCAGGATGGTTTTGGTAATGTAAAACAAAATATAGATAAGGTTAAACACCTGATTTTATTTCATGTTTTACATTAGCGCACCATTTATAATAAATTGAATTGATGTTTGAGATAGGATGTAAACAACAATTTATATTTGGTGCTGTTTGGAATACGGATGCGTTCCTTCATGATTTGAGCGGAGTTGGTGCTTTTAATCTTCAGAAAAAGCTTATAGAAGTAAACATACGCCATATACACACCGAAACGTGCCCCTTTGGGTAGTTTACGAATGCCTTCCAGTCCGCTTGCAAAATCCAGTGCGATGTCATCTTCGATTCGTTTTTTGGTATCTTCGGTAAAACGTTTTAGATCCACTCCGGGGAAATACGACCTTCCCAGGTCTTTGTAATCTGCTTTCAGGTCCCGTAGGAAGTTTATTTTTTGAAAAGCTGATCCCAAACGCATTGCCGATGGTTTAAGCTGCCGGTATTTTTCCTCATCGCCTTCGCAGAAAACCCTTAGGCACATCAATCCAACCACCTCTGCCGATCCCAGAATATATTCTTCAAAAGCCGGCTGGTCATAATCAATATCCTGCAAATCCATTTCCATACTATGAAGAAAACGCTCAATGAGTTCATTTTCGATTTTATAGGTATTTACAGCCCATTGAAAATTATTGAGTATAGGGTTCAGACTTATGCCTTCCCCGATAGCCAGATAAGTATCGGTTTTGAATCGTTCCAACAATTTTGCCTTGTCGAAACCATGGAATGAATCTACAATCTCATCGGCAAACCGTACGAAACCATATATGGCATAGATGGGATCGTGGAATTTTTTGCTAAAAAACCTTATCCCCAGTGAGAAAGATGTGGAGTAAGTTATGGTAGCCAACTTGCTCGACTTTCGGGAAATCATATCAAACAGGTCTTTCATGGTTTGTTTTTTAAAGATGCATTAATGATCTCATTGGCTGCAATCTGTCCTGAAATAATGGCAGGAGGTACGCCTGGACCAGGAACGGTAAGTTGTCCGGCATAAAAGAGGTTTTTAAGCCTGGGGCTTCTTACCTTTGGTTTTAAAAAAGCAGTTTGCATTAAAGTATTGGCCAAACCGTAAGCATTGCCTTTATATGCATGGTAATCCTGCTCAAAATCGCGGTGGGCGTAACTGCGCTCAAACACGATGTGTTCACGTAATGATCGTTGTGTATATCTTTCCATACGCATCAATACCATGTCAAGATATTTTTTTCTGATCTCTTCATTATCCTCAAGTCCTGGAGCAACGGGTATGAGGGCCATTACATTTTCTGAACCTTCTGGAGCAACGCTATTGTCTGATCGTGAAGTACAACTCAGGTAGACTGAGGGCTTCTCAGGCCAACGGGGGTTTTTATAAATGGAATCTGCATGACCCTCAAAATCCTCGTCGAAAAGCAAAGTGTGATGATCGAGTTCCGGAATGCGCGTGTTAAAACCCAGGAAAAAGATGAGCGAAGAGGGAGATAAGACCCTGGATTCCCAATACTTTTCATTGTAGTTGCGCTTGTCCTTCCGGAGCAATTGCTGTTCCACGTGATGATAATCGGCAGATGCAACCACGAAATCAGCTTCCAGGCGCTTATTCTCAAGCAAAACGGCATTCACCCTTCCTTTTTCTGTTTCAAAACCGGTAACTTCTGCATTGAACATAAATGCTGCACCCTGCTCACGCGCCAGTTTTTCCATTGCGGCTACTACCTCATACATACCCCCATCAGGATACCATGTGCCCTGAACCATATCGCTATAATTCATCAGGCTGTATAGTGCCGGTGTAGTTTTGGCTGTACCTCCCAGAAATAGAACCGGAAACTCAAGCATGCGGTTGATTTTTTCACTTTTAAAAAATTTGCGTGTGTACTTGCCAAATGAGCTGAGCATATCGAGCTTAATGCCTGCTGCTGCTATTTTCCAATGAAAGTATTCCATTATGGAATGACTGGGTTTACGCACAAACTCACCAATACCAACACGGTATTTGTATTCCGATTCAGCAAGAAATTTTTTAAGACCGCCTGAACTCCCCGGTTCAATGGATTCATAAAGCTCATAAATTTCATCGAGTTTTGTGGGAAGAATGACCTCATCTCCGGGACCGAAATAAATTTTGTATGACGGACTGATGCGATTTAATTTGTAATAATCTGATACTTTTTTACCAAAACAGGCAAAATAAGATTCAAAAATATCGGGCATCCAATACCAGCTTGGCCCCATGTCAAAAGTGAAACCGTTGGCTTCAAACTTACGTGCACGGCCGCCAGCCATACTGTTTTTCTCCAGCACAGTAACTTTAAACCCTTTGTTGGCAAGGGTTGCAGCAGCGGCCAGACCCGAAAATCCCGCTCCAATTACAATTGCTTTTTTTGTTTTCATTCAGATTAATACTTAATACGGTAGATACAAAAATTTGATCATACAGTAATAAACCGAAAATAGTATAGAATGTTTAATAAATAATGAAAAAAGTTAAACAAAAATGAAAAAATTCTGAAAGGAAAGATCAGATTAAATAGTTATTCATCCTGAAAGTCAACTGCCATTATTATTTTTCGATTGTTTATACTTTCGTTTTTGACTTAAAAGTACCAAAAGTATTCCCTTAAATCCGTAAATTATGCCAAAACCCTTTAAATATGCGGCCAGAAACGAGTCGCCGGTTTATCAAAGTATTTCAAACCATAAAGGAGTGAAAATTATTAACAGGCTGCTGATGGGAACCTATGTGGGAATCCGGGAAGAAGACGATGATTTTTTTAAAGTAGTAACAGCCGGACCGGACGGTTGGATGAAAAAATCTGATCTTTCAGACAATATGGGATTGAAAATTTTTTATCTGGATGTTGGTCAGGGAGATGGCGTTTTGCTGGAAGTAGGAAATTTAAGATTACTCATCGATGGAGGCCCCGGCAATCACATGCATGGTTACCTCACCAGGTGGCAATATACCTATCTGCTGCGTTACAAGAAGCCGGTACATATTGATTATGTGTTTATCAGTCACTTTGATACTGACCATAATAAAGGTTTGATTAAAGTATTGGAAAACCCGCTTTTTACTATTGGTACCATTTACCATCCAGGTATTTTAAAATTTGCTTCCAAAAACAACCCTTACAATACTGGTTTGGGTAATGTAGTAAGTATTGAAAAACAGAAGTACCTTACGGGTGTTTTTGACGACCTGCTTACCCTGGAATGCGAGGCATCCTATAATCGTGATGTTAATTTGTTTATGAAAGCGCTGCTCAAAGCACATGAAAATCATCGGATAGGCAAAGTTAAAAGGTTGAAATCAGGTGATGTTCCCATCCATGAAATTATTGAAAACAAAACCTTTAAGGTTGAGATTCTGGCTCCTTTCAATGAAAAAGTTGAAGATAAGGATGCATTTCTCTACTGGAAAGACGATAGCATAACCATTAACGGGCACAGCATGGTGCTTAAAGTTACTTTTGGAGCGCGAACCATGATGTTTGGAGGCGACCTCAATAAGAAAGCAGAAGAATATTTAATGTCCAGATATCCTGATAGCCATCCTTTTGAAGTGGATGTCGCAAAATGCTGTCATCATGGATCTTCAGATTTTTCAGAACAATTTATGCAAAAGGTGAATCCCTATGCTACTGTAATTTCATCGGGTGATAATGAGGGTTTTTCTCATCCTCGTGCGGATGCCATAGGTTGTGCGGGCAGATATGCACGGGGTGAAAGGCCTCTGGTCTATTCCACCGAACTGGCGCGGTCGGTGAACAGCCGCAGCAAAAAAGTACTATTCGGCATGATCAACCTGCGCTGTAACGGCAATGAGATTTATATCAGTCAGATGAAGGAAGTAAATAAGCCCAGTGATATCTGGGATTCATATAAACTACCCTCTTGACCATAACCCGGTAATTTTGAGCTATGAAGAATTATAAAAACGCCATATTCCCAGGGGCCATTCATACTGAAGTGTTATGGAAAGAAAACATCAGAAAGTGATTTAGATATATTCATTTGATGTTTATTGTTAAATTTGCACCCGCTTATGGCAGCCATTCATTCCGGTAGTTCAGTTGATAGTTATCTGTTAATTACATATTAAACCGGAGTGTTCATCAACCATTTTATGCGGGCTTTGTTAACCCTGCCTAAAGGGTTGCATCGCTTAGGTAAACTCACTGTCTTTGTTTTAAAAGAAATATATGACTATATGAATAAACATTTAAAACGCATTCTATCCATAACCATCGCTGCACTGATTATTTTGTTTCTGGTTGGCTATAAGGCTGGGTGGTTTTCTGGTCAGAGCGTTACCGCACAAAGTTCGGCTGATGCCCAAAATGAGGCCTTGCCCATAAACGCTGTTATTGTGAATGGGCATGGTTTAACTGATCAGATAGTGGCTACAGGTACCATACTGGCCGATGAACAGGTTGACATCAGCCCTGAAATTTCCGGAAGACTTACCTCTGTACATTTTACCGAAGGAGCGAAAGTGAACGAGGGAGATTGCCTGGCCACCATCAATGATTCAGAATTGCTGGCACTGATTGAAAAGAACCACCATGTTTTGAAGCTTGCCGAAGAGCGGGAAGCCAGACAAAAAGCATTGCTTGTCCGTGAGGCAATTAGCCAGGAAGTTTATGATAAATCCTTAACCGAGCTCAACACGGTTCAGGCTGAAGCCTCATTGCTTAAGGCCCAGTTGATGAAAACACGCATCAAAGCACCATTCAGCGGAACGGTAGGATTGCGCCAGGTGAGCGAAGGTGCTTATGTTACCCCGGGGCAGCGTATAGCTACCCTAACCCGCACCCAGCCGGTAAAGATTGAGTTCTCGATACCTGAACGTTTTGCGCAATCAGTTAGAAAAGGCAGTCGCATACAGTTTACGGTCGAAGGCAACAGCAAAACGCTGGAAGCCACGGTATATGCCGTGGAACCGCGTATTGATCCCCTCACCCGGGCACTCACCGTAAGGGCTTTGTATCCAAATAAAAACAATGAGATGAATCCCGGGAGTTTTGCCCGCGTGTCGTTCAGCCTCAACCATATGGATAATGCACTCACCGTTCCGGCTCAGGCAATAGTGCCTGAACTGGGTGGCAATAAAGTATTCCTTTACCGCTCAGGGAAGGTCCAGTCTGTGCAGGTATCGGTAGGTATTCGTACCTCAGATGCAGTTCAGATTATTGAGGGAATAGCCGAAGGTGATACGGTTATTACCACGGGCATACTTCAGATCCGGGATGGCATGCCTGTAACCATTGACCAATTAACTACCACAAAACCATGAGTTTATCTTCACTCAGTATAAACCGGCCGGTACTGGCCACGGTTATGTCCATAGTTATCGTACTGTTTGGAATAATCGGGCTGGTATCCATTGGCATTCGGGAGTATCCAAGTGTTGATCCGCCCATTGTGAGTATCAGTACCTCCTATGTTGGTGCCAGTGCAGATGTTATTGAATCTCAAATTACTGAACCGCTGGAAGAGTCGGTTAATGGTATAGCAGGCATACGAACCCTTACCTCTACCAGTCGTGATGGACGCAGTTACATTCGTGTAGAATTTGATTTGGGTGTGGATCTGGAAACGGCAGCCAACGATGTTCGTGACAAGGTATCGGTGGCCATCCGGCAGTTGCCTCCTGATGTTGATCCTCCGGTTGTTACCAAGGCCGATGCGGATGCCAGTCCCATTATCTTTGTAAATATTCGCAGTGAACAACGTACCTTGCTCGAAATTAATGAAATAGCTGAACGCGTTTTCAAAGAACGATTACAAACCATTCCGGGGGTGAGCCAGATTCAAATCTGGGGGGCGCGTCGCTATTCTATGCGTTTGTGGATGGATCCTGCAAAATTATCGGCTTTTGGCATTACTCCGGTGGATATACGTACCGCTCTGCAACGTGAAAATGTGGAGCTACCCTCCGGACGTATTGAAGGCAGCACCGTGGAGCTTACCGTACGTACCATGGGCAGATTGGTTACCCCCGAAGATTTCAACAGTTTGATTCTTAGGCAGGAAGGGGATGAAATTGTGCGTTTTCGCGATGTAGGTTATGCTGAGCTGGGTACTGAAAATGATCGTTCAATTCTTCGTCGCGATGGTGTGCCAATGGTTGGCGATGTGATTATTCCACAACCCGGCAGCAATCACATAGAAATTGCAGACGAATTTTATCGCAGGCTGGAACAGATTAAAAAAGACCTGCCTAAAGATGTCACCGTTGGCATTGGTTTCGATACCACCGAATTTATCCGTGATTCCATCAAAGAGGTAGAGCAATCCATTTACCTGGCATTTTTTCTGGTGGTGCTCATTATATTCATGTTTTTACGTGACTGGCGTACCACCATTATTCCTGTAATTGTGATTCCAATTTCGCTGATTGGAGCTTTCTTCATCATGTACATTGCAGGTTTCTCCATAAATGTACTCACTCTTTTAGGCATCGTTTTAGCCATTGGACTGGTGGTGGATGATGCCATTGTAGTTCTGGAAAATATCTATACAAAGATAGAGCGGGGCATGCCACCGCTGGAAGCGGGAATACAGGGATCTTCAGAAATATTCTTTGCCATTATTGCTACCACAATTGCTCTGGCAACAGTGTTTTTGCCTGTTATTTTTCTCGAAGGCATTACCGGTCGTCTTTTCAGGGAATTTGGAATTGTACTGGCCGGTTCGGTAATTATTTCTTCATTTGTAGCCCTTACGCTTACGCCGATGCTTTCCACCAAAATATTAAAACGTCGCGACAAGCACAATTGGATTTATAATGTTACCGAGCCTTTCTTTGTTCGGCTCAATACTGCCTATGCCAACTCTTTGAGATGGTTTCTCGGGCATCGGTGGCTGGCCCTGGTCATTAGTCTCATTGCATTATTAATGATTTATGGGCTTGGTTCAATGCTGCAAACAGAGCTTGCACCTCTTGAAGACCGCTCAGGCCTGCGGGTGGTAGCTTCTGCCCCCGAAGGGGCCACCTTTGATTATATGGATAAGTATATGACCGAAGTTACACAGATGATTCAGGAGAAAGTGCCGGAATCGCAGGCATTAATTACCATCACTTCACCCGGATGGAGTGGCGGAACCAATTCGGGATTTATACGCATTAAGTTGGTTAATCCCGACAAAAGGGAACGCAGCCAACAGGAACTGGCCGGGGTTATATCACGTGAAGTAAAAAAGTTTAGCAGTGCCCGTGCTTATGTGGCCCAGGATCAGTCTATTGGAGGCGGCGGTGGCGGCCTGCCCGTTCAATATGTGATTCAGGCTCCCAATCTTGAAAAGCTTAAAAAAATTCTTCCCGATTTTATGGCTGAAGTACAAAAAAGCGATAAATTTCAATATGCCGACCTTAACCTAAGGTTCAATAAGCCGGAAGTTAAAGTAAATATCGATCGGGAAAAGGCCAGAAATCTGGGCGTTTCGGTGATTGATATCGCGCAAACACTCCAACTTGGATTAAGTGGTCAGCGCTTTGGCTATTTTATTATGGATGGAAAGCAGTATCAGGTTATCGGGCAAATGGAAAAAGCTTATCGCAGCAGTCCGCTCGACCTGCGAAGCCTTACCGTGCGAAACAACCGGGGCGAAATGCTGCAACTCGATAACTTTGTTACCCTTAAAGAGGATGTGAACCCGCCACAGCTTTTTCGCTACAATCGCTTTGTGTCGGCTACTGTTTCGGCCAATCCTGCCGAAGGACTTACTATTGGTGATGGGATCAATGAAATGGACCGGATAGCCAATAAAGTGCTGGATGATAGTTATTCAACTTCACTCACAGGAGCTTCTAAGGATTTTGCTGAAAGTTCTTCCAGTCTGGTGTTTGCTTTTGTTCTGGCACTTGTACTGATATACCTGGTATTGTCGGCACAATTTGAAAGTTTTCGTGATCCATTCATCATCATGTTTACTGTTCCATTGGCTTTGGCCGGTGCCGTACTAACGCTCTGGTATTTTAATAAAACCCTGAATATTTTTAGCGAGATTGGCGCAATTATGCTTATCGGCCTGGTTACCAAAAATGGGATTCTCATTGTAGAATTTGCCAACCAGCGTAAAGCTGCCGGATTAAGTCGCCTAAAGGCTATTAGTGAAGCTTCGGTTAGCCGTTTTCGGCCCATACTCATGACCAGCCTTTCCACCATACTGGGTGCCACCCCAATTGCACTTGCCCTGGGAGCAGGCTCCGAAAGCCGGGTAAGTATGGGAACAGCCATCATTGGAGGGCTTGCCTTTTCCACCATACTTACCCTGTATGTGGTACCGGCCATGTATGTTTACATCTCTGCTAAAACGCGTTCAGTGTCAAATGTGGATGAATTGCAACAAAAAGAAGATACGGAATGAGAAGCTACGTAAAATTTAGGCATAGATTAATCCTAACCCTGATTTATCTGTTGGCAGGATTTTCAACGGTCGTTACTCATGCCCAGATGCTTACTCCGGATGATGTGGTGCGACAGGTATTGGAGCATAACTTTTCCATCCGGATTGTGCGGCTGGATGAGGAAATATTGCGTAATAATGTAACCATAGGTAATGCAGGCTTTCTGCCCCGTGTGGATGCAACAGCCGGCACCAATAACAGTATAGTAAATACGCGTCAGGAGTATCTGAATGGAGAGAAGAATGAGCGCGACAATGCCAAATCAGGCTCCCTGAATGCCGGTGCGGCCTTGCAATGGACCCTATTCGATGGCTTACGGATGTTTAACTCACTGGCTACCCTGAGAAAAGAGCTTGAAGCAGGAGAGTTGCGAACCCGGCTCCAGATAGAAAATTCAGTGGCTGATGCCCTCGAAGCTTATTATAATATGGTTCAGCTAAAGCAAAAAAAAGTAGTACTCGAAAAGGCAGTAAAGCTTGGTGAGGAGCGTCGGGGAATAGCCCAGGACATGCTTATGCTCGGAGCCGGCTCCCGTTTATCATTGCTTCAGGCAGAAGTGGACCTGAATACCGATAAATCACAATTGCTTGAACTGGACAACATGATAGCTACTGCCGGCATTGCACTAAACCGCTCTATGGGACGGGAGCCTGCTACACCGGTTGCTGTTAAGGATTCCATTTTGCCTGGCCCCGTGCTCGATTATCAGACACTGAAAACCCAAATGCAAAGAACCAATCCAACCCTGCTGTTGAGCCGGACAGACCTGGAAATTGCGCAGCGAAACCTGGATAACATTACCGGTCAGCGGTTTCCGGTTTTAAACTTCAACCTGGGTTATAATTTTAACGATCAGACCAGTGAATCGGGATTCCTTAAAGCCAGCCGTTCCTCCGGATTAAATTATGGCTTTACCGCCAGCCTTCCGCTATTTGATGGATTTAATCTGAACCGGCGCCGGCAGAATGCCCGCATAGATATAGAACAGGCCGGTGTAGCTCATCAGAATTATCTGAATGCACTGGAAGCCGAGCTGTTATCCACTTACTCCAAATATACTAACCGCCTCAGTATGGTATTATTTGAAAAAGAAAACAGCACTACAGCCGGTATAAATTTTGATATTGCCGGTGAGCGCCTCAGATTGGGCGAAATGTCGGGCCTCGAATACCGGGAAGCACAGAAAAACTATCTGCTGGCAAACGAAAGGCTTATAAATGCTCAGTTTGAAGTAAGGCTGCTCGAAATCAGACTGCAACAATTGAGCGGATCCTTACTTGCCACGGAGCAATAAAACTAAAAAGCCGCCAGACCTGGGGCGGGGAGAAATGGGAAGACTGGCAAGGTGAGGGAGAAATGGAGATAGGAAAGGGGATAAGGGGATAAGGAAACAAGGAGACGGGCAGGCAGGGAAACGGGACAAGGGCCCGCTAAAAGAAACGGGATGACAAAGGGAGACTTCGGATTGCGGATTGCAGATTGCGGATTGCGGATTTTTTTACCGCGGATTACACGAATTAACGCGAATTGAATTTGAGTAGCGATTTAATCAAAATTACTCAACCAATCTGAGTGACAGCGCACGTTTGTAGCAGTGGCGGGCAGGCAACAAATTAACAAATCCTCAAATCCTCAATCACCAATCACAAATCACCGATCACAAATCACAACTTACAGATCACAGATCAGGAAATAACGGGGTAAACGCGAATTCCCGCGAATTGATTTTTCAACAACTCAACAACTTTATAACTCAACAACTCAACGACTCAACAAATCAACAGATTGCAACTTACAGATCACAGATCACCGATTACAGATCACCAATCACCAGTTACAGATCACCGGTCACAGACACAGGCCTGTCGCATCAAATGAACAAAAACAAAATATATTGCTTGTTTCATATGGATACTGTTTAAAAATTTTATATTTCCAAAGGGTTTTCAGAGGCTGGTTTAATTCCGGCCGTTTGAAAAATATTTTATTTTAAACTAAAAATCAGAATATTATGAAAATCGCCATGCTTGCTCCCATTGCCTGGAGAACTCCTCCAGAACATTATGGACCGTGGGAACTGGTTACATCAATGATTACCGAAGAACTGGTCAAACATGGTCTGGATGTCACCTTGTTTGCTACACTAAATTCACTCACTGCGGCAAAATTACGTGGCGTGGTTCCCAGGGGATACGAGGAAGATCAAAGTCTGGATGCCAAGGTCTGGGAATGCCTGCATATCTCGGAGTGCTTTGAAAATGCCGACGAATTCGACATTATTCACAACCAATTTGATTTCCTTCCCCTCTCTTATTCACGATTGGTGGAAACACCGGTAGTTACTACCATACATGGTTTTTCATCGTCCCGCATCCTGCCTGTGTTTAAAAAATACAACGGGCATACGCACTATGTTTCTATCAGTAATTCCGACAGATCACCTGAGTTGGATTACCTGGCTACCATTTATCATGGGATAGATTTGCAACAATTTACTTTTACGGCTGAACCTCAGGGTAATTATTTACTTTACTATGGCCGCATTCATCATGATAAAGGGGCTACAGAAGCCATTGAAATTGCGCGTAAAGCCGGCAAAAAACTGATAATGGCAGGCATTATTCAGGACAGGGATTATTATGAAAATCAGATTAAACCTCACCTGAAAGCTGGCGAAGTGGAATACATTGGAAGTGTTGGACCTGAAGACCGCGATAAGCTGCTGGGAAATGCCCTTGCACTGCTTCATCCTATAAATTTCAATGAACCATTCGGACTGTCTGTTGTTGAATCTATGGCTTGCGGAACTCCGGTTGTTGCGTTTAGTAAAGGCAGTATGCCAGAACTAATCACCTCTGGTTTTGATGGTTTTCTTGCATCAAACATACCCGAAGCTGTGGAGTATTGCCTTAATATTGACAAAATAAACCGGAATAACTGCCGCAAGACTGTGGAAGAACGATTTTCAAAGCAGCGAATGGCTGCCGATTATATTGATTTGTACAAAAAAATACTAATAACCTCTTGATATGCCTTTAGTTAAACGATTTGATGGTAATCCCATACTCACCAAAACAGATGTGCCTTATCCCGTAGCTACCGTTCACAATGCCGGGGTAATAAAACATAACGGAGAATACATAATGCTCTTCCGTTCACATCGGTTTACCGGAAGAAGCATACTGGGACTGGCAAGAAGTAATGATGGCTTTAACTTCACTGTTGATCCTGAGCCTTTTATGGTTCCATCCAAAGAACCTGGCTTTGCTGAATATGAAGAATATGGGGTGGAGGATGCCCGCATCACTTTTATTGACGGGAAATACCTGATTACTTATTCTGCCTACTCCCGGCATGGGGTAAGAATTGGACTGGCGACCACCACCGACTGGAAGAGCGTAAAAAGGGTGTCGCTTATTACACAGGCAGATTACCGCAATACAGTTATCTTTCCGGAAAAAATCAATGGAATGTTTGCCAGGCTCGACCGACCCCATTCTGAAATTAGTCCCTGGTCTATTTGGATTACTTATTCGCCCGACCTTATCCATTGGGGGGAGTCCAAAGTGATTATGAAACCTGAGAAATACCATTGGGACGAAATGAAAATAGGCCCGGGTGCTCCGCCCATCAAAACGGACAAGGGCTGGCTAAACATCTATCATGGGGTATTCCCCACCATGGATGGCAGTGTTTATCGACTGGGTGTAGCACTGCATGACCTGAATGATCCATCGATAATAATTGGTGTAGGAGATGAGTGGATACTGGCGCCTGAAGAGTCTTATGAGCTTACCGGCTATGTGCACAACGTAGTATTTACCTGCGGTGCCGTTCCTGAAGAGGATGGAACCGTAAAAATTTATTGGGGTGCCGCCGATACGGTAATGTGTGTTGGAGAAGCCTATATAAATGATTTGGTAAACTTGTGCCTGAATAACAGCAGAAAAGCGATGTAGGTAGCATGCATTTTTTTATTGAAGATTGTAGTTTACAACTGTTTCCGTTAAAAGGATTAAAAAATATTTTTAAAATCGTTGTGCAATCAAAAATAATGTGCTACTTTTGCAGCCCGTTTCAAAAGACCATAAAACAAATTTTGATATGTATTTAACTTCCGAAGTAAAGAAAGATATTTTTACTGAGCATGGTAAAACCGCCAATGATACCGGTTCAGCCGAAGGTCAGATCGCATTGTTTACCTTTCGCATTCAACATCTTACCCAACATCTCAAGATAAATCGCAACGACCTGGGTACAGAACGTTCACTGGTGCGGTTGGTAGGTAAACGCAGGCGTTTACTCGATTATCTTAAGGAAAAAGACATTACACGTTATCGTGAAATTATCAAAAAACTGAACATCAGAAAGTAACTTTCTGCATTTTTCGATATTAACATAAAGGAGGCAATCTGGTATTGCCTCTTTTTGTATCATTTGATGTGGAAATAAAAAAAACTGTTAAATATCACATCTACGCAATTAAACACTAATTTTGTGGTCGGTTTTTAGCAGAAGGCTAAAAATCACGTAAGTACCAAATTGACAAACACATATATGCAAGGAATCGTAAAAACTTTTGACATTGGAGATGGCAGAACCATCTCAATTGAAACCGGAAAGCTGGCCAAACAAGCTGATGGCGCTGTGGTAGTAAAAATGGGCAACACCATGCTGCTGGCTACCGTGGTGGCTCGCAAAGAAGCGGGTGAGAATGTAGACTTTATGCCGTTAACGGTGGAATATCGTGAAAAATATGCTGCCGCCGGACGTTTCCCGGGGGGCTTTTTTAAACGTGAAGCACGTCCTTCGGATTACGAAATTCTCATAGCCCGTTTGGTTGACCGCGCTCTGCGCCCTTTATTTCCCGATGATTTCCATGCTGAAACCCAGGTAATCATTTCTCTGATTTCGAGTGATGATAATATTTTACCCGATGCCCTTGCAGGATTGGCTGCCTCTGCTGCCCTTGCCGTTTCTGATATACCATTTCAGGGACCCATTTCAGAAGTTCGCGTTGCCCGGATTGATGGCAAATTTGTAGTTAACCCGCCAACCAGCGAACTGGAAAAGGCCGATATTGACCTGATGGTGGCTGCCTCTATGGACAATATCATGATGGTGGAAGGTGAAATGAAAGAAGTGGGCGAAAATGAACTGATAGAAGCCATAAAATTTGCCCACGAACACATTAAAATACAATGTCAGGCTCAGCTCGAACTGGCTGCCATGGTGCAGAAAGCCGCTGTTAAAAGGGAGTACAGTCACGAAACCAATGATGCTGAACTCAAGGAAAAATTGCACCAGTTTGCCTACAATAGAATTGTGGAAATCGCCAGTCAGGCCTCAGCCAAGCATGAGCGTTCCGATGCTTTTTCAGCCATTAAGGAAGAATTCATTGCCACACTAAGTGAAGAAGAGGCCAAAGAAAAGGCATTTATGATTTCCCGGTACTATCATGATATTGAAAAAGAAGCAGTCCGGAATGTTATCCTGGATAAACGGCAGCGTCTTGATGGTCGTAAGCTGGATGAAATACGCCCCATCTGGTGTGAGGTAGATTACCTGCCTTCAGTACATGGCTCAGCCATCTTCACCCGGGGAGAAACCCAGTCGCTCACTACTGTTACCCTGGGTACCAAGCTGGATGAGCAGATGATTGATGGCGCCGTGATTGAAGGAAAAGTTAATTTCTTATTGCATTATAACTTCCCTCCGTTTTCAACCGGCGAAGTTAAACGCATCATGGGAACCAGCCGCCGCGAAGTTGGCCATGGTAACCTTGCCCTTCGAGCCTTAAAGCCTGTAATTCCCAATGGTGAAGACAATCCTTATACCATTCGCGTGGTAAGTGATATTCTGGAATCCAACGGTTCTTCTTCAATGGCTACAGTATGTGCCGGTACCATGGCACTCATGGATGCGGGAGTGAAATTGAAAAAACCCGTATCAGGCATTGCCATGGGATTAATTTCTGACACCAAAACCAATCGTTTTGCGGTGCTGAGTGATATTTTGGGTGATGAAGACCACCTGGGTGATATGGACTTTAAGGTAACCGGAACAAAAGACGGTATTACTGCCTGTCAAATGGACATTAAGGTGGATGGAATGCCCTATCAGGTACTGTCAGATGCTCTGGAGCAGGCCAAACAAGGACGTTTACACATATTGGACGAAATGGCCAAAGCCATAGTCTCCCCACGTGAAGATTACAAACCCCATGTTCCCCGCATCGTTAAAATGACCATCCCCAAAGAATTTATCGGTGCCGTAATTGGACCTGGTGGCAAGGTGATTCAGGAAATGCAGCGCGAAACGGGTTCCACTATCGTTATTGAAGAGGTTGGCGATTTCGGTATCATCGATATCGTATCTAACGATAAGGCTTCTATTGACGCAGTGCGCGAAAGAATCAAACGTATTGTGGCCATTCCGGAAATTGGAACCGTATACCATGGAACCGTGAAGAATATCACCGCTTTTGGTGCGTTTGTTGAAGTACTTCCCGGCAAAGACGGCCTGTTGCATATCTCTGAAATTGATTGGAAAAGACTGGAAAAGGTAGAAGATGCCCTTAAAGTGGGTCAGGAAATTGATGTGAAACTTATTGATATTGACAGTAAGACCGGTAAATTAAAACTTTCACGTAAAGTTTTATTGCCAAAACCTGATCAGTCAAACAAATAAAATCACAATTTCAGGAGAATTTTCAGCATAAGATTTTAACAATTTTATTAAAAAAATATAATGAGGCAACTTAAAATCACCAAACAGGTTACCAACCGGGAAACAGCTTCGCTCGACAAGTATCTCCAGGAAATAGGTAAAGTAGAGCTCATTACTGCTGACGAAGAGGTCGCATTGGCTCAGCGCATTAAGCAAGGCGATAAGGCCGCTCTCGAAAAATTAACCAAAGCAAACCTTAGATTTGTAGTTTCTGTTTCCAAACAGTATCAAAATCAGGGGTTAAGTCTTCCCGACCTCATCAACGAAGGAAACCTCGGTTTAATAAAGGCAGCACAACGATTTGATGAAACCCGCGGATTTAAGTTTATTTCATATGCCGTCTGGTGGATCAGACAATCTATTCTTCAGGCTTTGGCTGAACAATCACGTATTGTCAGGCTGCCATTAAACAAGATTGGCTCCATCAATAAAATTAATAAGGCTTACGCTAAACTTGAGCAACAATATGAGCGGGAACCCAACTTTGATGAGATCGCCGGGTTGCTCGAGATCAGTGAAAATGAGGTGAAAGAATCCATGCGTAACGCGGGTCGCCATGTTTCTATGGACGCACCATTGGTGCAAGACGAAGACAACAATATGTACGACGTATTGCGCAGCGATGAAGGCCCTACTCCGGAAACAGAATTACTGTATGAATCACTGCGTAAAGAAATTGAACGGGCTGTCTCTACACTTACTGCACGGGAAGCTGATGTAGTAAGGCTTTACTTCGGGTTGGGGGGAGAACATCCGCTTACTCTCGAAGAAATTGGCGAGCGCTTTGATCTTACCCGTGAAAGGGTAAGGCAAATTAAGGAAAAGGCGATTCGCAGATTGAAACAAACATCGAGAAGCAAAATCCTTAAAACTTATTTGGGATAAAATGTGCGGGCGAAAGCCCGCTTTTTTGTTATTGCAACCCGGTCTGTTTCTCTTTTCTGCAAATCTTTTACCAATAAACAGAATGGGCATGAGAATAAAATTATTTTCATTTTCTTTGTCTATTTTTGTTGAATTAACCAAATCGCTTCATTATGTCCCCTCTTGTAGCCCCTTCATTACTTTCAGCCGATTTCAACCATTTGGGTGAAGCCATAGAGATGATTAACCAAAGTGAAGCCGACTGGTTTCACCTTGACGTAATGGATGGGCTGTTTGTACCCAATATTTCCTTTGGGATGCCCGTGATTAAGGCCATTGCCAGGCTGGCACGAAAGCCTCTCGATACCCACCTGATGATTGTGAAGCCCGAACGCTACTTTGAAAATTTCAGGGATCTTGGCGTGGCCTCACTAAGCATTCATTACGAAGCAGTAATCCACCTGAACCGGGCGGTTAATCAGATTAAGGAGCTTGGGATGAAGGCAAGTGTTGTATTAAACCCACATACACCCATCGCCATGCTTACAGACATCATTAAAGAGGTGGATATGATCCTGATCATGTCGGTAAACCCTGGATTTGGAGGGCAAAAGTTCATTGAAGGAACTTACAGTCGCATTAAACAACTTAAAAAGCTCATCACTGAAACCGGCTCCCATGCGCTGATTGAAGTGGACGGTGGTGTAAGCCTTGAAAACGCCCCACTATTGGCAGCTGCCGGCGCTGATGTGCTGGTCGCCGGCAATACCGTGTTTTCTTCCACTGATCCTGCCAAAACCATTTCATTGCTCAAACAGCCCTAGCTTTTGTTGATTTTTGATTTGTTGAGTCGTTGAGTTGTTGCCTGCCCGCCCCGGGCGGGATTTGTTAATTTGAAACTGACCCGACAGGTTTTTTCCCTACCTGGTAGGTATTCTTGTTTGGGAGATTTTAAAACCGGCGAGGGCACGTGCTGCAAGCGCGCTATTTACAGGGAAAAAATATTTCGCGTAAATCCCACATTTTCCCCATTTTTTTCGGGATAATTAGCTGTTTTCAATCCAATCATCGTGCATGAAATTTGTGTAGCAATGAAAATTCATGTAAATTTGTAGTTCGTAAATTCTATTCTTAAACCTACAGTTATGAGTACACCTTTAAGCGGTCTGCAACCTGCAGGCATGTGGCATTATTTTGAAGAAATATGCAAAATTCCCCGACCATCGAAAAAAGAAGAAAAAATAGCCGCCTATTTGGTGGCATTCGGCAAGCAACATGGTTTGGAAACCATCATTGATGACATAGGAAACATCTTAATCCGCAAACCGGCCACCCCGGGTATGGAAAATCGTAAATCGGTGGTGTTGCAAAGCCATATAGATATGGTATGTGAAAAAAACAGCGACATCCTCCATGATTTTGATGTTGACCCTATTCAGCCATACATTGATGGAGAATGGGTGAAAGCACGTGGTACCACCCTTGGTGCCGATGATGGTATTGGTGTGGCAACACAACTGGCGCTTCTGGAGGCCAAAGACATTCCGCACGGACCCATTGAATGTTTATTTACTGTGGATGAAGAGACTGGTTTAACCGGAGCATTTGGATTAAAGCCCGATTTGTTACAGAGTACCATTCTGCTTAATCTCGATTCAGAAGATGAAGGTGAACTCTTTATTGGATGTGCCGGGGGTATTGATACACTTATTTCGCTCAATTATAGTAAGGTGCCTGTAAGTGCAAACATGAGCGGATATACCATAAAGGTATCCGGTCTTAAAGGCGGCCACTCAGGCGATGACATCAATAAAGGACTAGGCAATGCCAATAAAATTTTGAATCGCATATTGTGGGAAGCCACCCGGCGCTTTGAACTGCGCTTGTCAAAGTTTGATGGCGGGAACCTGCGCAATGCCATTGCACGTGAAGCTTTTGCCATTGTAACCATACCCAACCGTTTACAACAGGATTTTGAAGCTTTTGTAAAAGAAAAGCATCAGAAAATCCGCAACGAATTCAAAGTGACTGAGCCTGGATTGAATATTCAGGTAAAATCACATGAATTGCCCGATTATCTAATGGATATGGCTACCCAGGAAAAGCTGCTCAATGCGCTTTATGCCTGTCCGCATGGAGTTATGGCCATGTCGGCTGACATCCCAAATTTTGTTGAAACCTCTACCAATCTGGCATCGGTAAAAACCCGCGAAACCAGTGTGGAAATTACTACCAGTCAGCGCAGCTCGGTAGAATCATCCAAATACGACATAGCCAATATGGTAGTTGCCGTATTTAGTCTGGCAGGTGCCAAATCAAAACATTCAGATGGCTATCCGGGCTGGACACCCAACCCTGACAGTGAAGTGCTTGATATTACCCGCAAGGCATACAGTGATCTTTTCAAGGTGGAGCCTAAGGTACTGGCCATTCATGCAGGCCTGGAATGCGGCCTTATTGGCGAAAAATATCCTGAAATGGATATGGTTTCCTACGGCCCTACCATCAAAGGAGCGCATTCACCCGATGAAAGATTGAAAATTGATACCGCTCAGAAATTTTGGGACCTTACCCTGGAAGTGCTGAAAAATATACCTGAAGCTTAAACAACAGCTTGTTTTGAAAATCCCGGCCAACAGCCGGGTTTTTTATGAAATGGTGAGATTGCTTTTAATGTTAACATATTGTAAATGAGGAAGATCATTGCCCTGTATCTGGCTTGTTTTTCATGCTGCTTGCATGCACAACAAAAACCTTCAGACCAAAAACTGGAATGGTTTCGTAATGCCAGGCTGGGAATATTTATTCACTGGGGCATTTATGCTGTAGATGGCGTAACAGAATCCTGGTCATTTCACAATGGAGAGATGTCGCATAGCGACTATATGAAACAGCTTAATGGTTTCGGAGCAGAAGCTTATCAACCGGAGGAATGGGTGAGGCTGATCAGACAAAGCGGAGCCAGATATGCAGTAATTACCAGTAAGCACCACGACGGGGTTGCCCTGTGGAACACAAATATGAATGAGCTGAGCGTGCCGAAAAGCACTCCTGCAGGCAGGGATGTACTTACGCCATTTGTAGATGCCCTGAGGAAAGAAGACCTAAAAACAGGGCTTTACTTTTCGTTGCCCGATTGGACACATCCCGATTATCCCGGATTTCTGCGTGATTCGTCACGGTATGCAGTTGAGGATGATACAGCGCGATGGGCGGGCTATCTGCAATTTATGCGTGGTCAGTTGAATGAATTGTCAAAAGCTTATCATCCGGATTTATGGTGGTTTGATGGCGACTGGGAGCACACTGCAGAAGAATGGCAGGCAGCCACCATTCGTCAGGTTTTGTTGAATGATCATCCGGATGTTATTATAAATGGCCGACTGGCAGGATTTGGGGATTATTCCACACCAGAACAGCATTTGCCCATAACCCGGCCCGATCTTCCGGTTTGGGAATTGTGTCTTACCATGAACAACTCCTGGGGATACCAGCCCAATGACACCAATTATAAATCAGCCTATGAAATAGTCAGTATTTTTGCTGAGGTAGTTGGGGGAGGAGGTAACCTGCTGCTCGATATCGCACCCAGGGCCGATGGAAGCATCCCTGAAGAACAAAAACGGTTGCTTGAGGAGATGGGCAGATGGATCAATGCCAACGGTGAAGCTGTTTTTGATACCCGTGTGGGACTGCCGGCAGGGCATTTCTATGGCCCTAGCACCCTTTCGGCCGATTCACTCAGCCTTTATCTTTTCCTTTCCGGAAGACAGCAGGGGCCGGTAATGATTAAAGGGTTGAATAATAATGTAACCAAAGCAACAGTGTTAGGTAGCCGGTTCAGCATTGAACCTAAAGTCGTTGGAAAAATATCCTGGAGCAAAGTACCCGGCCTGGTATTTCTGGAATTTCCTGAAACGGCTGCTGATTCGCTGCTGACTGTAATCAGGCTGACCCTCGATTCCCCTTTATCGCTATACCGTGGGCAGGGACATTTCTTTGAGGATTAACTACAGCCCAAGCCCAACGCCCATTCGCAATACAGGATTTGAATAGGGCGAAAGCGGATCTTCTATCAGATTCCATAACCCCATAATATAAAAATAAGATCTTCCGGAAATACGCTGACGATAGCCTCCCCCAATAAAAAAACTATTGATGGTGGCTTGCGCCTTTGATTTGGTCACGTTTCCGGAAAGAAAATATATATCCGTAAAATTATATAACAATCTTTCGTACTCTATATGGGCAAAAAGATTCTCGATAATTGCATAGCGCGCATACAAACTTCCACCATATATATTGGTTTTTAAATCGTATTTGATGCCTGTGGTATAGTCATAAAAGTAATTTTTAATTTTGAAATATTTATAGGTAATCCCGATACCGGCTTCCAGTTTATCGGTTACCCTGTATCCTACGGTAGGCGAAAGGTCTATCAGGGTTACATCCCCGAATTGCAGACCTATGCCACCACCAACAATCAGTCTGTCTTTAAAGTTGGGTTTATTGGCCCTGCTGTTTTCCTGGGCTGAGATTGTACTGACAGAAAGACATAAACCTGATAGCAGCAGCAGTATAATAAAAGAGTGTTGTTTTGTCATAATGGCCTTAGAATATGGAAAAGTAAAAGTACAACATTTATCTTTATTTCGCATGGGTTATCCCTTTTCACGGGTTAAATTAAAGAGGTTAAGAATATTTTTCCAATCATTTCAATCCTATAGTTTTGATATAAGTAATTGTGATATAGAATACTATCATTTTTTGTCAAAAAAATCTTCAAAAAAAGATTAAATTTAGTTGCACGGAAAGAAAAAGGGTGTACTTTTGCAATCCCAACGGCGGGAAAATATAGAGGTGAGAGAGCCAGCCTGGGGTTTTAACAAGTTTTTTGAAAATAATTTCAGAAAAGAGT
>SWCA01001851.1_pt1 | contig 22102 bp, 14 predicted proteins | sample 4692961 | NCBI WGS metagenome assembly SWCA01 (sample SAMN10267275, study PRJNA491770) | bioreactor metagenome | isolation source: DHS bioreactor inoculated with | place: Japan: off Shimokita Peninsula
TGATCGATTTCATCTGCTGCACTTCTTCTAATGAAGAAATAAATAATTAGCAAAACACCGACAATCGGTGCTAGAACCATTAGCCATGTCGTTACATCTTGAATCAATTTTTCAGTGCCTTTAACAATTTGACTGTCCTGAACCGTATCCGCCATAACTGGAACCGTTGACATCATCGTCACGACCAGTGTTCCAAAGATCGTCTTTAAAAGATTCTTTGCTTTCATTTTTAGTGATTTAAGTTTCACCTTGTTCACCGCCTTTCATATTTCTCATATAAACAAAATTGGATTTTTCTTCTTGAGTGTAATACTCCCAAATGTTCCATGTATCAATGGCATTAGGAGATTTTCTTTTGTTTCGTTTTCCTTCTCTTTTTTCACGCACCTTTCTGTTATGTTCTTTGTCTCCAAGCCCAAAGAGGGTATTAAAAAACCACTCCGATAAATCTGGCAGTTGCATCATTGCCGGGTGATTTCTCGAAGTGATTAATGTGTAAGGTCTATTGATTCGTCTGATCTCATCCACCGTTAATAACGCACGATGAGTCAGATTAACGCTATGGGAACTTGATGGATTAGAATACTTACCATGAGATGAACTTAAAGAATAGGTGGACACGGTGTAGTTCCCCAGCTTCTTTGATATTTCATCTAGTGTTCCTAAATCATCTGCCTGAAGATAAAGCCATGTTTCACAGTTGGATTTAATGGTTCCAGCAACTTCTTTGCCGTACTTCTCATCTAGTTGCATAAAGCTTTGCAGGAATAAATTAAACCTTATACCTCTTCCACCACCAACTGTCAGCTTATTAGCGAAGTCTGGGATCTTGACGAAATTTCCAAATTCCTCAAGTATGAAGTTCACTCGTCTTTTTAAGCGACCACCTCTTTCGTCTGCATTTTTCACCAATTGCATATAGCATTGATTAACAAAGAGACTTGCTAAGCTATAATAAGTTGTCTTTTCATCAGGCAGAACAATAAACAGTACCTGCTTGTCCGTTCCCATTTTCCTTAAATCAAAATCACTGGCTTCTGACATAGAATGAATGAGTGGGTTTGTAAAAAGCCTTAATGTTGTCAGTGCCGAAGTATAAAATGATCCTCTAGTTTTGCTTGGGGCAACTTCACTAATGGCAAGTAAGGCTTTTGCCGGATGATGTGCTGGCATGTTCTTCATGTATTTGATGATAGGCATTGCCCCATCCACTACTTTACACATCTCACTGATGAAGAAATAGACATTGCTCATATTCTGATATCTTCTGTCTTTTCCGTTACGATTGTCATAAACAACTGCCATAATAGCACTGGCAATAATACTAGCTTCACCATTGGTCCATATTTTTTCATTATGACTATTCTCTGGTACAAGGGCAGCTGTTAAATCCCATGTGGCATCGACTGCTTTAGGAATATCATTTTCATCTATAGCATCAATGACCGGCTGTAAGAAGTTATACCGATCACTCTTTAGGGGATTCTTAAAGTCAATGCAAATCACCTCATAGCCAAGGGCTTCAAAATAGGGATAGGTATAGGTGAAGATTTCACCTTTTGGGTCACTAATGACTAAGCTTTCAGCCGAAAGCCCCAGTAGTCCGACCGATTGAAGCACCACTGACCTTGTTTTCCCTGATCGTGTTGCACCAATACAGAGACTATGGGTATCCTCATCAATGTAAAATATCTTTTCAGCATCTCCCTCTTTATGAAATCCAACAACGATACCGCCTTTATTTAACTTGGGTAACGAATATTCCTGCGTATCGGTTTCTGGCAAGTCTTTTTCATTTGACTTTTCATTACTTCTTTCTGATAGTCTTTGAAGGGTTTCTCCTTCGGATAAATTTTCTTTTTTTGAACGGTTTTCTTTTTCTTCATCCTGCCTGATCCTTTCCATTAATATTTTTAGTTCGTTTCTTCTAAGCTTTATAGATTTAAAGCCTCTGTTCTTTTCTTCTTCTGTGAGCCATCTAGCTGAGCCAAATTGCATTTGTCCTGCTCTAACCGGCGTTGATATATCTGGTGTAATCTCTTCTAAATCTGATTGATAGGGTTTCATATTCGCCAGATAGAAATAAATAGAGCACAGAAGGATAAAACCTTGTAAATAAAGAAATAGCGACAAATGTTGACCACTTGCCGCCATACTTTCAAAACAAGATTTAATTGGAATAAAGGTGAGCACCTTCATTTTTCCTGATAATAAAAAATGTAGGTTCGTGGAAAAATAAATATTCATCCATAAACCTACAAGAAATATTAGCGCTGATATCATCAGCTTCAGTTGTTTATACTTCATTTTTCACTTCACCTCACAGTTCAATCCCATCATCAGCAACCATTTCCAAGTCTTCAAGCTTTTCATGACGTAGAATCTCTGGGACAATCAATTCGATTTTTTCAAGAATGGAACCGATGGCTTTTTCGTCCTTATAATTCAGATTGCCATTAAGCCCCACATAATTCACGAGACTTGAATGGATTAATTTTAAATCGGTTTCACCAAACATCTGATTGGCATTAATAAGCCCTGCTCGTTTAGCAAAATCTTCTTTTGCAGCTTCAAGACTTGTAAAATAATGCCCCAATGTAACTGAGTTACCATCATAGGTATATCGCCAAGTCACAAACTCAAAACCTTCCTGCATTTTACCCATAGCTAGAACATGTCCATCATGTTCTAAAATTTTACGATAGCCCTCTCTTAATCCATATGCCTGTAATGGTTTAAGCTGATTGTAGAGTTCCATTAATTTTGTCATTCAATCGACCACCTTTCATTTACATACTATTTTCACTTTCTTTGTCCCAGTTAAGCCCTTTTCCTTTCTTTGATTCTTCAATTTTTTCTTTGAGTGCTTCTCCTTCCAGTGTTGATAATGGATAATTCTTACCGGTATCTAATGGATCATCCATTTTGACAAGTTGTACTGCCGATAAAAGCATTTCCATTTTACTTCGAGAGAGTTTGGCATCCATTCTCTGACTGTTCAACTCAAAGGCTTTTAACAGTGCTTCCTTTGTAAAATGCTCTGGAGGATATAATTTTCTGTTTCTGCATTTTTTGCCCTCTTGATTTGTAAACGTAATATATTTTCTAGTATCACTCCAATCTACTTGATAGCCCAATGATTTCATATTGGCTATGAACTCTTCTTTGCTTCTGGCAATCCATTTCACTTTTTTTACAGCTAAATAGAGTTCATGCTTCCAGCTATAACCTTTTTCTTTAGAACGGTATTCGCCCTGATTCACATGATTGCCTGATTTGCCCTGGGTAATAATCAATCCGTATTTTTTACAAATTTCATCAGAATAATCTTTCATCATTTGAAGCTGCTCTGCACTTTGTTTCCATTTATGTCCTGTTTCCTTATTAACAGTATTTACAACAAAATGGGTGTGAAGATGATCTCTATCTGTATGGACTGCATAAGCAATCTGAAAACCCTTAAAGGCATTCATTTGAACAAGCTCATCAGTAATTTGTTTGACGATTTTAGGAGTCACTTTATCGTATGGCGCAAAACTTTGAGTAAAGTGGATATATTGCCTTCCTTTTATTTTGCTGTGCTCCGTCTTTATCATAAAAAAATCGTTATAAGCCGTATTGACGTCACAGTTATGACCACCTTTAAGATTTTCTTCTGTTTTAGCCGGATTGATAATGTATTTTAGAACTCTTTTTAGTGCTGATAAGGTATTGTTTTTCCCATTAATAAATTCAATAACAGCCATAAGCTCTACATCTCATCTAACTCATGATCCAATTCATTTACTAAACCCTTTAAGTCCTCAATCATCTTTACACTAATTTCTGATTTAACACCTACAGCTTCATATAGATCCGATAATGCACCAATCATCTTTTCAGGATTTTCTTCAAAAAGTTTTGATTGCCTAATGTCTTGTGATATTAGAAAGTCTTGTCCTTCAGCATATTGTCCCTTAATTACAACATCAACTGCATAAGAACCCTCAGTAATGCCTATGGTGGTATACTTTCCATCTGTCGGTAATTGATTGAAATAATCAGCAGCTTCCTTAAGATCATCCATCCATTTGCAGCCATGTTCAAACCGATAAATATGATATTTCATTTGTCATCACCCCTTCCGTTTCACTAATTTGCATAATTCATCCCACAAGCCGGAAAATGCCTCTCTAGTTTTCGTCAGATTGACTTCCTTGATTTTTCCTTGATGGGCTAATACGGTCAACTGGTTTAAGTTGTTGCCGATTTTAGATAGTTCATGATTCATTCTTTTAATGTCATCAAAAAAAATAATCTCCTTATCCAGTGCGGACAAGGAGACATATCTGCTAATACTTAAATTTGCTTTTTTCGCTTTACCTACAATCTTTTGATATTCATTTTCTGTAACTCTTAGGTTGATTCGCCTAGTCTTGTTCATTTCACCACCTCTTTTCATAATAAATAAAAACTCAAAGTATAATTGAATACTTTGAGCTATAATTTTGTGCAATTGCATTTATTCGAATTTCAATTTGTGTGGTAGTTTGACTTGCTGATCTGGCTAAATGTGACCAAGGATTTAACCAATATCCCAATATACATCCTTTCTAATTACAACACTGTATACTTAATACTATACGATTTATCAATTTTTTCACATAACTCATTGAATTCCTTCTCTCTCATTTCCAACTGAGCACCATCAGAATATGGCACAAAGTAACTAATACTATCAATATCAGGAATTCTTTTGCTCCAATTAGTATATCTTAGAACAATTACTCCATCTTGATTCACTCCAACAATTCCACTATCATTATGTGTAACAATAATCCCCAATAAAGATAACACACTACTTTTGACACCTAAATATCGTCTCTCGAAGTACGATAGATTCATATCTGAAAAAGGTAGCAAGTTTGTTGTAACTATTGTTTTAATAGAATTCATAGACAAAGCAGGGAAGTTATCGTAATTTTCATTGCCAAAGGTGTATGAGTTATTGTAGATATCAAAAGAATACTCGTTTTCATCTAAATTGCCAAATACTACACATCCAATTTTAACTTTGAAATCATTGTTTTCATGAAATTCTCCTCTGCGTGTTCTAGACTCATAGAATCTATTGAAATACGCAATTCTCACCCAGCCTTTGTTAATGACAACCTCTTCTGATAAATTTTCCTCATCCATAAATAAACCTTTAGGTTCAATACGCATTGATCTAGTTTCAGACATCATTAACTGCATATCCTCAATTAACATACCATAATACTGATTCTCGAAAATTTCTTCTAATGGTGTTCCTATATATCGCATTAACTCTTCTTCAATAACATCTGACATTATACATCCAATCTCATTAAAAAAATATTGATTCGGGACAACAACTTGATGAAATTGCTCAAAAAGTAAATCTTGATGCATCTTCATTAACTTTCTTTCTTTTATAATTTGTAAATATCGAGATACAATTTTCGACGAATCTATACCCATATTTCCCAAAAGTTCAATTCTGGGTTCAGAAATGGATATTCTTCTTACTAACTCTTTAGGTTGTTTATTAACAGTATTCTCAGTATCTAAAATTATTCTGTTTTTTATCTTACCAGTGATTTTTCTAATGATAAAATCACTAAGTGCTTTGTTAGTAGGGTAAATCTTAATCAAAACCAAAATAAGGTCGTTAATCATATGTTCTTTATCATGTGCTTTTTCCATAAATGTCACTAATATAATCGCAACTTGGTAATCTAAATAATCATTATGCTTTTCTAAAAATTTATGCAATGGTCTTATAATATTCTCTTCTATATCTAGATTATCTAATAGATATGTAAAACCCGTAACAATCCATTTTGCTCTATATGTCTCAGCAAACCTTAATCTTGATAATAAAAGATAAACCATTTTTTCTATATCATTCCAAGATTCATTTACTGATAAAACTGGTTCCCAATCAAATTCATTCTGGCCCGGTAGCCTAGAGTTAACAATTTCAAATATCTCATTCCAACATTCATTGATTATATCTTGATATTCATTTAAAGTAGCAATAGCGTTTATTAGATTTCCTCCAATTGTAGTGCCATATTCAACCACATTAAGATTTTGACCTATATAACTAAACAAAGTATCCTCTGTTATTTCTTTTGAGAGGTTAAAGGCTTTGTTAAAAATATCCTTTCTAGTATAGCCTTGTAACCATCCATCTTGGTGTCTTAAGAAAATCAATATATAAATGTACGCTTTTACATCTGATGACTTTTGTAATGAGTCTACTATTTCTATAAAACCGTCCCATTTTTCTGAATAGAAAAGGTCTTTTGAGATACTATCAACAATAGAAAACACAAAGGTCTTAGTATCATTATCTAAAGCAGGAATACTATCAAGATAATATATAAAACTTTGAGAATTAATATTTTTCAATCCGTTCTGACTTAGAATATCTAATAATTCAGAACGAGTTAATTGATCTAAACTTTTATCTCTTGAAAGTATGTTTTTATTTTTACCGGAATTGTTGTTTCCATATTCTTTCTCTTTCTCATTATTAGATACATAATTCATTAAATCCCATTCAACATTGTAAATATCACAAACCTGAGATAATCTTGCTAAAAATTCCAAATCCTCAATTTTATCTCTATCATTTCTATCTAACCTACTACATAGTTCGTTTAAATCAACAATTCCTAAATCATACTTGCCTTTCGCCATTAATTTCTCTATAACATTCAAATACGAACTCAAGAAATCTGGACTTTTACAATTTGGAAGGGTTTTGTAAAGAATAGATTCAACCTCTGGAGAAACTTCACCATTAGACTCAATTAAAGCCTCTTTAAGACATTCTTCATAAATCCAATGACAAGTATATTTTGGCAAGAGCTCTACTAAATAAGATAAGCCTAGTTCTAAATTATTGCTTACCAATACCTCATACCATTCTCTAGGATATGTTCTTGTACTCTTACCATCTGTATGCATAGTTACAGCATCTGCCAGTGTTTTAAGTTTCATAATGTTTTCAATACCAGCACTGTATTCAGGACTTAACGTTACTTCAACGCTATCCAACGCGTGACTTAGCGTCCTATCTTTTCTAAAAGTATAAGCCAACAAGTACTTTACGCCTTCTTTAAGAGCACATTTCGATTCCTCATATAACAATGCTGACGAATATGCTCTTCCAAGTTTAAATGAGTAATCCGCTAAATAGGAGTAATATGAGTTTGATTTATCACTCGCAATTTGCTTATTAATTGCTTTAACAATATAATTTACATTTGTTTCATTACAAACTTCTATATATAATTCAATGAGTTTATCAGACGTTAATGGACCTGAATGTGCGCCTTGTAAGTAAGTTTCAGTTCTTTCAGACATATCCTGCAGTAAACCAATGACTTTTTCCCAGCCACTACTTGTATTGATATATTCCAAAGGTCTTAATAAAGAATCATAAATAGAAGAGCGTTCCTTGTATAAATCACAAGTTCTAGGTTCACCTTTAAATACTTCCGTATCCTCTAATAGTATTTTATAATCCTCTAAAATTTTATCTTCAATTTCTGGACTTGTTCCATATAGAGCAACAGATTCGCTTATTTTGGCAACAAAAATTAACCAGTTGTTAAACCAGTTTCTATTCGAGATTTTAACTGTAAATATTTTCAATCTTGACAAATCGTGCTGTACAATCCAATCAATACTTTTTCTATACAATTCAATTTGCTCAAGTCTGTCAGTGCTAGACATATCTTCTTCAAAGTAGTTTAAAGTAGACTCATAGTCATGGAACTCAATATTTCCATATTGAAGAGAAAGAACTAATTCACCTTGCCATTTTGATATAGCATCGATTCCTTCAAGGATATCTGTTAATTCGTCAAGTTCATTTCGTTTTGCAAACTCATCTGTAATTATAAGTTTCTTTACTTCATGTTCCTCTTCCGTGGCGGCAACAACATTCCTTAATACATCTTCATCTCTGTTTGTGTCAATGGCTGAAGAAATAAACGCTCTATAAATAAACTTACTTTGTTCCTCATCCCAGTTTGGAAGTTGATTTCTATCTCTTAACTGATTCAGATAGTTAATGTATGGCTCCCAATATGGTAAAACACCATTTTCAGAACACAAATAGCATACTTTCAATCCTGAAAATAAAGATAGATTTTTTCTACCTTCATATATTAGAAGTTCGTTTAAGTAACTAAATCCATAAAGACTACCGATATTGGAATAATATAATTCTTCATTCTCATCGTAAGAATATTGCAGACCATCTATCATACCTGAAATCTCAGTAATCATTACAACAAGTTTGTAGTTTTTTAGTTCACAGGCCGCTTTCAACAATACAGCATAATTTCTTTTTATTGCTACTATACTGTGGCCATAAACCATACTATTTACAACAAAATCATCGCCAATATATTCTGTTATTTCTTCATATTTTTTTGACTCGTACAGCATAAAAAGCAAATTCAAGTAGGATTTTCTGCTTTCATAAAACCCTTTTGCTTTCAACCATTCAATTAAGTCCTTATAAATTATTTCTGTAGGATCTATCCCGTTGCTTTCTAAATCTTCAATGATATACCGCCTAAAACTCTCATGATATACAAGATATCCTCCGCTAACAGAATTGTATTCAAGAACACTTTTCATTTCATTTAATGTTCTATCTACGAAGTTACCCAGTTTTGTAATTTCAATCAATTCCTCTTTTGAAAGGAAGAAATGCGCCCCTGACATTATTTGAGCAACTCTTTGTGCCTCGTCTATTTTACTAATTAAATATTTATAATAATCATTTAAATCATTATTGTAGTTAGGTATATGACCAAGATTTTCTTTATTAACATGTTTTAACGGTAAATCATGTATTTCCTTAATCAAATAGGTAAGGTAAAGAGGATTACCTTCACATTTTTCTAATAAATAATCAGATAGTTGCTCATGGTAATTTAGGTTGATGTCTTCCTGACTGTATAAATCCATTAGAAGTTTAACTTCAGATATTTTCCATTTTGGAATATTCAATAACTGATATCCATGTTCCGATAGCAACGTAACTTCATTTATAGGTTGTGAAACCAAGAGAAGTTTAACATTATCAGGAATATGAAGTTCGCCTATAATATTTATAATGTCAGTATCTATTTTCTTTAATGTTGCACTATGAAGGTTATAAATCCTTTCAATATGATCAAGTCCATCTATAATTATCCATGTTTCATTTTCTATTGAATTAATAACCTTCTGTAATTCCTCAAAATCAACTCCATATCTCGTAGTTTTTTCAGCGTTCAGTTCAGGGTAATTATCAATTATTTCGTTCAACAAGTTTGCCATGAATACATTTTTTGTAATACGTTCAATCTCAAATTCATCATTTAATCCGGTATAACAAAAATGACGAACTACTGCAATATCTCGTTCTTGTAATGATTTAACCAAATTATTTACAAACCATGACTTTCCACTTCCAGGTGCTCCTATAAGTGCATTTTTCTGTTTACCATTTGCTATAAATGAATTTATATTTTCATCAATAACCACATTATAATTTTCATGAATTTGAAATTCCTGCTCTATGCTGCCAAAAGACGTGATAACGCCAAGATTATATAGTACTTCTGAAGTAATCAAGTATTTTCCAATGGCTCTTGCACCCTTAATCATCATTAAGATGTTACTAAGAACATCAATTGTATTAAGTTTGTCATTTGGATATTTACCAATTCCTAAATCAACTAATTTTCTTATCGCTAATTCCTCTAAATCAGCAGGGTGATATAAATCATTACTTGCTTTAGGAAGATTAATTTCAATAATTAAAGAATCTAAAAACTCTGAAAATTCTTCGCGAGATATTGAATCTGTTTTGCCTCTAAGCCTACGCCACGAACTGATTGGCTTTTCTCCCTCTTGCCAAATTTTACTTATATCAACTTTTAAGTATTTTACACGGGGATTATCATATATATTTTCACTTTGAGCTGGTATTAAAAAATTAAGTTCTTCATCTCCGTCTATGTATTCCCATGCTAAGCAAATTCTATATTCTCTATTTTTTTCGTCTTGGGAATTCTTCCAAGAAACAAACAATGTATCTAATGCAAGATCATATTTTTCTTGTGACAAATCTGCTTTCGAAAGTGTCTTAGTTTCACTATACTTTACTTGCTTCTTAAATACGCCATTACCGTTCTCAAAAGTCAAATCATCAAATTTGTCATACTCATTTTCTTTTCTATCAATAATAAATTTACTTTCATTAGAATTAAGTAATTCATCTATAATAAAAACCGCTGTCAGCAGATCTTGATATTCGTAACCTTTATGAGCGCTTTCAAGTGACATACTATCCCACCTTTCGTTAATGTTTTAATGACACTACACCTACTACCTCTAATAGGAATATGCCGGTTTTCTTCTATATTTTATCACAGACATTATTATGTTACATTCAATACGGTATGTTATTTATATCAATGTAATTTTTCAGCATGGGTTATGTTGATTAAACTATCTGAAAAAAAACTATAATATACCAAATAGATATATTACTTAGGATGCAAACACCGATACAAATCAAAATTTATGTGGTTCTGTGAACAATAATATTTTTAGGGTTTGGGACACAGTCCCAAGTATTTATAGGGTATGGGAAACTCCCATCAAGCACAATGTCATACATTGTGGAAGCTTGCCCTCATGAAAGCATAGCTTTCTTTTTCGGTCTTTGGGGTATTGAAAAATAAGGTCTCTCTCTCTAAATCAAGCAATAAATATCTGAATTGACCATTTCTTTTATCATCGAATTTGCTAAAATCATACCATTTAAGATTATAACTTCCTGTCAAAACAATTGGCTCTTCCCTATTTTTCATCGTTCCTGCACCTGTATGTTCAGCCCATGCCATGCTTCCAGTTACAACCCTACCATCAGCAATACTAAAATCAGCACAACAAGTGTTTTCTTTACTGTCCTTCTTCCAGTAACTTGGATCATTCGTTAGCATAATGATATGTCCATCTACAAACTTATCATGATCCTGAAGAACATTTTCAACTCTTACTACATCTTTAAGTAAATCATATTTTCCAAGATCTTGAGCTCCATGATTTTTTAGATGAAATTCTTCAGTATCAAATATCACGCTCTTTTTCAAGGTCTTATACTTCAATTCGATAGGAATGTATTGATTCTCATTAATCACCAATATGTCAATATGATAAAGCTTATCACCAATTTTATAAGCATATTCAAGGCGAACCTCAACCTCTCGATATTCACGTTGTATTTCCCAAGCTAAGGCAAACTGTAAATCAGCTTCTGAATGAAAAATCTGTCGCTTTGACTTTAACTTACTCATGATTAGATTCATATCTAGTTTTATTGTAATCGCCCCCTCTATTAAGATTAATTCTGCTAATACTATTTTCTCATAAACATCAGATTATTTCATCAACTATTGTTAACTTCTGTAATTTCATATGAAATCAACATCCATCTCTTCATCCAATTCCCCAGAAATTTGCTTTTCAATATCCCCATTAAATCGCATATCAATTCCACCTTTTGCTACTAAGAAGTTCTTACGGTCTAGATTATAAAACAAATCTCTTGGCGTGGTGTACTCATCTTCATAGCCATTAAAAAGATTATATGCAAGTCTGACTAATGCCTTACTACTAGAACATAAATCTACTTGGCCAGTTGATAATACTTCTGGATTGATTTCATGGTTTTTGAAATCATAAATATGCTGCCGTTTCATAAATAGATCTTCGTTCCCTCCAATAATATAGAAGAGTGACATCCTCTCTAAATCACTTGGATGTGTTTGATCTTTTAGTATCATATTTTGAAAATTATAAGCATGATCTTCATTTAAAAAATACATTGGCTACCTCCTTTCAAAGTTCCATTTCTTCTTCAATGTCCCTTTCCATTTCATATCTTATTACTGGTTCTCTTGCTTGACTTTGCTGTAGATTGCTTTTTATCGTTAGTAGATCTTCATTAAAATCCTTACCTATTGGACTATGCCTTAATAACCTGTAATTCTCATGATACTTTTCATTAAACTGCTGACAAGCAAAATGCCCTGCTTCGTCATTGTCGAGGCAGAGCATAATTCTATTAATTTCTGGATGCAGTTTTAAATAATAATCTAATGCTCGATCAGCTACACCTCCAAGTGAAATCATATGATGTTCAAAATATTCAATCCCATGATATTGGAGTAAGGTTAAATAACTCATCAGATCAATGGGTGATTCAAAGACACATACCGTCGTGCTGCTTCCCTCATAAGAAAAGGGAAATACCTTATCGGAGTTTTTTACATCTCCTCGATAGGAATTTCCCCTGGTATTGGTACTGCGTACACTTGCGTATTTCGGTTCATACTTTTCATCATAGCCTACAAAGACACAACTCCTATGGGTATTCTCATATAGCTTGTCTTGACTGATAAAATCGTAAACAACTTCTTTATCAATACCTCTTGACTGTATGAGAAAGGCAATGACATGTTTATAGGTATCATTTTTATCCGGCAATACAAATGGTCCTTTTTCATCATTAATAGGTTTAGGTCTTGGTATAAAATCACTTCTTTCTGTACCAAGAATTGTATAGACTGCATCTACCCAATTCTTGCCTTCCATTTCCATAACAAATTGAATAGGACCACCGCCTTCATCTTTAGAAAACCAATTCCATTTAGCACCTGTTGCATCGATATAAAGTCCTCCATAATCTTTGACTTTATAGGAATTACCCACCTTTTTGAGATTAAGTCCTATTTTTTCAGCATATACAATGAGATTAATACTGTTCGCTTCATTTATTTCAGCTTCTGTAAATCGTTTCAAAGCTTAACACCCCTCATCCATATCACCAAAGTTTATTGTTTCGATATCTCCATCAAAGGTTTTGATCACACGTTTTAATACACCAATTTTTTCATGTTCTTCTGTGGCAAGCTCCAGAGACTTATGATGTAGCAAAAAGGCTTTAATGCCATGATCTAAAATATAGCTTTTAATTTTTTCCTTTGCTTCACCTGCAGTGCCAAGAACCCATGTAATGGTTTCAGCGTTATTTTCTCGAATTCGTTCTGTTCTATTATTCATCGATTATCCCTCCTACAATTCCATTTCTTCATCCACTGAAATATATTCAGCTTGTTCTTCTTCAGCTGCTGATAGTTCAATAGGATCATAATTTGCAATATCCATTTTATTGCTTGGTAACACACTGTTTTCAGCCATCGAACTATAGCTATAGCCACCCACAATAATGTGATCAATCACATTGATATCTAATGGTTTGAAGATATCAACGATCCGTTGGGTTAAAGCGACATCTTCGCGAGAAGCATTTAAACTGCCCCCAGATAGCGATAGGTAAGCCTTTGAAGTAATCTCCAGCTTTTCCCCCGCTCCACACCGTGCGTACAACTTTCATCGTACACGGCGTTCCATCGTTTGCTTTAACGTTTACTTTCCTCAATCTAATTATTACCCATAACAACTATTTCACTTTTGAATTACCAACCATTTCTCGAAACTTATTCAGTTTCTCTAACTGTTTAGCATTAAGTTTTAAGTTCTCAAGATAACCACAAATAGTGTTTTCATCCGTGGCATGAATTAATCTATGTACATCTCTGGTAACAAGTGCAAGATTGGAATATCTATCATCCTTTGATATTGACCAAAGAATTTTGTGGTGACAATCCATTTCGCTTAAAATTAATTCTTTATCAGATACAGCACAATTACCTTGTTGGGCAACAAACAGAGAAATACGATTGTCATTCAATGCAATGGTTGCACGTTCATTTCTAATCGGATGTTCTCTAATCCATTGGATTTTCCAACTAGGCACTGCTTTTTGATCCTTATGAATTAACTCTCTACCTTCAGGAGTATATTTGGTCGCTCCATTTTTAGGCATTCTTGCATTCTTTGTTTTTACATACCCAATTGGAATAATTGGATAGCCCTTGATATACCTTGTCATTCTTGATTTTAAATACGGCTTAATACCTTTGTCATTAGTTGAATAAGTTGTTGTTTTCACCAGTGAATGCTCTTTTAGTCTATTCTTTTCTACTAACATGATTTGATACTGAATAGGCATAAAGCTTTCAGTAACATGCGTCGCAATTTGATAGTAATTGTGAATTCCAACTACCATGCTGTTGTAGATTTGAATATTTTTAATCAAGTCATCATCACTTGCAGATTTTTGCATTAACTTTACTTGGTCTTTCAACTGTTTCTTAACTCTTTGCTTCGCTTTGTCCGTTACATGCGAATGACAAACATATCTTTTACGTCCCATTCGGTCGTAGCCTTTTCGTTCCATCTTCAAATCAAAACCTAAGAATTCACTACTTTGTTTCTTTAGGTTCGTGATTTTAGATTTTTCTTCTGAAATTGGAAGACTTAAACGTTCTTCAAGCCACATCTTACTTGCAGTAAAAATTCTTTCTGCATTATCCCTCGAGGTCGTGAAGATTTTAAAATCATCGGCGTAACGAACAATATACATTTCCTTTAGCGTAGAAGTTTTTCTCAGCTGTTTATACCTATACTGATGGCTATACAACCCTGTTTTCTTATTTAAGCAATCATTAATATTGTGGCAAGTCTTACTTTCCCATTGGTTGGCAATCCACCAATCAAACTCATTGAGATTGATATTTGCTAATAATGGTGATAGTATACCGCCTTGAGGAGTGCCCTTTGTTGGGTGTATAACTTTACCATTTGGTAAAACAATTGGTGCTTTCAACATTCTACGAATGATTACTAACAACTGTTTATCTTGAATTCCCATTGTCCATATTTGACGCATTAGTTTTGAATGTTTTACTTCATCAAAGAATCCTTTAATATCAACATCTACTACATACTGCATCCTATTTATGTTAATGCGACCGGCACATGCACTTATTGCATTTTCTGCTGATTTTGTTGGTCTAAACCCAAAGCTATGCTTATAAAATTTAGCTTCACAAATCGGCTCTAATACCTGTAAGATACATTGTTGTGCAATTCGGTCCCACATGGATGGTATTCCAAGAGGTCTTGTTTTCCCATTGGGTTTCGGTATATCAACCCGTCTTACTTTTCTAGGATTATAATAAGCAAATCTTTTCCTTACAATTGCAAGAAATTCATCAGTACTTAACTTTTCAATGTCCTTAATAGTAACTTTATCAACTCCAGATGTTGCACTACCATTGTTCTTCTTAATGTTCCTATAAGCTAGAAGGATATTATCATCAGAAATAATAATAGGCATCAGTTCTGTGAATTTATGATTGTTACTGCTATCTGCATAAAGTGAATCAAATGTTTCTGTCATACCATAATACTCTGCATGACGTAACTTAGTGTTTTTCATCATTGGGATTTTCTTATAATTATCTTTCAAGGTTTATCACGCTCCTATCTTGGCTCGTGACCTTTTGTGTCATACGAGAATCCTTGTATGATTGAGTTAAACTATTAAATACAAACGACTCGAGGCTGTTGCTCCATTTCCATTACAGAAATTTCAAAGCTCGTGCCTCTACTCTCACTACCATAAAAGAAAGTTATAGATTACTCTTTTCCTTTCTACCAGTTCCCAGAGGGTGTCCTCTCCTTGTTGGTAGCTTTCCACGTTCCCTTGGTTCTATCAATACCTCAACTTAGGTGCTAACTCTTACCTGACGTTCTTCCATCGCCTTTAACGATGCATGGAGCTTTCGGAACCACCATAGGTACTCGCCCACAGAACGTATTTAGGATGCTATCCTAAACTCATTCATTTCTGAATGCTCGCCACTTTCAGATATTTCATTCGCTAGTTCGTCAGTGTTTTACCACATTCTCACCATATCGAGTTTTTAACGACTCCCGACCTATCAGCTACACCAACCACCTCTGGTTAGGTTGCGGTTCTTTTCAGAACTACGGCAGCTTTCAGCCGACTTCACCGAACTTCACACCACATTCTTCAACACCTTCAAATGTCGCATGTCGGAGTATCAGAGTAGGCATTTCAAGGCGTTACCCTATCATTCTACCTATCGAACTAAGAGTTCACTTCTTTCTTTGTTTTACAACAATAGAAATCGTGCGTAACCTTTTCAGTTACGAACGTGTCGTACGATGATTATGAGAAAGAATGATGCTACTACAATCATTTGCAAGGGCCATTTTGAGGATATCTCTTGGGTATACAACTGCCATATTGGTAGTGCCTTGTGACACTGTTCTGAGCTCAATGATGCTGTTGCTGTTGTCTAAAAAGGCAACCAAGAACCTTTCCTTATCTTTCACACCACCAAGTAGTGATGCAAAGTATTTCCCTGAATCATTAGGTGATTTAAAAGTAATTTTCTCATTTTCTTGATCAAGCTTCAGCACATTATAAGATGCAATGAATTCATTTAGCTTGTTGATTTTTTCAAGCTGTCTGTCATTAGGTTCAACAACACCTGGATGTTCTAAGATATTAAATGGGTTATTTTCTTTTGCATAACTTTTCAATTTACTCATTGGGATACCGGTCAGTTTATTTAAGCTTTGAAAAAAGCTATCTGAGTATTTTGCTTTTGTTGCCATATCACTGTCCCCCTTCCAATACTTCTAATGATTTTGCCTTAGCTTCAATTACTTCTTTAAGTGCTTTAATTCTGTCTTTTTCAGCTTCATTAATATTCAAAGCATCAATGCTTGTAAAGAATGTCTGAATGCCTAATTTTTCTACTGCTTTTGCCACTTTCTTTTCTGAGCTTTCCGAAAGCTCCAACACCTCACACATTAGCTCAATGACATTTTCTTGTTTGACATTTTGGATCATTTGTCTAGTCATTAAATTTCACTCCTTCCATTTTAAAAACAGGGGATAACCCCTGCTAAACTGTCATTTCTTCATCATCTTCAACTATGGCATCTTCATTAAAATCTTCTTCACTCACTGCTATGTCATCATCTCCTTTATCCATATCCAGTTCAGCATTAAGTTCAAATTGTCGCTTTAACTTCTGCGCTAGTTCTTCCTCATGCATAAATGGTTTCTCCCATTCTTCCTTGGACTGGGTCATATTTCTTTCATACTCATCAATCTGGCTTTCCGTTTTTTCAATGCGCTTTTCAAGCCCTTCTAATAGATTTTCAAGCCTGACCATATTACCGTGGGGACTATCGCCAAATTCAACTTCGTATTTTTGCTCTGCATGAAGGATCATCTTATGCTGACCAAAGAAATTGTTCTTTTGGATTAAGAAATCAAAGCCATTAAATGTACCCACATGAGCTTCTTTATCTGGTTCAATCCTTGATAGTAACACTTGAAGATAAGTTCCAGCTTTTTCCCTTTCGTCGAAGAATTTGCCATCAATATTGATTTGAAATTCTTCTATCTTATTCATATCTCGCCTGCTGATGTCTTTAATCAATCCTTCAAGACGCTGTTTTGCCTGTTGAATCAGTTTAGGGTATTTATAGGTAAAATTATCCTCCATGGCATACCTTCTGCTGTTGTATTCAGACTTTAAAAGGCTTAAACGACTAACTTCATTATCAATATCCATCTTTTCTTTGATCAAAGGATTGCCTGTTGCTAGGGCTTTGACTTCTGCAAATGATAGTACTGTTTCATCAATGTCCTCTGCGTTTCTTGCAACAGATTTACTGGTCATGATTTGACTTATAAAGCGTTGTTTGTTCTCAACAATTTGCCATAAATAGCTGTCAAAGGTTGATTTTGTCACGTATTTGTAAATATTTACAGCTTCATTTTGATTGCCTTGTCTCAATATTCTTCCTTCTCGCTGCTCCAGATCACTTGGCCGCCACGGGCAGTCTAAATGATGAAGAGCAATTAAACGATCCTGTATATTAGTTCCAGTACCCATCTTGGCAGTTGACCCAAGGATAATACGTTTGTTACCACTACGCATATCTGAAAACAAGGTTTCTCTTTGTGCTTCACTATTGGCATCATGTATGAAGCAAACCTCTTTTTCTGGAATACCTCTCTTTATCAATTCCTCTTTGATATAGGGATAAACAGAAAAACGCCCATCTGAATTAGGCGTTCCTACATCACAAAATATGATTTGTGTTCCTTTAAAAGCATCACTCTCCTTGTATTCTTCAAAGACCTTATCAATACACTGATTAACTTTACTATCTGGTTCATTAGGTGCTTCGTCATAAAGCAGTCTTGGATCAAGTCCTAGAAGTCTTGCTTCATTGGTAATCTTTAGCATGTTATCAATCCGTGGATCAACCATACCATTTCGAATATCACTAGCCCTATCAACAAAACTTTCCATGATCTCTTTTGTAAATTCACTGGACTCAGCTGAAATCAACTTATGTTTGTCTCCCTTTAATTTAGGAATAGGTAATTTAAGCATATCCGCTGTTTTTACATCTGCCATGTTTTTAAATATAGTCATGAGCTCCGGTAAATTTGCGAACTTAGCAAATCTGCTTTTATAGCGATATCCTGTTCCTTCAGGCGCTAATTCAAGACTTGAAACCACTTCTCCAAACTGTGCTGCCCATGCATCAAAGTGATGGATACCTCTTGCTTCAAGCTCTTTATTTTGAATATACCTTTGCATAACATACATTTCTGTCATGCTATTACTAATGGGCGTACCAGTGGCAAAGATTACACCACGTCCTTGATTGATTTCTTGGATATACTGGGTCTTCATTAACATATCCATGGATTTTTTGCTTCGTGTATTGGATATTCCAGCAACATTTCTTATCTTTGAAAATACAGCACAGTTCTTAAAATAATGAGCTTCATCTACATAAACACAATCTATTCCAAGCTCTTCAAAGTTAATGACATCATCTTTGGGACTGTCGTGAAGCCGCTTGATTTCAGCTGTTAGTGAAAGCTTGAGTTTTTCCATCTGCTTAATACTCCAATTCTCGCCATTACTCTTTTTTGCATCAGCAATAGCAGCAGAGATATCATTGATCTGCCTATGAATCATTTCTTCCTGACGTTCTTTCGATACAGGGATTTTCTCGAATTGCGAGTGCCCCATAATAACAGCATCGTAAGCGCCAGTAGCAATACGACTGACAAAGCGTCTTCGATTTGATTTTTGAAAATCTTTCTTTGTGGTGACTAGAATATTAGCCGATGGATAAAGCCTTAAGAACTCACTGCCAATATGCTGTGTTAAATGATTTGGTACAACAAGAACTGCTTTATTAATCAGTCCTAGTCGCTTTTGCTCCATACAGCTGGCAACCATTTCAAAAGTCTTTCCTGCACCTACGGAATGCGCTAGAAGTGTACTGCCACCATAGATAATCCTTGCAATGGCAGCTGTCTGATGTTCTCTTAGTTTAATATCTGGATTCATGCCTGGGAACTTCAAGTGACTGCCATCATATTCTCTCAGGCGGATATTGTTATAGTGCTGATTATAATAATCCACATACTTTTTACGTCTCTCTGGATCTTTAAATAACCATTCTTTAAAGGCTTGTTTTAGTAAAGCCTGCTTTTCTCTTGCCAGCATGGTCTCTTTTTTGTTGATGACATATTTTACTGTATCACCATCTTCAACACGATCCTTAACCGTAGAATTTCTAAGATTCAAGCTGTCTTCAATGATGTAGTAAGCATTAATTCTAGATGTACCATAGGTTTCTTTGGCTGAAACTGAATACCCATCTAAGCCTTTGTTCTCAACACCAAAGCTTGCATTGTAATTGTTATAATGCACTTTGATTTCGTTTCTGTCACCAGTATTATGATAATATCTCGGTGTTTTCAAGGTCTCATAGATAAACTGCTCATAATCTGCTGGTTCAATCCATGTGGTTCCTAACCTTACATCAATATCACTGGCCTCAAGATCAATGGGTTGTACTTTTTCTAGGGCGGTAACATTTTTTGAAAAGAGTTCCGGATTCATGTCCGCAAAGACTTTGGCAAATTTAAGCTTTTGCCTTACATCACCTGAGAGATATTCATCAGCAGTTTCCCAACCTCTCAAAGCATCACTTTCATCATACTTTTCAGGGTTCAGATAAATGTCCTGTTCAAGCTCCTTAATGATGATTTCTGGTTCTTCATCATAAAGCTCAGCCATAAACGGAATATCCACCAATCCTTTTTCATTTAAGGACGCTGTTAATGCTTCAAATGCACAATCTACATCCGTTATAGATTCATAAGGCTTAATGGTTCTTTTGGTAAACATATCTGCCTTTGTGACACGATGATCTTCATCTTCCACTTCTAGAGAACATAAAAGCGGATAGTCATTGTCATCACGGAAGGCACTGGCATTGGGTCTTGAAGTAATATATCCATAATCTTTAACAAATACATCATAGATTTGGTTTAGCTGGTCTTGAGCCTTTTCAAGTGATTCTTTAGTACAACCTTCCGTTTGAAGTGTAATGATTTCTCTTGTTATCTCCCGAATCGCCATCATGCCTTGAATCCGCTCAAGGGTTTTACCGGTATAATCCATCCGTCTCATAATGGAATTTTCACGGTAATAAAGCTTTTCATCAATAAAGGCATAACAATAATTCTTGTACTTAGGATCAGCTGGTAAATCGTCACTTTTCTCTTTTTTTACCTGCTCGTAATAGCCGATTTCAGCCTCAAGATGAGACACAGCTTCTGCTAGAGCTTCTTCTAGATTAAAGTTACTATCACTATCTGTATTCACACACGTCGTATAACGACTGTCTCTACCAAACATCCTTTCATCAAATACCATCTCACCAAGCATCATATGGGGATGGTCAATAAAATATTGATTGACGGGGACCCCATTTTCATTATCAGAGGCCGATAACCAAGTTGGTATTTCGACCGACCGACGTTCTCTCTTTTTTAGAAAAAGGATATCTGCTGTTACATCGGTATTGGCATTTTCCTTAAATGCTGTATTAGGTAATCGTATAGCACCAATTAATTCAGCTCTTTCAGAAATATACTTCCTGACAGCTTGATCTTTTTTATCCATGGTTCCCTTACTGGTAACAAAGGCAATGATGCCACCAGGACGCACTTTATCTAGTGTTTTTGCAAAGAAATAATCATGGATCATGAAGTTATGCTTATCATAAAGTCTGTCATATACTTTATAGTTACCAAAAGGAACATTACCGATGGCTACATCAAAAAAGTTATCTTCAAACTGTGTTTCTTCATAGCCTTTCACTTGAATCTGCGCTTTCTGATAGAGCTGCTTTGCAATACGTCCTGATACATCATCCAATTCAACCCCAAAGAGTTTTGACTTGTTCATAGAGTTAGGAAGGTGGGAAAAGAAATTACCAACACCTAAGGAAGGTTCCAAGATATTCCCTTTTTTAAAACCAAACTGATCAAATGCCTGATAAATGCTTTGAATGACAACAGAGGATGTATAGTGGGCATTAGGCGTTGACGCTTTTGCACTATCATATTCTTCCTGAGACAACAGTTTTTTTAGTTCACCGTGTTCATTGCTCCAACCACTTGCCCCCACATCAAAAGCCCCTGGCATACCACCCCAACCAACATACCTGGCTAATATGGACTGTTCTTTGTCAGTGGCCATACGGTTTTCTGCTTCAATGACTTTTAACGTTTTAATTGCTTCAATATTAGCTCTGAATTTTGTTTTTAGCCCACCAATACCGATTTCATCTTCAGGTGAAAATTGATAATTGATTTTTGTAGATTGTTGCCTTTCTTGATTTTCATCTTCAACTGGACCAATGGATACAATGCCCCACTTTTCTTCTTCAGTCAGTGGCTTCTCATCGGGCAGATAATCCAAAACAAAATCAACACTTTCTTTTCTGAAAATAGGATAACCAGTTTGCCCTGCAAAAGTTAAATCCATAAGAGATACAGCATTATTATCATAGTCAATGGATTCGATTTGAAATTTCCTTCCCTCAATATCCACTTCCATGCCTACTTCTAAGGGATACTCATGGAGATCCTCATTTTCTAGATCCAATAAATCATCCTTTTCTGAAGGTGCTTCAATAATGATTTCATGACCTTTATCATCAAATGTTGGTTCTACGTTTG
>SWCA01008013.1_pt1 | contig 22065 bp, 13 predicted proteins | sample 4692961 | NCBI WGS metagenome assembly SWCA01 (sample SAMN10267275, study PRJNA491770) | bioreactor metagenome | isolation source: DHS bioreactor inoculated with | place: Japan: off Shimokita Peninsula
ATCAAGCGCTACAAGGATGTGCCGTTGATTACCGAAGTGTTAACACCAGAGGAAGCTCAGCTTGTTGCTCAGGATTCATTCAGTGATGTGGTCAGTTTTATTGTGCAGGAGTGCGATGACATTGCAGCGGAACTACCCGAAGATTATGGTGATTTTTCTTCGGCTCAGGAAACTGGACGTGCAACCCGCGGGGCTGCAATGGCATTGAAATCAAGGGTATTGCTTTATGCGGCGAGTCCATTGCATAACGATGCCAATAACCTCGCCCTTTGGGAAGAAGCTGCAAGCGCTGCCAAGGCTATTATTGATTCGGCTTGGTATTCTTTGGAGGGCAACTACAGCAATGTGGTGAATAACCTAACCAGTTCCGAATTGATTTTGGGGAGGCGCGAAGGTGATTCCAACGGTTTTGAAAAAAGGAATTTTCCGATTGGATTTGAAGGCGGAAACACCGGAACCTGTCCAACCCAGAATTTGGTTGATTCTTATGAAATGGTGCAGACAGGTTTGCCCATTACGGATCCTGACTCCGGCTACGACCCGATATTTCCTTATGCCGGAAGAGATTCGCGACTGGAACAGACGGTGATCCTGAATAATTCGATTTGGAAAGGGCAAGTGGTTGAAAGTTTTTACGGAGGGGCTAATGGCTTGCCAAAAGCCAATGCAACCAAAACGGGCTACTACCTGAAAAAATATGTGATTGAAGCCGTTAGTCTTGCTCCTACCAACACCACCGAAAGACGTCATACATGGGTATTGTTCCGCTTTGGCGAAGTGTTGTTGAATTATGCCGAAGCTATGAACGAAGCCTATGGGCCAGAAGATGCGTCTACCTATGGCATGACAGCCTTGGAAGCAGTGAATTTAGTCCGCTTGCGGGCAGGTATGCCTGACTTTCCGGCAGGGCTGTCACAGGATGAGTTCCGCACAAAAATCAGGAACGAGCGCCGGGTGGAATTGGCTTTCGAAGACCATCGCTTTTGGGATGTCCGCCGATGGATGATTGGTCCGCAAACAACCGATATTTATGCCATGAACATTGCCCGCAACCCTTACGGGGGCTTTGCCTACGAAAAAGTCCTGCTTGAACGCAGAGTCTATCAGGACTATATGAACGTGTACCCGATACCTCAGGCGGAGATTTATAAAAATTCAAACCTGGAACAAAACCCGGGATGGTAATTGGGAGATGAAAAAAATGAGATTAGCTCAGCGAAGGTTGGTTGATTGTTGAGGATAGCTAATCTCATTTCGTTCAGTAAGATAATTAAAAATAAAAATCGATACAGATGAAGAATATAGTTGGATTTCTATTCATTTTGGCAGCATTCTTCTCGTCATGCGAGGAGAAGTTCGCTGAGGGTGACTTCAAATTTTATGATATTGAAGAGCCGGAAAATACCAATACGCTGCCTGCACTTCCCGAGATTGGGAAAAAGGGTGCAGCATTTACGACCAAAGGAACCCAGTGGTCATATCGAGTGTCGGACCTGAAAGCGCACTGGCACTATTCATGGGGTCTTAGTCTTTCTGACTTTGAACCAGTTAACGTTGATTTTGTACCCATGCAATGGGGAAAATGGGGCCCGAGCGAGGAGGCACTGGCAGAGTTGACAGCCCTAAAGGAAGAAGGCAAGATTCGCTATCTTTTGGGATTTAATGAACCGGATGGCGCAGAACAAGCCAATATGACGGTACAAGAGGCGATTGATAAATGGCCGGTGCTGGAATCGGTTGGCTTGCCTTTGGGCAGCCCGGGATGCGTTAATCCGACCGGTGATTGGATGAAGGAGTTTATGCAAAAGGCGGATGACCTGGGACTTCGGGTTGACTTTGTTTGTGTTCACTGGTATGGCGGAACAAATGCTACAGCGTTTATCAACCGGCTTGAGGAAGTCTACAACCTTTACGGCAAACCAATTTGGATTACCGAGTTTGCCCCTGCGGATTGGAATGCAACGACTCCTGCGGAGAATAATCATTCGCCGGAGGCTGTACTTTCTTTTATGCAAACGGTTCTCCCTCAATTGGAAGATTTAAGTTATATCAAACGCTATGCTTGGTTTTCTTTTGGCCAGCAAAGTGCAGCCGGAACCTCGTCTGCTCTTTTTGATGGGGACGGGAACCTGACAACACTTGGTGAATTTTACGCCAACTTCAAGCCAAACATCTACATCGGTCCGGGCAAAGAACCGGCTGTTGATCCTTCGATTATTTTTCAGGATGATTTTGAAGCCTATGCCGAAGGTGCGGATTTGACGGGAGAGGGCTATATTGTTTGGGAAGGATCCGCTACAGTTGGTTCAAGCGGAGCTTTTGAAGGCGCGCGTTTTGGGCACAGCGATATTTCCAAAAATAATTTTGCCATTCGGCGTCCGATCACCCTGGAAGCAGGTAAAACCTATTCCTTCGAAGTGACGACCAAAATGCAGGATGGTGCTGGTTACACGATTCAGGTGCATCCCAAGGCTGCCTACGAAGCTGCTTGGGTTAGTGCTTCGAATTCCGGGTGGGAAACTCACACGACTCAGTTTACGGTGACAGAAGGTAATGAAAATGTGGTTATTGCCCTGTATCGATGGCCCAAGAAGCAACTCGCTTTCGATAACATTGTGGTAAAAGAGGTGCCATAGCCAATCACATTTAAGCGGATGCTTAGTCGTGTGTTTTAGACTATTTATGATTGAACCGAAATATTTTTATTGGGGAGAAGTTTTTTCTGTTTAGTTAGGTAATTGTTTGGGGGGCCGTGTTCACAAATGATAACGGCCCCTTTTTCTCCAAATCGGAAAAGATACAGAGCACTGTTCCCGGCATCTGTATGAAGTTAGCTGAGGGATGATTTATCAGCTTTTAACAGCGAATGTTTTTGGTTGTATATCGAAGACAAAACCTCCACAGAATTCGGTCAAGCGTGCATTTGAAATATTTAAACATCGAATCCATGAATCTGAAAACATTTTTCCCGTTTGCTTTGAGCCCACTCCTTTTTAGTTTTGCCAGTCAGGCACAGGAGCAGAGCACACCACCCAACGTGATTGTCATTTTAGCCGATGATTTGGGATATGCCGATGTGGGCTTCAATGGAAGCACGGATATACCAACGCCCAATATCGATCGTATCGCACAAAATGGGGTCCGGTTTACCAACGGCTATGTCAGCTACAGCGTTTGCGGGCCAAGCCGGGCAGGATTGATCACCGGACGTTACCAAGACCGTTTCGGCTTTGGCCGCAACCCGCTTTTTGCACCAAACGATCCGGAAATGGGCTTGCCCCTGAGTGAGCAAACCTTGGCCAGCGCCCTGAATCAGGCCAATTACAAATCGCTGGCCATTGGAAAATGGCACCTGGGAGCGCACGAAAGTTTACATCCTTTAAACCGGGGATTCGACGATTTTTATGGTTTTCTTAGCGGCGGACATCAGTATTTTCCGGAAGACTTAACGCTTGAAGATGAATTTCAGGTAAAAGCACAATATGATGCATACAAAACCAAACTACTAAAAAATCACAAGCGGGTTGAAGAAACCGAATATTTGACGGATGCATTTTCACGGGAAGCGGTTTCGTATATTGAATCCAATAAAGACATGCCGTTTTTTATTTACCTGGCCTATAACGCACCCCATGCACCTTTGCAGGCGACCAAGAAATACCTGGATCGGTTTAAGCACATTGAAAACACAAAACGCCGGACTTACGCGGCCATGGTCAGTGCGGTGGACGATGGTGTGGGGCAGGTGCTCGACAAATTGGAAGCACTTGGAATCAGCGATCAAACGATGGTGTTTTTTCTTTCGGATAACGGAGGCCCCGAAGAGCACAATGGTTCTGACAACGGAATTTTGAGAAATGGGAAAAGCAGTTTGTACGAAGGAGGTGTTCGCGTGCCTTTTGCCATGCAGTGGCCTGCTCATATTTCTGCCGGAAAAGTGTATGACCAGCCGGTGAGTGCCTTGGATATTTTTGCTACCGCTGTGGGAAACGCCATGGTCAGTCCGAAAAATCAGCTGGATGGTGTTGATCTGATTCCATACCTCAAAGGCGAAAAACAGGGGGCTCCCCATGAAGCGCTTTACTGGCGAAAGTTCGATCAGGATGCTTATGCTGTTCGGCAGGGCGATTTTAAGATGGTTCGGTACAATTCGGACGAAGATGAGTTGTATAATGTTGAAGAAGACATCAGCGAATCAAATTTGCTGCCGACAGCTGATCAAGAGAATTATTCCAGGCTCAAGAAGACATACGCCGAATGGAATGATCAATTGATGGATCCAGTTTTCTTAGGATTGATGCAGGATAAAGAATATTCGCAGCAACATCCCACCCGGTTTCGGAGAATAAATCCTTACGAACCAGACACCGTGAAACTAGTTGCTCCCGAGGGATATTCGCTGCTGTGGGCCGATGAATTTGATCAAGCCGGAAAGCCCGACTCACTTTATTGGATCTATGAAGAGGGATTTGTGCGCAACGAAGAGTTGCAGTGGTATCAGCCTGATAATGCCAAAGTGCGCAACGGAGTGCTTGAAATTGAGGGGCGCCGGGAGCGGGTGAAAAATCCTCAGTATGACAAGAACAGCAGAAGCTGGAAAAAGAACCGGCGTGAAGCCGAATATACTTCGGCCTGCGTGAAAACAAGTGGGAAGTTTAGCTTTCAGTATGGAATCATGGAAGTGCGGGCAAAAATTGACACCAGTATGGGTCTGTGGCCTGCCATCTGGACGCTGGGCGTCACCCGACGCTGGCCATCAAATGGAGAGGTTGATCAATTGGAATATTACCGGGAGAAAGGAAAAGCCAAACTGTTGGCAAATGCTGCCTGGGCTGGAGCGGATGGTAAAATTGTTTGGGACTCGGCGAGAATCCCAATCGAGCGATTTCTCGAAAAGCAACCAGACTGGCCGGAGCGTTTCCATGTTTGGAAAATGGACTGGACGGAGGAGTATATCCGCCTTTATCTGGATGATCAGCTTCTGAATGAAATCGATATTAAAAACGCCGAATACCTGGATGGATTTAATCCTTTTCATCAGCCTCAATTCATTCTATTGAATCTGGCCATTGGATCCAACGGAGGAGATCCATCGAAAACGACTTTCCCCCGGAAATATCTGGTGGATTATGTCCGGGTTTATCAGAAAGAGTAAACAAGTTTATCCTTCAACGAATAGGAGCGAAGAATCGGTTGGAATAGCAGCCGGAGGAAATTAGAAACTAAACATTGAAATCAGACATGCTAAAAACACTTAAAATAGGAATAACCGGGTTGCTGTTGGCGGGTTACGTGCTTACAGCCTGTTCGGGTGATTCGGATATGAGCGAGCCAGAATCGGGCTATCAAAATTACTACTTCAACCCTGAAACAGGGAGTACAACAGGAGACGGAAGCTTGGAGCGACCATTTAAATTTTTGGCGCATATCAGCAGCCTAAGGCTTAACCCGGGCGATTCTGTTTTATTGGCAGCCGGAACAACCAGCCCCGGATCGATCGTGCTGAAGCAGGTGCAAGGAACTGCGGAGAATCCCGTTGTCATTTCGACTTACCAATCGGACAAGACCTTTGCGAGCCAGCGGGCTATGGTCGATGCCAAAGGCGCAGCGAACGGAATTTTGCTTCAGGATTGCAGCTTCATTGAGGTGAGTGGATTGCAGATTTCCGGCAATGCCGGATCAATGAGAATGGTTGATGGGAAGATGCCTGATATGAAATGTGGAGTTTTAGTACAAACCACCGAATCCGGCACTTTCGGGAATATCACCTTGTCCGATCTGGTGATAAAAGATATCTTTTATGAGGAAGAAGGTTATGTCAGGGGGAAAGACGAAGTGCGTTCGGCCAACGGAACACAGAGCTATGGTTGGGGAATCCGCTTTATCAATCAAACCGAAGGAGCGCTTCTTCAAAACCTGAAGGTGGAAGATTGCGAAATAAGCAACGTGGCTCATACCGGACTGAAATTTACAGGGAAAGGGAAGAGCATTGAAAACATCAGTGTTCTAAATAACGGGGTGACTGAAACCGGTGGCCCGGGGATTCAAATGTCAGGCGTTAAAGGGGGGATTGTCAATGGCAACACCGTCAATCACTCGGGAAGCAATAACGATAGCCGGAAATGGGGACGTGGAAGTGGATTGTGGACTTGGTCAACAGACAATGTGATTATTGAGCACAATTCGTTTTTAAATGCCAACGGGCCGGGCGATTCTGCAGGCTGTCACATCGATTTTAATTGTAAAAATGTGGTGGTTCAGTATAATTTTAGTGCGAACAATGCCGGTGGATTTTGCGAAATACTGGGCAATAACCACAATTGCGCGTACCGATACAACATCAGTGTCAACGATGGCTGGCGGGTAAAAGGACAAGATGGTGCCTTCCAGGAAGGGAAAATATTTTGGCTAGGTGGCTACGTAGGTAGTCAACAGCAACCCAAAGGACCTTTTAACAGCTATTTTTACAACAACACGATTTACACCAGGCAGGAGCTTGTTGCCAATTTCGCGGTAGCGAAAAGCTCTTCGGGCGTTTTAATCGCAAATAATATCTTTTACATTGCCGGAGATAGCAAATTAGTGGCCGGAGATCAATACCAGCCTGAGGAGATTGGCTCAACACCAATTCCCAACACCATTTTTGAGAATAATCTTTACTTGTCTGATTCGAATTGGCCTCAGGAAGTTCTTATTCAGGACGAAAGCCCAATGATTGGAGATCCGGGATTTCAGAATCCAGGAGGTTTAACGATCGGAGATTATGTTCCTGCAAATCCTGCTTTAGTGAAAGATCGTGGTATGAAGATTACCAAGATACCCAATGATTCTATTGGCTTAACAATAGGACTCGACGTGCAGCATGATATCCTCGGGAATACAATAGGAAGCTTACCAGATATGGGCGCCATTGAGTTACAATAAAAATAGAACAGGATGATAAATAAAAAACTAAATTTATAATTTGAATATTTTATCAAAATGAAGCCAATAAAGAATCTTGCAATTATTGCGTTTGTGTTGATGAGTATGGGGAGCATGGCTCAGAATAGCAAACTAAGGAGTTTTACGCCTGGGGCCATTTGGCCCGACAACAAGGGCGTTCATATCAATGCCCATGGCGGTGGCCTGCTTGAGTTTGACGGAACCTACTATTGGTACGGTGAACACAAAATTGAAGGAAAAGCCGGAAACCGGGCGATGGTCGGTGTTCATGTCTATTCCTCAAACGACCTTTATAACTGGAAAGATGAAGGAATTGCACTTGCTGTTTCTGAAGATCCGGAGAGCCCGATTGTGAAAGGTTGTATTATTGAGCGGCCCAAAGTGATTTATAACGCCAAGACGAAAAAGTTTGTGATGTGGTTTCATCATGAGTTGAAGGGAATGGGCTATTCTGCTGCCAAAACCGGACTGGCGGTGGCCGATTCACCTACCGGTCCTTTTGAATACATTCACAGTGTCAATCCGAACGCCGGACATTGGCCAATGAACTTTACCGCCGAGCAAAAGCAAATGAGCTTTCCCGAGGAATTGAAAAGCTGGTCGGAGGAATGGCTGGAAGCAGTTGCTGACGGGCTGTTCATTCATCGCGATTTTGAAAAAGGACAAATGGCCCGCGACATGACGCTCTTTGTTGATGAGGACGGAAAAGCCTATCATATTCACGCTTCCGAAGAAAACCTTACCTTGCATATTTCCGAATTGAACAACGAATACACGGCTTTTACCGATCGCTATGTGGCGGTCATGCCTGCGGGTCATAACGAGGCACCAGCGATTTTCAAGAAAGATGGCAAGTACTATTTGATTGCTTCGGGCTGTACCGGATGGGCTCCAAATGCCGCACGTTCGTTCGTGGCTGATAATATTTTCGGGCCGTGGACATCCTTGGGAAATCCTTGCCGTGGATCGGAAGAACAAGTGGAAACGACTTTTGACTCACAAAGTACATACATCCTTGAAAATCCGGAGAACCCCGGTGAGTTCATTTTCATGGCTGATCGGTGGGCACCTGATAATGCCATTGATGGACGCTATATCTGGCTGCCCATTGAGTTTGAAGACAACAAACCCGTGATCAACTGGAAGTCGGAATGGACCTTGAAATAACATCGGAACTGTATCAATAAGTTATCAGAACAAAAAAATACGCGAATGAAAAATTTACTACTAGCGACAACTTGTCTGGCCGCAGTTTCGGCCTGTACAACCGGCGAAAAACCAGCACCGGAAGTCAAGCCCAATATTGTTGTGATTTACCTCGATGACTTGGGTTATGGCGATGTGGGAGCGTACGGCGCTACCGAGCTAAAAACACCCAATATCGACAACCTTGCGCACGGCGGAGTGCGATTTACCACAGGTTATGCCTCTTCAGCCACATGCACTCCCAGCCGGTATGCGCTTTTAACAGGCGAGTACCCCTGGAGAAACGAAAGCGCTCGGATTCTGCCGGGTTCAGCACCGCTCATTATTGACACAGCCAAAGTAACCATTCCAAAAATGCTGAAAGAACAGGGCTATCATACAGGTATAGTCGGTAAATGGCATCTGGGCTTGGGTATCGGCGATGTGGACTGGAACAAAAGAGTTTCTCCCGGACCAAACGAAGTAGGATTTGATTATTCCTACATCATGGCAGCCACCCAGGACCGCACGCCTACAGTCTATCTCGAGAACGGTTACGTGGTTGGACTCGATACCGATGACCCGCTGTTGGTGAGTTACGAAGAAAACTTTGAAGGGGAACCCACCGGCACCAACAACCCGGAGCTGCTTAAATTGAAATGGCACCACGGGCATAACAATTCTATCCACAACGGAATACCAAGAATTGGCTACCAAAAAGGAGGTAAATCGGCACTTTGGGTAGATGAGAATATGGCCGATGATTTTCTGGGAATAGCCAAGCAATACATCCGGGAACAAAAGGACAATCCATTTTTCCTGTACTACGCTTTGCAACAGCCCCATGTACCGAGAACACCCCATCCGCGTTTTGTGGGGACTTCCGGAATGGGCCCGCGAGGCGATGTAATTGTAGAGGCTGACTGGTGTGTGGGCGAATTGGTAAAAACGCTTGATGAGGAAGGACTGCTTGAGAACACGCTGATCATTTTTTCCAGCGATAATGGCCCTGTATTGAATGACGGGTATTATGACGACGCGGTTGAAAAACTGGGCGATCACAAACCTTGGGGGCCGCTTCGTGGCGGAAAATACAGCCTCTTTGAAGCCGGCGTTCGCGTACCATTTATCACTTACTGGAAAGGAAAAATCGAGCCTGTCGTTTCTGATGCTATGGTGTCGCAACTCGATTTGTTCTCATCGCTGGCTAAACTGGTTGGCAGCGATGAACGCGTACCCGACAGCGAAGAATTGCTGGATGTGCTTACGGGGAAAAGTATCCAGGGGCGTGACGAACTAATTATTGAAGCTACGACCAGAACGGCTTTACGCAAGGGTGACTGGGCGCTGATTCCACCATACAAAGGGCCTGCTGTAAACAAGCAAGTGAATATTGAATTGGGCAATTCCGATGAGTTTCTTTTATACAACCTAAAGGATGATATCGGGCAGCAGGAGAATCTGGCCCAATCGAATCCGGAAAAACTTCAGGAGATGATTGAAACCTTTCAGAAAATTCGTGGAAAAGAATTCAATGAAATTGAGCAATTGGAGTTGAAATAGAACAGAGGAACGATGAAGTTATCCCATCCATTTTTAATAGCGCCTTTGCTTTTTCTGCCACTTTCTAACCCTCTGAAGGCTAGTCCTGTCAATTCAGACCAGGAAAAGCCAAACTTCATTTTAATTGTGGCTGATGATTTGGGTTTTGCTGATTTAAGTCTGAATGGCAGCAAGCAAATTCGCACGCCCCAGATTGACCGGCTGGCAAAAGAAGGCGTGAATTTCACCCAAGGTTACGTTTCGGCGCCGGTTTGTGCGCCTTCACGAGCTGGTTTAATAACTGGAAAAAACCAGGTAAAGTTTGGTTTCGATAATAACCTTGCAACAAATCAGCCGGGATTTGACCCCGAGTTTTTGGGCCTTCCGGTTGCTGAAAAAACCATTGCCGATCGGCTGAAACCCTTGGGTTATGTTTCGGGACTAGTTGGTAAATGGCATTTGGGCGAAGGCGATCGTTTCCACCCGTTAAACAGAGGGTTCGACGAATTCTGGGGCTACCAGGGCGGCGGGCACGATTATTTCACTTCCGAGCCGGATGGAAAAGGCTATTTGTCGCCCATCGAGTGCAATTACAAAACGCCGCAAGCCATCACTTACATCACCGATGACAAAGGCGATGAGTGTGTGGATTTTATCCGAAGGCATAAAAATGAGCCGTTTTTTCTGTTTGCTTCATTCAACGCGCCCCATTCTCCCATGCAGGCACCCGAAGCCGATTTGGAGCTTTTTAAGCACATAAAAGATGATAATCGGCGGGCCTATTGCGCGATGGTACATCGACTTGATGTAAATGTTGGCCGCATAATGGCCGCATTAAAAGAAGAGGGTCTGGAAGAAAATACGCTGGTGGTTTTCATCAGTGATAATGGTGGCCCATGCGACCAGAATGCTTCGGTTAATGCGCCTTTTAACGGGCAGAAGGGAATTCTGCTTGAAGGTGGCCTCCGGGTGCCGTATATTATGAATTGGAAAGGGAAGTTGCCGGAAGGAAAAACCTATCAGCATCCGGTGATTTCACTTGATTTTGCACCTACGTTTGTAGCGCTTGGTGGCGGAGAAATTACTGAAGAAGACCATTTGGATGGGGTTAATTTAATTCCTTATCTCACAAATCAGAAAGAAGGAAAACCACATCAGTTTTTTAACTGGCGGTTTACCATCAGTGCTGCCACGCGCGATGGTGACTGGAAACTGGTCCGCTTGCCCGACCGTTTGCCCATGTTGTATAACCTTGCTGAAGACATTTCGGAGCAAAACGACGTGGCACTGAAAAATCTGAACCGGACTAATACCATGCTGAAACAACTCGGCGAATGGGATGTTTCCCTGCCTCATCCGCTTTTCTTGGAAGGCGCCGAATGGAGAAAACGGCAATTGGATTTGTATAATAAAGAATATCAACTTGTTCAACCGGAATGAAAATGAACTTTAAACGACTCTTATTAATATCGCTTTTTATATTTGGAATAACCGCCAAAAATATTGCTCAGACCATTAATCCTGGTGAAATCTGGCCTGACAATAATGGTGTCCATATCAATGCACATGGCGGTGGCTTGCTTTTTCATGAAGGTATCTATTACTGGTTTGGAGAGCACAAAATCGAAGGGGAAAAAGGAAATCAGGCATGGGTTGGTGTCCATTGCTACTCCTCAAAAAATCTGACCGACTGGCAAGACGAGGGGATCGCATTACCCGTAAGTAAAGATGCGGAAAGCCCAATTGTTGAGGGTTGTATTATTGAGCGGCCGAAAGTCGTTTACAATGAAAAAAATCGGCAGTTTGTCATGTGGTTTCACCACGAACTAAAAGGGATGGGCTACAAGGCGGCCAAAACCGGCCTGGCAGTTTCCGATAAGATAACCGGCCCTTATCAGTATATTCACAGTATCAATCCAAACAGGGGTTACTGGCCGGAGAATGTTCGGTCAATTCATAAACAGCCTGTTCCTGAGACAACTGAGTCATCCTATTGTGGAGGACCGGGTTGCCTGCCCGCTCATCCCGATACCGTGAATATTCTGGGACGTGATTTTGAAAAAGGACAGATGTCGCGCGACATGACTTTGTTTATAGATGATGACGGCACGGCCTATCATATCCATTCATCAGAGGAGAACAGCACTACACATATTTCAAAACTCAGTGACGATTACCTTTCATTTTCAGGCGAATATGTACGTGTTTTTCCGAACCGGTACATGGAGGCACCGTCCATTTTTAAACATCGGGGAAAATACTATTTCATAGCCTCAGGGTGTACGGGCTGGGCGCCCAATGCTGCACGTTTATCAGTGGCCGACGACATATACGGTCCGTGGACAGAGCTCGGCAATCCGTGTGTGGGCGAAGGAAAAGAAACTACCTTTGGGTCACAAAGCACCTATATTATCCCGATTGAAGGAAAGAAAGATGCTTTCATTTTTATGGCCGACCGCTGGAATCCTGAAAATGCCATCGACGGGCGTTACGTGTGGCTGCCTGTTCAGTTCGATGAAAATGGATGGCCGTTTCTGGAATGGATCGATGAATGGGGACTGAGTTTTTTTAAGTAATCAGATAAATAAAACACAATGAATAAAACCATTTTACTTCTTACAACATCCGTTTTTTTTCAGGCTTCTTGTCTGAACAAACAACCTGTGGAACAACCAAAACCCAACATCCTCTTTATCCTAGCCGATGATTTCGGATATCACGACATGAGCGCGACAGGAAGCGACTACTACGAAACACCGCACATCGACCGGATTGCTCAGGAAGGAATGGTTTTCACGGATGGTTATGCGGCCTGCCAGGTTTGCAGTCCTTCGCGAGCCAGCATTATGACGGGTCAGTTTCCGGCCCGCCATGGAATTACCGACTGGATTGGTGCCCGCACCGGTGAAGAATGGCGAAAACAAAACAGAAACAATAAATTGCTGCCCCCAGAATATGTCCACAATCTGCCGCATGAATACACCACGCTGCCGGAAGCTTTGAAAGAAGCCGGCTACAAAACCTTTTTCGCCGGAAAATGGCATCTGGGAGACGAAGGTTCCTGGCCCGAAGACCACGGTTTCGACATCAACAAAGGAGGCTGGGATAGAGGAGGACCTGTTGGCGGTTTTTATGCGCCGTGGGAAAATCCGCGGCTTCCAAGCGGACCCGATGGCGAAAGCCTTACCATGCGGCTGGCACACGAGACGGCTGATTTTATAAAAACACATAAAGACACCTCGTTTTTCGCTTTCCTTTCATTTTACGCCGTTCATGCACCGCTGCAAACCACGCAGGAAAAATGGGCCAAATACCGGCAGAAAGCGGAAGCAATGGGAATTGCCGAAACGGGCTTTGAAATGGGCCACTTTCTTCCCATTCGCCAAGTACAGGACAACCCCGTTTATGCCGGGTTAGTGGAAACCATGGACGATGCGGTGGGTGTGGTTTTAAATGCGCTTGAAGAACTCGGGTTGGCTGACAATACGATCGTCATTTTCACATCGGACAACGGCGGTGTTTCGGCGGGCGATGCTTTTGCAACGTCCAATCTGCCGCTGCGGGGAGGAAAGGGGTATCAGTTTGAAGGCGGTATTCGTGAACCTTATTTCATAAAAGTTCCAGGAATGAATCTTGCCGGAGAAAAATCATCCGTTCCCGTTTCCGGAACCGACTTTTACCCCACGCTGCTGGAACTGGCTGGTGCCCCACTGAAGCCGGAAGAACACACTGATGGCCTGAGTTTGGTTCCTGTGTTCAAAGGGGAGACGCTTCCAGAGCGTCCACTGATCTGGCATTATCCTCATTACGGAAACCAGGGCGGCGAACCATCGGGCATCATCCGGTTGGGTGAGTGGAAACTGATTCATTATTATGAGGATGGGCGTGAAGAACTGTATAACCTGAATACTGATCTGGAAGAAACAACGGACGTTTCGGTGGCAAATCCAGAGCTTACGAAACAGTTAAGTGAGCAACTTTTTGGGTACTTGAACCAAGTGGGTGCCCGTTTCCCTGAACAGGACCCCGAGTACAAAGATGAGCTGGAAAGAAAACATTTGGAATGGGTTGAAAACGTGCGCCTGCCCCAACTGGAAAAGCAACGGCTGGAGTTTCTTGCCAAAGATTTTGAACCGGGAAATAACTGGTGGGGAAGCTCAGTGGAAGACTAGCATTATTTCACGTTCAAGAGCAGAACCAATTGTTGTTTGCTTGTAAAAGAAGCTGAAACGAAATCGTTGTGAAGTGTATAATTTACTGCTCTTTTGGAGCAACAAGATAATTTTTAATCGATGAAAAAAATTCTTTTTACCCTCAATATTGCTTTTTTGATTTCAATTTGTGGTTTTAGTCAGCAGGCGCGGGAAACTTTTTTATTGGATTCAAATTGGAGTTTTATTAACCAGGAAGTTGAACGGGGCGAGGAGCCGGAACTCAATACAAGTGAGTGGGAAGTTGTTCGTGTACCCCATGATTGGGCCATATCGCACAATTTTGACATGAATATTGATATGCAATCGGTTCAGGTTTTGGAAGATGGCGAAAAGACAGCTCAACTCCGGACGGGGCGGACCGGCGCGCTGCCTTGTTTTGGTGTCGGCTGGTATCGCAAAGTACTGCCAATTTCAGATTCCGATCAGGATAAACGCGTTTTTATCGAGTTCGATGGGGCGATGAGCCTGGCCAAAGTCTATCTCAATGGGGAGTTCGTCGGAGAACAACCCTATGGTTATTCCTCCTTCTCGTTTGAACTGACCAAGTATGTTCGGTTTGGTCAGGACAATATTCTGGCCGTCCGTCTCGAAAATAAGCCGGAATCTTCACGTTGGTATCCTGGTGCCGGGATCTATCGCAATGTCAGGCTGGTTAAAACTTCGCCGGTTCGTATTGCGCATTGGGGAACCTACATTACTACGCCTGTCATTACCGACAAAAGTGCAGAAATTTCAGTTAAAACTGAGATTGATGGTGTGGGCGTTGCAGAATCAGAAATTAAACTTGTAACTGAAATATTCAGTCCCAAGGGAGACAAAGTAGGGACTGTTTATTCCACCAAGAAGGATTATGAAAATGGCTCATTTGCTCAGGCTCTAAAAATCAAAGCCCCACAGTTATGGAGCATTGAATCACCGGCTCGTTATCGGGCGGTTAGTCGATTATTTGTAGACAGTGAACTGAAAGATGAATATGTTACTGTTTTTGGGATTCGGAGTTTGCGGTTTGATAAAGACAAGGGTTTTTTCCTGAACGGAAATCATTTGAAATTGCAGGGTGTTTGCATGCATCACGATCTCGGCCCCCTTGGTGCGGCTGTAAATTATCGTGCTACCGAACGACAGATGGAGATTTTAAAGGAAATGGGTGTCAACTCGATTCGGACTGCCCACAATCCACCTTCTCCGGAATTGCTTCAGATTTGTGATAGCATCGGATTGGTCGTGATGGTTGAAGCTTTCGATGAGTGGAAGAATGGTAAAAACAAAAATGGTTACGGAAATTATTTTGACGAATGGGCTGAAAAAGATCTGACCGCAATGGTCCGTCGCGACCGGAATCATCCTTCCGTAATTATATGGAGCATTGGAAATGAAATACGGGAACAACGCATGGAAACCGGTGGAGAAGTCGCTCAGTTTTTGGCTGATATTTGCCGTAAATTGGATCCAACCCGTCCGGTAACCGCGGGATTTAATCAACATGTTGCTGCCATCGATAATGGGCTAAGCGACGCGATTGATTTGGTTGGTTTCAACTACAAACCGCATGATTATAAAAAAATGCATGCCCAACATCCCGATTACATACTTTTGGGAAGCGAGACAGCTTCAACAGTGAGTTCACGCGGTGAATACAAGTTTCCGGTTACTGAAAACAAAGGGCCGTGGTACTCCGATTATCACGTTTCAAGTTATGATTTGGAATATCCATACTGGGCATCGACTCCGGATACAGAGTTTGAAATGCAGGACGATTGTGAATTTATTCTAGGCGAATATGTATGGACAGGATTTGACTATTTAGGCGAACCAACGCCATACAACGAAGGAACACCGGCCCGAAGTTCGTATTTCGGAATCGTTGATTTGGCCGGTTTGAAAAAAGATCGCTTCTACCTATACCAGAGTAAATGGAGCAGCGAACCTGTTTTACACGTTTTACCACACTGGAACTGGCCGGAACGGTTGGGCCAAAATGTTCCGGTTTACTGCTATACCAATTATCCAAAGGCCGAACTTTTTGTGAATGGAGTTAGCGCAGGGATCAGGCAAAAAGACAAAAGTGACAAATATTCCCGCTACCGGCTCATGTGGAAGGATGTGATTTATCAACCAGGTGAAATCAAAGTGGTGGCCTATGATGAAAACGATAAGGCCGTTGCAGAGCAGATCATCAAAACCGCGGGCGAGCCATACACCTTGAAGCTTACGGCCGACAGGACAAAAATTAAATCGGATGGAAAGGATTTGTCTTTTGTGACGGTCGAGGTGCTCGATAAGGATGGTAATCTATGCCCAAAGTCAGACTATTTGCTTTTCTTCACGGTTAATGGAGCTGGAAAGTTGAAAGCAGTCTGCAATGGGAACCCGATTGATCAAACTTCTTTTTCCTCCAATTACATGCGCGCGTTTAACGGAAAAATAGTTGCTGTGATTGAATCAACGGAGAAGTCCGGAGAAATCTCGTTGATGGTGTCAGGAGGAAAGTTAATTGGAAACGAAATGAAGATTGAAACTGTAAATTAAAGGATGCTTGGGTGTGGAACGCAGGTGGCCCGAAAAATTCCATGTGTGGAAGATGCACTGGACAGAAGATTTTATCCGGCTCTACCTGGATGAGCGCTTACTGAATGAAATTGACCTGAGTGAAGCTGATTACGAAGATGGTTAATCCCTTCCGACAGCCCCACTATATCCTTCTTAATTTGGCTATAGGGTCCAATGGAGGAGATCCTTCCAGTTCCCAGTTTCCGCTTAAATATGAAGTGGATTATGTGAGGGTTTTTTCAGGAAAAAGCAGAAAACAAAGAATATCCTATCATCATTAAAGCTTATTATCATGAGCATTAAAAAGAAAGTGTTGTCATTATTATGCCTTGTGTCATTCATCATTTTTGGTGGATTAATCGCAAAGGCTGAATTTTTAACAATAAATGCATCAAATTCGGAATTCACCCAGGAAGAACCTGATTTAGTTACCAATGCAGGTTTTGAAACGGGAAATTTACAAGGCTGGAATCAGCATTGGAAAACCAGGCATGCTTCTATTACAGAAGATGCTTTTTCCGGGCAATACGCAGTAAAAGTTGGTCCTGAAAGGGGCTTTTGTTTGCAGGAAATTATGGTAAAACCAAATAGTCTTTATAGAATATCAGCTTATCTTAAAACAAATACAGGGGCAGAAGAGGTACAACTTCAAGTGAGTGATTATGGAGGCCCCGAAAAAGCCGTATCCATTGCATTACCCGATTATACCAAAGTGAGTATCGATTTTCAAACTGCTTTTGTTACTGAAAAATTAGTTATCTCCATTGCTCATTTATTTGGACATGGTCATGGCTACGCAGACGATATACAATTAACCTACCTTGGAGAAGCACTCGAGCCAAAGCTTCAGGAATTTGTAGATATTCCTGAAAGAGGGATTAAAGACGAAGGCGGTGTAGCCCAATTACCTGATGAAAAAGTAGAGTGGTTCCAAAATAATCGATTTGGGATGTTTATCCATTGGGGCGTTTACGCGGCTATGGATGAAGGTGCCGAATGGGTAAGACACGATCAGGCTTGGGGGCATGAGTTCTACCAACGAAAAGCAAGAGATCCGGAAAAGGGTTTTACTGCTTCTAAATTTGATGCTTCGCAATGGACCGATCTGGCAAAAAAAGCAGGTATGAAATATATGGTCTTAACCTCGAGGCATCATGATGGCTACTCGCTTTTTGACAGTAAACATCCTTATTCCTGGACCAGTCAAAAGGACTTAGGAAGAGATTTAATAAAAGAATACGTTACTGCAGTTAGAGCTTCGGGCCTTCACGTAGGAATGTATTATTCACCTATGAGCTGGCGTTATCCAGGATATTATGACGTAACCGGAGAAGATGCTAAATCAAATGTCTGGGGCTATAAAACTGCTGCCTGGCACAAATCAGATGCACGAGACATGAAAGAAGAAGTTTATGAACAGGTTACCACTCTTTTGAAAGATTATGGCCCAATAGATTATATGTTTTGGGACGGCGGATGGCTTGGTCAAACTGTAGATCATGAAATGGAACGCTACTTTTGGGATCCTGGTAAATATCAAAATCCTGACAATGAATGGCCTATAAAAGAGAAGTACATTACAAGAGATAATGACACTGGGAAAGCCCTTGGAATCATGGGATTGGTGAGAAAATACCAACCCGATATGTTGGTGAACGAACGCTTTTCCTGGATTGGCGATGTTCACGGTGAAGAAGGTGGCTCAAAGACGACAGGGGATATTCGTTTTGAGCAGCTTGAAGAAAAATGCGTCTCTCTTCAAAAAGGAGGATGGGGATATAGGCCTGACAGACCAATCTTTAGCTTTGAAGAAGTGGTCGGTTTCTTATCTAATTGTGCTGTAAGGAATATGAACCTGCTACTCAATGTAGCGCCTGATAGAGAAGGAGTGATTCCTCAAAATCAGCAAGAGGTACTTCTAGAGGTGGGGAGTTGGTTAGATGTAGTTGGAAAAGCGATTTTTGGCACAACAGGTGGTCCATGGCAGCCTCTTTTTGGCGAATATGGTTTTACTTTCAAGGATAATAAAATTTACTGCCATATTTATGAGGGATACCGGGCGTTGAATTCAGGGACTTTTACGACCCAGTCATTGGGAGATAAAACGGTCAGCAAAGTGGTTAATCTATTCAGCGGAGAAGAACTCACTTGGGTGAGAAATGAGAACAATACGGTTACAATAAATGGCGTAGATTATAGCGAAAGTCCGGCAGTTACGATATTGAAAATTACACTTAATCAGCCAGTTTTCTAAGTTGTGTCGAACTTCTTTTTCCTCTAATTATATGCGCGCGTTTAACGGGAAAATAGTTGCTGTGATTGAATCAACGGAGAAGTCCGGAGAAATCTCGTTGATGGTATCCGGAGGAAAGTTAATTGGAAACGAAATGAAGATTGAAACTAAAAATTAGATCATGATGATAAAAAAGATATTCGTGGCAGTTATTTTCATGCTAACCGCAATCGCGGGAGTCAAAGCACAGTCGATCTTAATTGAGGCTGAAAGCTTTACCAATAAAGGTGGATGGGTGGTTGATCCCCAGTTTGTTGAACAGATGGGATCACCTTACCTTTTAGCACATGGCATGGGAAAGCCGGTGAAAGATGCTTCAACGACATTCACGATTCGCAAACCGGGGTCCTATCATGTGTGGGTACGCACTAAAAATTGGGTTCCCGGGAATTGGGAGGCTCCGGGGAGGTTTCACTTGCTTATTGATGGTCAAACGCTTGAACGGACCTTGGGGCTTAACCCGGAATGGAACTGGGAATATGCCGGCGAAATTCAACTTGGAAAGGGAACGAAGCAAATCTCTCTTAAGGATTTGACAGGATTTGAAGGACGCTGTGATGCCATTTACCTGACCATGGATGAAGGCGAGAAACTACCCGGCGAAACGGCCGGGCTGAAAAATGGCGTGCTGATAGATTGGAGGAGCCAAGTGTTCCTGAAAAGATTGAGAAATATGATCTGGTGGTTGTTGGGGGTGGCATTGCCGGCTGTGCTGCATCGATTGCTGCTGCCGAACAAGGCTTGAAAGTTGCCTTGATCCATGACCGTCCGGTCTTGGGCGGAAACGCCAGCGGCGAGATCCGGGTGCACACGCTAGGCATTTATGGCAAGTTTGAGCGCATCATTAAAATGCTCGATACTGAACATTATCCTAATGGCTCGCCATTAGCTTTACAAGAAGATCAAAGGCGTATGGATAATGTGAGGAAGTATAAAAATATCTCACTCTTTCTAAATTACAGAGCCTATGATACTGATACCAAGCATGGTGAGATAAATGCAGTTGATGCTCGCCATACGTCAAATGGTGAGCTTATCCGGTTTGAAGCTCCTTTGTTTGTGGACTGTACCGGCGATGGTTGGATTGGTTATTGGGCAGGTGCGGACTATTCTTATGGGCGCGAAGCCTCTTCAAAATATGGTGAAGAATGGGATGCTCATGGTCTTTTATGGAGCCCGGAGACACCTGACAAAATGGTGATGGGCTCATCGGTTTTATGGCGGTCAGAAAATGCTGGTAAAAAGGTCGATTTTCCAGAGGTACCTTGGGCGATGGATGTTGCAAGCGAGTATGCTGCAAAAAACGGGGAATGGCAGTGGGAATTTTCGCGGAACGACTTGAGTCAGATCGATGATGCCGAGCATATTCGTGACCATATGTTTCGTGCGATTTATGGGTCGTTCTACAATTATAAACACCCCACCGTTCAAAAACCAAATGATGACCAGGCGGTTTTGAGTTCAGTCGACCTCCACGAGCAGCAGCAAAAAGTGGATAGCTTGCAATTACAATGGGTTTCCTATCTGTTGGGCAAAAGGGAATCACGCAGGTTGATTGGTGATCATATCTATACCTTCAATGATGTACGCGACGAGGTGCAGTTTGAAGACTCTGTGGTTTTTGAGAAGCGGGCTGTGGATGTTCATTATCAGATTAATTTGCTGGATGCTGACCAGCCGGACTTTTTGTCTGAGGCGATGTTCTACAATACCAGTCAGTACATTATTCCTTATCGCAGCCTGTATTCAAAAAACATACGCAACCTGTTTATGGCCGGCCGCAATTTTAGCTGCTCCCACATCGGCTTGGGCGGGCCCCGGGTGATGCGTACAACCGGTCAAATGGGAGCTGCAGTGGGGATTGCGGCATCACTTTGTAAAAAATACGAGGTCAGCCCGAGAACTATTTATACTTCGCATTTGGAAGAGTATCTGGACTTGATTGAATCTCAAAAATAAGTACCATGCAACGGGCTTTATTTGGTTTAATGGCTTGTATCTTACTCCTGGGATTTAGGACTGTAAACGAACCGGAGAATTTACTGCAGTGCCGAAAAGCATTTGTGTACAAATCTGAGAAGTTTGCATTAAATGAAACCATCGAGCTTTGCGCGGACACGGCCGGTATTCCGCTGAGATACAAAGCTGAAATTAACATGCCCGTTTGCGACGATACGCTTTGTTCAAATGTTGTCCTCTTATTTTATTGGGACCTGGCCGGGCATTATGCCGGATTTGATACCATTCCCGGAAAGCCTTTAAGCAAATTCGACCACCAGAAATTCGCTGCGGAAGACTATCAGAAAATGGATCAGATACTGAAGGATCGGAACAGTATGTTGCGAATTTTACAGAAGGAAGACTTGATTGACAAGACGGTCAAAATTAAAGCAACAACGGTCGATGCGGTTACTGGAGCGACTCCGGCGACGATAAAAAAAGCTGTGGTCGAAGGGGCTGTTTATTCTTCTTTTACCCTGTGGCATTTCGTAAATGGCACAATACGAAACGAGCTGGCAGCCTACACCATGAGCCACTACTCCGACACCATCATGAAGGTACTGTTGGAGTCCCGCAATTACGAGACCCAGCTTTTTGCGTTAAGACAAATGAACGATGCCGATTTTCGAAAACATGCTCCTCTGATATTGAGCATGCTCGGTAGTAGTTCTCCGCTAATCAATGCTTATATCATAGCGAAATTGCCTTTGCCATTCTCAAATCAGGAAATCAATGAGAAATTCATCTCACGCTTTCCTGAATTGGATGACTACAGTAAAAGTATTTTTATCAACAGGATTATCGGTGAAGATGGTCTTGCTCCAAGTCTTCTTCCTTTGATGACCTCTCAAATTGAGCATCTGGATAAAAAGCAATTGGATTTAATTTCGGCTTCGTGCAGAAAATATGGACTGCCGGGGTATTTAGAACTATTTGATAAAATGAAATTGGAGTAAAAGTGAAAGTAGTTTTTTTAAGCGACGACCGAATCGGGTGGGTGCCCCAAGTTTCCGGGGAGGCTTTAACACGTTTCGCTATTCAGGGGAAAGATCAAAGGAAGGATAAAGCAACAAATCAGTTTCGGGTCATGTGACTTGATTACTTTTTTTTATTCCTTTACGGTTCCAAAACGCAACTATTGAATCCATTTGTTTCAGATATTGATTCGATTTTGATCCGGTCGCTACGAAGAGGGGATCATGGAGCTTTCGAAAGATTGTTTCAGCGGTATGCACAAAAAATCTTCGTTTTTTCAATGTCTTATTTGAAAAATGAAGCCGATGCCGAAGAAGTTGTTCAGGAAGTGTTTTTACGAATCTGGATGAACAGAGACTC
>SWCA01006542.1_pt2 | contig 21915 bp, 16 predicted proteins | sample 4692961 | NCBI WGS metagenome assembly SWCA01 (sample SAMN10267275, study PRJNA491770) | bioreactor metagenome | isolation source: DHS bioreactor inoculated with | place: Japan: off Shimokita Peninsula
TTGGTATCTACCATAGCAAAAATTGGAATGTTTAATTTTTGAGCTTCTGCAATCGCAATATGTTCACGCTTAATATCCACTACAAACAAGGCAGCTGGTAAACGCGTCATGTCGCTAATAGAACCTAAGTTCTTTTCTAATTTAGCACGTTGACGGTCTACTTGTAAACGTTCTTTTTTAGATAAAGAATCGAAGGTACCATCTTTCTTCATTCTATCAATGGTAGCCATTTTTTTAACGGCTTTTCTAATAGTCACAAAGTTTGTTAACATACCACCTGGCCATCTTTCTGTAATGTAAGGCATGTTGATGTTACCTGCTTTTTCAGCAACAATATCTTTTGCTTGTTTTTTTGTTGCAACAAATAAAATTTTACGTCCGGAAGCTGCAATTTTAGCAAGTGCTGCTCCAGCTTCGTCAATTTTAGCTGCTGTTTTGTAAAGGTTGATAATATGGATGCCGTTGCGCTCCATATATACGTAAGGAGCCATGTTGGGATCCCATTTACGTGTAAGGTGACCAAAGTGTACACCTGCTTCTAGTAAGTCTTTTACTTCTACTGCCATTTTGTAATAGTTTACGTTCTGTTGAATTAGCAATGATTAAGTGGTCCACACCCCATGGTGTGTCGCCAAAATCATTTAGATGCTAAACTAAATCCTGACCTCTGGGCCATGGACAACAATAACTGGGTTATTTTTTTTGTTTTGTTTCAACAAGATGGAAATATATGATATAAAGGTCCCATCTTGTTGAAGTTGTATTAACGTTTAGAGAACTGGAACTTCTTACGCGCTTTCTTCTGACCGAATTTTTTACGCTCTACCATTCTTGGGTCTCTAGTTAATAAACCTTCTGGTTTAAGAATAGATCTGTTTTCTTGATCTAACTCGCACATAGCACGAGATAAACCTAAACGGATTGCTTCAGCTTGACCTGTTATGCCACCTCCATATACATTTACTGTAATATCAAAGTTGCCATCATTGTTAGTCATAGCTAAAGGTTGGTTTACTTTGTACTGCAAGGTAGCAGTAGGAAAATAAACAGCCATGTCTTTTTTGTTCACGGTCATGTTCCCTTTTCCTGGGGCAACATACACACGAGCAACAGCCGTCTTTCTACGGCCAATTTTGTGAATTACTTCCATTAATTGAATTCGTTTAAGTTAATTGTTTTTGGTTTTTGAGCCTCATGTGTATGAGTTGCACCAACCACAACGTTAAGATTACGGAATAAATCGGCACCTAATTTGTTTTTAGGTAACATTCCTTTTACTGATTTCTCTACCAATCTTGCTGGATCTTTTCCATACAATTCTGTAGCAGATAAACTTCTTTGACCACCTGGATAACCTGTGTGACGAATGTAAGTCTTATCGTTCCACTTGTTTCCCGTCAAGTTGATTTTTTCTGCATTGATAACAATAACGTTATCTCCACAATCAACGTGTGGTGTGAAGTTAGGCTTGTGTTTACCTCTTAAAAGTTTTGCAACTTTAGAAGCTAAACGGCCTAGGCTTTGACCTTCAGCATCAACTAAAACCCACTCTTTTGTAACAGTAGCTTTGTTGGCTGAAATTGTTTTGTAGCTTAATGTGTCCACACTTATTAATTTTTATTAACCTGTCTGCCGACAGGCAGATTAAACATTCCTCTCTTTAAAAGAGTTTGCAAATTTACGATTATATATTTGATTACCAAATAGTGTGATGAGATATTTTTTAGTAAGTGTTTTAATATCTGGTTTTGATTCTGAACAAATTGAACGAGAGAGACTGTGTTATCGTATTTATGCGTTATTAACAGCTACTTCTGGAGTTATTGAAAGAAAAATACAATAAAAAAAATGAACCGTTTAACTTTTCATAATCAATTATTTAGTACATTTAATATATATAACTAAACCAATAAATATGAAAATAAAATGGACTCACTCCGTTTTTGGAATTTTAGCTATTAGCTTAGCCTTAATTTCATGTAATGACACTAAAGACCCAGTTGAAACAACTGAAGCCAAAGTTAGTAATGATAAATATGATCGAACGGTCTTGCCTATTGTTAGACCCAAACGGGCTGTTTATACAGAGTTGGATGTACGCAACGTAAAGGCACCAGACCGGTTTGAAGTTAAAGCTCCAGAAGGAGCCCCAAATGTAGTAATTGTATTGATAGATGATATGGGCTTTGGGGTAACCAATACTTTTGGTGGACCAATAGAAATGCCCACCATGGATAAGTTGGCAGATCACGGTTTAAGGTACAACCGTTTTCACACAACTGCTTTGTGTGCACCAACAAGGGCTTCTTTGTTGTCTGGCTATAACCACCATTCTGCAAATATGGGCTCCATTACGGAAACATCAACTTCTTTTCCTGGCAATAGTGCAGTTAGACCTCAGTCTATTACGCCAATGCCGGAAGTTTTGCTCCAAAACGGCTATAATACAGCAATGTTTGGAAAATGTCATGGTGTTCCACCTTGGGAATTATCCAATTCAGGGCCTCAAACACAATGGCCTGCGCATTCAGGATTTGAAAAATTCTATGGCTTTCTTGGAGGGGAAACCAATCAATGGGCTCCATTGATTTACGATGGGGTAACCATGATGGAAACACCTAAAGACCCTAACTACCACTTTACGGTTGATATGACCAATCAAGCCATTTCATGGGTTCGTTCACAACAAGCATTAACGCCAGACAAACCATTTTTAATGTATTATGCTCCTGGTGCCACACATGCACCTCATCATACACCTCAAGAATGGATAGATAAAAACAAAGGCAAATTTGATGCTGGTTGGGATGTCATGAGACAAGAAACTTTTGAAAGACAAAAAGCCTTAGGGGTTATTCCTCAAGATGCCAAATTAGCCCCTAAACCAGAAGATATTAAAGACTGGGATGATTTATCCGCTGATGAAAAGAAATTGTTCGCACGACAAATGGAAGTGTATGCCGGATTTGCACAACAAACCGATTATGAGATAGGACGTTTAAAATCTGCTATTGAAGATTTGGGTGTTATGGATAATACAGTATTCATATACATTGCCGGAGATAATGGTACCAGTGCGGAAGGAGGAATGAATGGCATGTATAATGAAATGACATATTTCAATCAGGTGCCTGAAACTGTAGACGATATGCTTAAACACTATGATGAATGGGGAAGCCCAAGCACCTATCCTCATATGGCTGCTGGATGGGCCGTAGCCTTGGATGCTCCTTTTACATGGACCAAACAAATGGCTTCAGATTTTGGGGGTACCAGAAACGGAATGGTTATTCATTATCCAAACGGAATTACAAAAACAGGTGAAATTAGGGAACAGTTTAGCCATGTGAATGATATTGCACCAACTATTTATGAAATTGTGGGCGTGCCTGCGCCAAAAGTTGTAAATGGTATAGAACAGGATCCTATAGAAGGGACTAGCTTGGTGTACTCATTTAATGATAAAGATGCTGAAGAACAACATAATGTACAGTACTTTGAAATGTTTGGTAATAGAGCTATTTATAGTGAAGGCTGGCTGGCCAGAGTGATACATAAAGCACCATGGGAAGCAAAGCCTAAAAGAACTTTGCAAGATGACGTTTGGGAATTGTATAACGAACGGGAAGATTTTGCACTAACAAACAATATTGCCGACAAACACCCAGAGAAACTTAAAGAGCTTCAAGAACTCTTTATGAAAGAAGCTGAAAAATATCACGTACTACCAATAGATGACAGGGTGTTCATTAGAATGAATGCAGCTGCCGTTGGAAGACCTACCTTAATGGACGGTCGTAAACATTTAGTGCTTGGAGAAGGTATGAGAGGTTTGGCACCAGATGTATTTATTAACACTCACAATGTTTCCTTCTCCATAACTGCGGATGTAGAAGTTGATAATAATGGAAACGGAGTGCTGGTTTGCCAAGGTGGCCGTTTTGGAGGTTTCTCGCTATATATAAAAAATGGTATTCCAACTTTCACTTACAATTATCTAGGTTTAGAATCTTACACAGCGTCTGGCAAAGAGAAATTGAAACCTGGAAAACATAAAATAGTCATGGATTTTAAATATGATGGAGGAGGTAATGGTAAAGGAGGTTTGGCAAGCATAAATGTGGATGGTGAAAAATCTGCAGAAACTAGGGTAGATAAAACACAAATGACCATTTTCTCTGTAGATGATATGGCTGATGTTGGACTAGACGAAGGGACACATGTTGCAGATTATGGGGCTACCAGTAAATTCAATGGGAAAATTGATAAAATAATTATCGATGTAAAATAAACCCTCTGTTAAATCAAATTAAAAAACCCGAATACAAACCAACAGCTTGTATTCGGGTTTTTGTTTCCACCAATAACCTCTTTGTTTGTATCAACCCATAAATTCCCATGTTCATTTAAGACTCTTTAACATGAATCGTTAATCTTGGGTTAAACCCTCTTAATTTCTTGACTTCTGCCCATATTAAAGGTATATTGAAGTAAATAATAATTAATTAAAAACACACACAAAAATGGAAAACTTAAATAGAAAGACCGTTGCAATATTAGCAACCAATGGATTTGAAGAAAGTGAATTAAGAGAACCAAAAAAAGCTTTGGAAGAAGCTGGGGCAGATGTGCACATCGTTTCTTTGGAAGCTGGAGCAATTAAAGCTTGGGCAGATGGAAACTGGAGCAATACCTATAAAGTAGACAAAACAATTGATGAAGTTTCCCAAAAGGATTACCATGCTTTAATGTTGCCTGGAGGTGTTATTAATCCAGATTTGTTGAGAAGAAACGATCAGGCAGTTGCTTTTGTAAAATCGTTTTTTGAAAATAAAAAACCTGTAGGAGCTATTTGTCATGGACCTTGGCTCCTGGCAGAAGCAGATGTTTTAAAAGGACGAAAAGTGACCTCCTACAACTCTATTAAAACCGATATTAAAAATGCAGGTGCCAATTGGGTAGATGAAGAAGTAGTCGTTGATGAAGGATTGGTTACCAGTCGCTCGCCTAAAGACTTGCCGGCATTTAATTCCAAATTGGTAGAGGAAGTTTATGAAGGCAAACATGAGATGCAAACAGCATAAGGTGTAGACATCCATCTAATAAACCAAAAAAACAGGGCGTGAATTCACGCCCTGTTTTTTTGGCTTGCCTATGTTAACATATAATATATAAGGAAATAAGCAGATGCAATTGTTAGGTATAACACCATAAGAAATACAGTCATTTTAGGGTTAAAAAGTATTATTGTAAAATAATATCAGGATTTATTTATTGATCTGTTTAGCTATTTTAAGACAGGTTATATCAACGGCTAGTATATGGCTTAAGTATAGCTTAAGTATAGATAGTGTATGCAGAGTGTATGGAGAGTATATGAAACCTGTACAATCCATTCGGGATTAAATAGCATTATAGTATCATAAATCAAGATGTAATTAATAACCTGTATAGCTATTTTAGGACGGCTTTAACCATATAGATACTCTATAGATACTCCATGGATACTCCATGGATAATGTATGAAGGCCAGCGTTTTTTCCTACAAACCCGAGTTATTGTTTCATGGGATAAAAATAGTAGAAAGAAAAAAACAGTCGCTTAATGTGCTTCTAACCAATTGTCACCAACATCTAAATCTACGTCCAAAGGCACTTTTAACTTAAAAGCAGATTCCATTTCGGTTTTAATTAAGGGTTTTATGTGCTCCAATTCGGGTTTGTAGACATCAAAAACCAATTCATCATGTACTTGTAGCAACATTTTGGTTTTGTAATGTCCAGCTTCCAGTTTTTTATGGATATTAATCATGGCTACTTTAATAATATCTGCAGCACTTCCTTGTATAGGGGCATTAACGGCATTCCGTTCGGCTGCTCCTCGAACTACGGCATTCCTGGAATTGATATCCTTTAAATAACGTCTTCTGCCCAAAACTGTTTGTACATAACCATGGTCTCTGGCAAAATCCACCTGTTTTCCAATATAGCTTTTAAGTTTTGGATAGGTTTCATAATAGGTGTCAATCAGCTCTTTCGCTTCACTCCTGGATAAATTGGTCTGGTTGCTCAACCCAAAGGCCGAAACACCATAAATAATTCCAAAATTAACCGTTTTTGCATTGCTACGTTGTTCGCGTGTCACCTCATTTAAAGGCACATTAAACACTTTGGATGCCGTAGATGCGTGAATGTCTTCGCCGTTTTTAAAGGCTTCAATCATGGTTTCTTCATCACTTAACGCAGCAATGATTCGCAATTCAATTTGAGAGTAATCGGCTGCCAATAAAGTGTAATCCTCATTCCTTGGAATAAACGCTTTCCTAACTTGTCGGCCACGTTCTGTTCTAATAGGGATGTTCTGTAAATTGGGATTGTTACTGCTCAACCTTCCTGTTGCAGCTACCGTTTGCATATAATCTGTATGGACACGACCTGTTGAAGGTGCCACTTGTAATGGAAGTGCATCCACATATGTACTTTTTAGTTTGGCCAAACCACGATACTCCAAGATGTGTTTTATAATGTCATGATCTTTTGCTAAGTAGGATAAGATATCCTCGGACGTAGCGTATTGACCGGTTTTTGTTTTTTTGGGTTTATCAACCAGTTTTAATTTGTCAAACAGGATGTCTCCCAATTGCTTTGGGGAAGCAATATTAAAGGCTTCGCCAGCTTCCTTGTAAATATTGGCTTCCAGGGTTTTGATATCGCTGTCCAATTGTTTTGAAAGGGTATTTAAATAAGCAATATCCAAGTTAATCCCTTCCAGTTCCATATCTGCTAGCACACGTAGTAAAGGGATTTCAATCTCGTCAAAGAGTTTTTGGGTATTGGCCTCACCTAATTCCTTTTCAAAATGTTCTTTAAGTTGTAAGGTAATATCGGCATCTTCCACAGCATATTCCGTTTGTTTTTCCAAAGGCACATCTCTCATGGAAAGTTGATTTTTACCTTTCTTCCCTATTAATTCCGTAATGGAAATAGGTGTGTAATTTAAGTAAGTTTCAGCCAAAACATCCATACTGTGCCTCATGTCTGGATTGATTAAATAATGTGCCAACATGGTGTCGAACAATTTGCCCTTAATGGTTACTTGATATTTTTTAAGAACCTTAATATCGTATTTCAAATTCTGGCCAATTTTTTCAATATTCTCATCTTCAAAAAACGGGCGCAATTGCTCTATGAGTTCTTGGGCTTCATCCTTTTTTTCAGGAAATGGTATGTAAAACCCTTTGCCTATATCCCAAGAAAAAGCAATCCCAACCAACTCTGCTTCCAATGGGTTTAAACTGGTTGTTTCAGTATCAAAACAAACGCTTTTTTGACTCATTAAATTGTTAATAAAGAGTTGGGTAGCCATTCCTGGCGCCACACTTTGATAAAAATGAGAGGTCGTTTCGGCTGTGTTTCTCGTATATTCTGAAGTGGTCTCGGTTTTTGAAACTGAAGGGTCGCCACCAAACAATGAAAATTGTCCGGCTCCTGCAGACGCCTGTTCTTTTGGACTTGTTTTTTTTGGATTGTCTGCATTGGAAGCTTCCGTTGTCTTTGAAGTTGTTTCGGTTTCCGTACCAAAGGTTTTCAGAAAATTATCAATCAATCGTCTAAATTCCAATTCCTGAAAAATTTGGGTCACAGCTTCCACATCGGGTTCAGACATTTCAAAATCCTTTTCATCAAATTCCACAGGAACATCCAACATAATACGCGCCAATTCTTTAGAGAGCATGCCTAATTCTTTGGAAGCTTCAACTTTCTCCTTCATTTTCCCTTTTAGCTCATGCGTATTTGCCAATAAGTTCTCCATGCTTCCATAGGCTTGAATGAATTTTTTGGCCGTTTTTTCACCAACCCCAGGCAAACCCGGAATGTTGTCGCTGGAATCTCCCATCATTCCAAGAAAATCAATCACTTGCTCAGGACGTTCCACTTCAAATTTTTGTTGTACTTCCGGAATGCCCCAAACTTCATAGCCACCACCAAAAGATTTTGGACGATACATAAAGATGTTTTCTGAAACCAATTGGGCAAAATCTTTATCTGGAGTTACCATAAAGGTTTGATAGCCTACTTTCTCGGCTTTTTTTGCCAAGGTTCCTATCACATCGTCGGCTTCATAACCCTCTTTAACCATGATGGGAATGTGCATGGCCTTTAAAATCTCACAAATGTATGGCACAGCAATCTTAATGGCTTCTGGTGTTTCATCTCTATTGGCTTTATATTCAGAGAACATTTCCACTCTATCTGTGCTTCCACCCTTATCAAAACAAACAGCAAGATGATCTGGTCTTTCACGCTTAATGACATCTAAAAGGGAGTTCATGAAACCCATAATGGCAGACGTGTCCAGTCCTTTCGAATTGATTCTTGGGTTTTTTATAAAAGCGTAATAGCCACGAAAAATTAACGCGTAGGCATCTACTAAAAAAAGGCGTTTTTGTTCAGACATCGGATTGTTTTTGTAAGAACATCAAAGCTACAAAAAAGTTAGCATACCTTTTGGTTTTAAAGTTTGAAAGGCCTTATTTTTTTCAAACACAAACTGTATCTTTGAAATTCAAAAAAAACACACAATGAATACATTTTCAATGGCCATCCATGGAGGCGCTGGAACTTTAGTAAAAGGAATGATGACTCCAGAATTGGAAAGCCGCTATAAACAAGCATTGAAAAACGCTTTGGATAAAGGTTATTTAATTTTGGAAGCTGGAGGTTCTGCCATTGAAGCTGTTGAAGAAGCTGTTAAACTTCTTGAAGACTCCCCTTTGTTCAATGCAGGAAAAGGTGCAGTGTTTACAGCTACTGGCTCCCATGAAATGGATGCTAGCATTATGGATGGGAAGACCTTGAATGCTGGTGCTGTATCCTTAATTACTGGAATTAAAAACCCAGTGAGTTTGGCTAGGGACGTTATGGAACAAAGCGATCATGTGTTTTTAGCCGGTGAAGGTGCCATGCAGTTTGCCAAAGAACTTAAGTATTCTTTGGAGGCACCAGCTTACTTTTACGATGAATTTAGGCACAACCAATGGTTGGAAATAAAAGATACAGATAGCTTTCAGCTGGATCATTCCAAAAAGAAGGATTCCAAATTTGGTACTGTAGGAGCTGTGGCTTGTGATAAGGAAGGGAACATTGCGGCAGCCACATCTACTGGAGGCATGACCAATAAAAAATGGGGTCGCGTTGGCGATTCGCCCATGGTGGGAGCAGGGAATTATGCCAATAATAAAACCTGTGCCGTTTCTTGTACTGGTAGTGGAGAGTTTTTTATTCGTGGTGTCGTGGCTTATGATGTGGCTTGCTTGATGGAGCACAAAAACATGAGTTTGGCTGATGCTGCAACCGAAGTGATTAATAAACGCATTCTTGAATTAGGAGGCGATGGAGGCCTTATTGCTGTTGATGCCAAAGGCAATCTTGCCATGCCTTTTAATACTGAAGGGATGTATCGGGCTTGTAAATCTTCCAACGGCCTGGAAGAAGTTTCTATTTATAAGTAGAAAGCTCTTGGTCCTCATGGCGGGGACAAAGGACGAAACAATCTTATACGTTTAATTCTAGAAAAAAATTATTTTCAGTCGTACCTCCTTTATATGGACAGCATCGCGGGTCTAAATAAAGTCAGCCTCAATTGGAAGCACGCTCACTTGTCTGTTTTCAATATTGTAAAGATCGCCATTGGTTAAAATGTTAACAACCAAATTAACCATTGTCATAGGTGTTCCTTCCTCCAATACTTTTTCATTGTTATGGGTAAGTTTATGACCATCAAAAACAATGACCATTCCTGATCCAATAACAGTGCAATCGTTTCCATTTTTAATAATCATGCCTGTGTCTTCTGCAAGACCAAAACCAACAAGGTTAGGGAATTTAGAAACAGCTTGGGACACACGGCCAAATCGGCCTCTTTGGATAAAATGGGTGTCAATTATAAGTTCTGGAATAAGGCCCAAACCTTTGTACATGGTTACAGCGCCTTTTACAAAGGCATCTTTGGGGCTTCCTCCTGCAATCATTTCGTTGGTCATGGCCATGGCGCCAGCACTTGTGCCAGCAATAACAAAGCCTGTTTCGTTTTGGTAACGGTCCAACATGATTTTGTGAATGGTGGTACCACCTATTTTATTGGTGATTTTAGATTGGTCGCCACCAGAAAACATAATACAGTTAGCTTGTTTTACCAAGTCAATCGAAGTTTGTTTTTCAGAGTCCTCAACGCTTCTTATATCCAAAACAGTTACATTCTTACAACCTAAAGCCGAAAATGCTGATAGGTAATTTTCGCCCACTTCAACAGGAATGCTGGACGCTGTTGGAATAACAACAATATGGGCATCTTTTCCCCCAGCTTGTTGTACCACATGATATAAAATTCCTTCTTGAATAAACTCAAGGGTGTATTTTTCGTTTTCCTCTATACCTTTATCTTCATTTCCACCAATGGGAATAAGTGTTCCTTTTATTTTTGAATGACTCATGGCCTGCTATTGATTTACACTTGCAAAAATAAACTTATTTAGTTAAATACATCATATAATCAATTTTATTGGTAACTTTTATGATTGCTAAACAACATGTATTTAAACACTATTAAATTTATGAAAATTCATGCTATTTTATGGCTTCTTATCAGTATCACCTTTGGTTGTAAACCAAAAGCAGATACTAAAACCGTTCTTCCAGAAGCTAAAGATTCAATTGTGCTTTCGCATGCAGAAACCAAAAACACAGGGAACAATCAACAACCTTATTTTCAAGCTACTGGCACAGAGCCATTTTGGAGCTTAGGGATTTATAGCAATCTTGTGGTTTTTCAAACACCAACAGATACTCTAAAAACCCCACATGCTGAACCCATTTTAGCCATGGATGCCAATGTGAAGCGCTACAACATAAACACCGAAGCTTTACACATAAAGATTCAAATTGTACAAAAGGAATGTACAAACCAAATGTCTGGAAAAGTCTCCCCTTATGAAGTTGTTTTGCAAATAAAACAAACCTTCAACAAAGACTTTGAAACCTTGAAAGGTTGTGGTGCTTATGTTACAGATTATCGACTACATGATATTTGGGTGCTTGAAACTTTAAAGGGAAAAAAAGTTACCAAAGATGATTTTTCTCAGGAGTTTCCAACGATCGAAATCAATAGTTCCAAAAACACAATTATGGGTTTTGCAGGTTGCAACCAAATAAATGGAAAACTGTTTTTCGAAAAAGGCTTGTTGCGTTTTAAAAATATTGTAACAACAGAAAAAATGTGTGAACCATCAAATAAAGAACCTGAATTTTTAAAGGCACTTCAAAGTAGCGTTGGCTATACTGTTGAAAACAACAGGCTAACACTTTACAACCCCACAGAAACATTGATTGTTTTTAGAAAAACGGATTGAACCAAAAGCTTTTTGTTTGATTTTTAAAGACTTAACTTTTAATTATACTGCTAACTTTTAAAAGTTATTGAGCCTCAAGAATATCTCAAACATTTCTGTATATTTACGATAATTCAATTTTAATTATCAAAACCCTAAAATTTTATGAAAATAAGAGAAATAAATGCAATGAGAGGGCCAAATTATTGGTCAGTAAGACGACATAAACTAATAGTTATGGTTCTCGATCTGGAAGAAATGGAAGCATTGCCTTCCAATAAAATTGATGGGTTTTACGAGAGGTTAAAAGCCATGTTCCCTACTATGTACGAACATCGCTGTTCGGTTGGGGAGCCTGGTGGGTTTTTTCAACGTGTGGAAGAAGGTACTTGGATGGGTCATATTATTGAGCATATTGCTCTTGAGATACAAACCCTTGCTGGGATGGATGTTGGTTTTGGTAGAACACGAGGTTATGGTGAAGTTGGGGTTTATAATGTGGTTTTTGCTTATATGGAAGAATCGGTAGGAAGGTATGCTGCTGAGGTGTCGGTTAAAATTTGTGAAGCCTTGATTAAAGGGGAACCTTACGACATGGCAGACGATATTCAACACATGCGTGAACTTCGTGAAAACTCAAGATTGGGCCCTAGTACAGGATCTATTGTGGAAGAAGCAGAATCTAGAGGTATTCCATGGATACGCTTAAATAAATACTCCTTGTGCCAATTGGGTTATGGCGCCAACCAAAAACGCATCCAAGCCACGGTTACAAGTGAAACTAGTAGCATTGGTGTGGAATTGGCATGTGATAAAGAAGATACCAAATATTTGCTGGAACAAGCTGAAGTAGAAGTGCCAAAAGGTGATATTATCCGTCGTGAACGCAGTTTGGAAGAAGCTTGTAGATATGTAGGGTTCCCTTTGGTTATCAAACCAGTAGATGGAAACCACGGCCGAGGGATTACGGTCGATATTCAAAACTATGAGGAAGCCTTGGAAGCTTTTCGTCATGCCAAAGAAAGTTCCAGAAGCGGAGCCATTATTGTGGAAAAGTTTATTAAAGGCGACGATTATCGCTTGTTGGTTATCAACAATAAATTGGTGGCAGCGGCAAAACGCACACCAGCTCATGTTATTGGCGATGGAAAATCAACCGTTCAGGAATTAATAGACGAAGTAAACAAAGATCCAAGAAGAGGTTATGGACACGAAAATGTACTGACACAAATTACGGTTAACGAGTTAACCCAAACCATCATTAAAGATGCAGGTTATACTTTGGAATCTGTTTTGCCTAAAGATGAGATGCTTATTTTAAAAGATACAGCCAATTTAAGTACTGGAGGGACTGCCGAAGACGTTACGGATATTGTACATCCATCAAATATTTCAATGGCAGAACGTATTTCAAAAATCATCGATTTGGATATCTGTGGCATTGATATAGCCACTACAGACATTACAAAACCCTTGTCTGAAACAGGAGGAGCCGTGCTGGAAGTAAATGCTGGGCCAGGTTTTAGAATGCATTTGTCGCCAACCAAAGGCTTGCCAAGAAATGTAGCAGGACATGTAATTGATAAATTGTTCCCAAAAGGCGATACTGGTCGTATTCCAATTGTTGCCATTACTGGAACCAACGGAAAAACCACAACAACCAGATTGATTGCTCATATGGCCAAAATGAATGGTTATCGTGTGGGGTATACAACCAGTGATGGTGTTTATATTCAAAACAGATTGCTCATGACAGGTGATTGTACTGGACCAGCAAGTGCCGAATTTGTACTAAAGGATCCAACGGTTAATTTTGCAGTTCTCGAAAGCGCAAGAGGAGGCCTGCTTCGTGCTGGACTAGGCTTTAAAAAATGCGACATAGGCATTGTTACCAATGTGGCTGCAGACCATTTGGGCTTAAAAGGCATTCATACCATTGAACAGCTGGCAAAAGTTAAAGGCGTTATCCCAGAAACGGTTTTACCCAATGGCTATGCGATTTTAAATGCAGACGACGATTTGGTTTACGATATGAGACGTGCTGTAAATTGCAATGTCGCTTTGTTTTCAATGGACGAAAACAATCCTAGAATAAAAGCGTTGCAACGTATTGGAGGCATAACAGCTGTATACGAAAATGGTTATGTAACCATTTGTCGGGGCGAATGGAAAATGCGAATTATGAAAGCCGAAAACATTCCATTAACCTATGGAGGGAAAGCAAAATTCATGATTCAAAACGTATTGCCAGCTATTTTGGCCGCTAATATTCAAGGCTTTAGTATAGAAGACATGAAAGCTGCATTGGAAACATTTATTCCATCAGCTTCACAAACTCCCGGAAGGTTGAACTTGTTTAAATTTGAAAACTTTACCATTCTTTTGGATTATGCCCATAATCCGGCAGGTATGTTGGCTCTTAAAAAATTTACCGATGAACTGGATGCAACCGTAAAAGTTGGAATTATTGCGGGAGTGGGAGATAGAAGAGAAGAAGACACTAATCAAATAGGCAGTATTGCTGCAGATATGTTTGATGAGATAATTATTAGACAGGATAAACGGCTTCGAGGCAGAACCGAAGAGGAGCTTATTAAAATGCTCCATGATGGAATAAAAATGGTAAATCCCAATAAAAAAACAACCATTATTCCTTCAGAAAAAGAAGCCATTACCTTTGCAGTTAAAAATGCTGTAAAAGGATCTTTAATCATTTTATGCAGTGACGTGATTCCAGATGCCTTGGCTTTGGTTCAAAAATTTAAAGAACAAGAATCCAGAGGAGAATTAATTAGTGCAGATTAGAAAAACATGAATGACAATAACAACCCATATTTTCAATTGTTTCAAAAACAAAAAACCAATCAGTTTCGGGTTGGGAATACGTCCTATAAAGAACGTATAAAAAAATTGAAACGATTAAAACCGCTTTGGAGCACACCTACAAACAAGAGATTAGGGATGCCCTTTTTGCAGATTTCAAAAAACCTCAATTGGAAACCGATTTAACTGAAATTTACCCAGTTGTAGACGAGATAAATTTCGTGAAACAAGAATTAAAGACTTGGTTGAAAAGGAAACAAGTAGGTACGCCTTTGGCCATGTTGGGTAGCAGTTCATATATAATTAACGAACCCAAAGGTGTTTGTTTGATTATCTCACCATGGAATTACCCCATTAACTTAACTTTTGGGCCTTTGGTGTCTGCAATTGCTGGAGGAAACACAGTGATTTTAAAACCTTCTGAAATGACGCCAAACACATCAAAATTAATGGCTAAAATGGTATCGGCACTTTTCGATGACAATGAGATAGCCTTGGTGGAAGGGGAAGTGGAAACAGCTCAAGCTTTGTTGGAGTTGCCATTTAACCATATTTTCTTTACAGGCTCACCAGCAGTTGGAAAAATTGTAATGAAAGCTGCGTCCAAGCATTTAACTTCTGTTACTTTGGAATTGGGAGGTAAATCCCCAACCATTGTAGATGAAACTGCACATCTTGAAAAAGCTGTTAGAAAAATTGTTTATGGCAAGTGCACCAATGCAGGACAAACATGCATCGCTCCAGATTATGTGTTGGTTCATGAGTCTTTAAAGGACAGATTTATTCAGCATTTTCGAAAAGAAGTAAAAGCCTTTTATTCGCAAAACCCGGAAGAATCAACATCCTACAGCCGCATTGTAAACAACAAGCATTTTGAAAGACTTAAAAACAGCTTGGATGATGCTAAAGATAAAGGTGCTTCCATTGACGCTGGAGGTGCTTTAAATCCCTCCGATTGTTATATAGAACCAACATTGGTAAGTGAACTAACTGAAGATACTAGCTTAATGCAGGAAGAGATTTTTGGGCCAATTTTACCATTAAAAACATTTAAAACGCTGGAGGAAGCTGTAAACTACATCAATTCTAAAGAAAAACCCTTGGCCCTTTATATTTTTAGCAAAAGCAAAAAGAATACAGATTATATTATTAACAACACAAGAGCTGGTGGTACCTGCCTGAATCATAATTTATTGCAGTATTTGAACCACCATTTACCGTTTGGGGGTTCCAATAACAGTGGTATTGGTAAATCGCATGGCTATTTTGGGTTTTTGGAGTTTACCAATCAACGCTCGTTGTTAAAACAACATACTCTTGGAGCAGTCGATTTACTAAAACCACCTTATACCAATTGGAAACAAAAATTGGTGGATCTAACCATTAAGTGGTTTTAACATGTTTCTTATTCTCTAGCTATCACGTTTAAAGGTCTTCTTGGTAGAACCCTTTCAGTTGAATTTAGGTTTTTTTTAAAACCCAAATGTCTATTCACAGGCCTGAAAAAGAAAATCTTAACAGATGGTTAAAATTTTTTTTTAAGCAGATGTTAATGGGTGAATTCAATTATCTTTGAACAAAATTTGCATGTTATGCGTTGGGTACTTTTTACTATTGTTTACATTTTTTTGGTGGTTTATGGTTTTCAGGCCATTAAAACACTTACCAAAAACAAATGGATTCACATTGCATTTATTGGACTTGCACTTTTGGTTGTGGGAAATTTTGTTTTTGAATTTGCCATTGCCACTAACGAGAAAGTTTTAACACAACCTAAAAGCGAAGCATTTGGGTTCTTGTTGGCTTTCATGTCTTTTAGTCTAGTGATTGCACCTATTTTGTTCAGTGAAGATATCGTAAGGTTTTTTGCAGGAGTATACCATAAATTCAGTCCATCAAAAAAAAATTTTCATGTGCCTTCCAGAAGGAAATTTATAAGCCAAATAGCTTTGGGCATTGCTGCCATCCCTTTTTCTTCTTTGCTTTATGGCATGTTTAAAGGAAAATACGATTTTAGGGTCTTAACGTACAAATTGTATTTTGATGATCTGCCCCAAGCCTTTGATGGCTATAAAATCACCCAAATAAGCGATATCCATTCCGGAAGTTTTGATGATAGGGAAAAAATCGAATATGCTGTAAATTTGGTCAATGAGCAAAAATCCAATGCCATATTTTTTACTGGAGACATGGTAAACAATAAAGCATCCGAAATGTTACCTTGGAAAGATGTATTTAGCAAGCTAAAAGCTGCAGACGGAAAATTTTCAGTTTTGGGGAATCATGATTATGGCGATTATGTGGATTGGGGAAATGAAGAAACCAAGCGTAGAAATTTAGAGCAATTAAAAGATATTCAAAAAGATATGGGTTTCGATTTGCTTTTAAACGAAAGTCGTTTCATTGAAAAGAATGGGGAACGTATTGCTTTATTAGGGGTCGAAAATTGGGGAAGAGGGCCTTTTAAAAAAGCTGGCGATTTAAAAAAAGCAGCTCAACATATTGAAAAAGAAGATTTTAAAATTTTATTGAGCCACGACCCTTCTCATTGGGAAGATGTGGTCATTTCAGACGATTATAAGTACCATTTAACATTGAGTGGTCATACACATGGCATGCAATTTGGCATAGAAATTCCAGGTTGGGTAAAGTGGAGCCCTATTAAGTGGCGTTATAAATATTGGGCTGGCATTTATAAGGAAATGGGTCAATACATAAACGTTAACAGAGGGTTTGGGTATCTGGGTTATCCAGGAAGAGTAGGCATTTGGCCAGAAATTACCGTTATTGAACTTAAAAAAGGAAAAGCTTTAACTTAATAAGGAAAAAGATGGGTTTTGAAATTTCACAACGGTTGGAACTCACTATTTATAAGGCATGTATACAAAATATGAAAAAAATACGTAGGTTTGTATATAATCATTTGACTTAAAACTTTAAAAGTATGTCAAAATTTGGGGAACTAATAGATGTAGATATTCCTGTTTTACTTGATTTTTTTACTGAATGGAATGAACAATCTACTGCCATGCATCCTGTTTTAAGAGATGTCGCTGCTGCCTTGGGAGACAAAGCAAAAGTTATAAAAATTGATGTGGATAAAAACAAAGAACTTGCCGAAGCCTTAAGGGTAAAAGGCTTGCCAACATTGATTATTTATAAAAATGGCGAAATGAAATGGCGTCATAGTGGTGAACAAGATGCCAACACGTTAATTGGGATTATCCAAGAGTACGTGTAACATCAAAAAACATCTGGATTCAACGACTTGAATGTATAGCCTTGTTTGCTGAAATGTTCAAGCGTTTTTGGCAAGGCATATTGCATGTTTTCTGAAGCTTTTTCACTGTCGTGAAACACCACAATACTTCCTCTTTTAGCATTTTTAATGACATTTTTCACACATTTTTCTTTTGTGGTTTTCAAGCTCCAATCCAAAGCTAAAATACTCCACATAATGATTTTGAAATCCAACGCCATTAATCTTCGGCCTTGTGCTTTGGTTATTCTTCCATAAGGTGGACGGAAGAGATTGTTGGTTGTTGATTGATGACCCGCCCGAACCTGCTTTCTCGGTTCGGGATGGTTTTTGTTTTTTGATCTGCCCGAACATGCCTTCTCGGTGCGGGCGAGTTTTTGAATCTGAAAATCAATAATATATTGAGTTTGTTTTACATTTTCCACATAAGCCTCAGTTGTGGTTTTCCAGCCTGTAGGATGATTGTAAGAATGATTACCCACCACATGACCTCTTTTAAGTATTTCCTGAAAAATATCCGGATGCTTTTCAATATTGTTTCCTATACAGAAAAACGTGGCCTTAGCTTGATACTCATCCAACATATCCAAGGTCCAATTGGTAATTAATGGCGTTGGCCCATCATCAAACGTGAGGTATAGAACCTTTTCCTCTGTGGGTAAATTCCAAGTGTATTTTGGAAACAGTTTTTTTACAAACAGAGGAAGTTTTGCCGGAATGAATTCCATGACTTAGTTATTTAAATCCAATAACATGCTATCCAATTCTTTTTCTTGTTGGAAATCTGGGTTTGGTTGAGGTTCCTGTTCGTGGTCGTCTCCTTGGTAAAAGTGACTGAATAGATTTAAATAGTTGGTAAACACTTTGGCTTCCTCTTTATAAAAATCTGTATCGTATTCTTGCAATACATTTAAAATGCCTTTGTAACGCTCTATATCCGTTAGGATGTCCTCTATTAGTTTGTATTGGCTTTCTACGTCCAATTTACTGAAATAGCTAAGGTTTTCCTGATATTTTATAGAAACATCTTTAAACAGCTGTTGTGCTTTCTCTTCAGATCCAACTTCGTAATAAATACCAATATAAGGCTCCAATAGAGTGTAATATCCAAAGAGTTCCACGGGCATGTTTTCCATGGCAATATCTGCAATTTCCTCAGCTTTTGTTAATTTTTCATCATTGATTAGTTGCTCTGCTAAACGTGCTAAATTCCCTCTATAGGTTATGGAGTTTTTACGGGTTTCTGTATCATGATAGATGTCTGGGCTGCCACTATTCCCCCAATCCCAATTCACTACTTTTTCGTACATTAAATCGGCATCCACACGTCCCATGTCAAATGGGTTAGCTCTATCTACTGGTGTTTTAATAGGCACCAATTTGTAGCACATGCCATCTAGCTGCAAATAATCTTTCATCCAGATATAATCTTCATTGCTAAACGCACCACCTGTAAAGTAAATAGGACGTTTCCAATCGTTATTGGCCACAATATCCAACATTAGAAGCCTGTTTTTATAAATAGCATTGTCAGTAATTTTAACATCCAAAAAATCCACCATTTCATCGGCATCCTTCTCTTTTACAATGCCAGATGCTAACGCATTTTCCTTGTTAACAGGAACTCTAATGTTCTCTACAGGAAAATAGTTGGAGTTTACCAATTGCGATGGGTAAAAGCTTGTGTCTTCGCCTTGTTGTTCTAAAATATACTTGAATTTGGTCCTAGGATTATCGCTAGTAATAAAATCCATAAAATCCTGAATCAACATGGTGTCTTTAGAAATCTCTCTTTTCATGATATAATCCCTGGTGCCATATCTATATTGATCATGTCTTAACTTAGTAGGGATTGGGTCGCTTTCATAAGCTTTGCGTTTCATTTGGTCTATGTACCAATCTGTTTGGAACAAACTGGTATTAACCACACGAACATCGGTTCTGTAGCCTTCTATTTCCTGGGCATACCAAAGCGCAAAGGTGTCGTTATCTCCAATGGTAAATAAGATGCCGTTTTCGGCACATGAGTCCAAATACATTTTTGCCATGGCTCTGGCTGTATATTTTCCGGACCTGTCATGGTCGTCCCAATTGTTTGCCGCCAAAATTCCAGGTACCAAAGCCAAACAGGCTAGGGTAATGGCAGGAGCTAGAAATTTGGAAGAGGCATATTTGTTTAGTATTTCATATAAAGCATATACACCAAAACCTATCCACATGGCAAACACATAAAAAGAACCTACAACGGAGTAATCCCTTTCCCTTGGCTCAAAAGGTCTTACATTGGTATAAAATTGGATGGCCAAACCTGTAAATAGGAAAAACACCAACATGGTCCAAAATAGTTTTTTGTCTTTTTGGTACAAAAAGAATAAGCCAATAAGCCCTAAGATAAGAGGTAAAAAATAATACGTGTTTCTGGCTTTGTTGTTTTTAACATCGCTTGGTAAATTGTCCTGAGATAAGCCCAAATGCCACTCGTCTATAAACTTTATGCCACTTAACCAATTTCCATGGTTATCGTATCTCCCTTGTATGTCGTCTTGTCTTCCAACAAAATTCCATAAAAAATACCTCCAATACATATACCCTAACTGATATTCCAGCATGTAAGCAATATTGCTTCCCAAAGATGGTTTTTCAACATTGATATATTGTCCAAATTGTTTTAAAAAATCATGGTAATCCTCATAATCAACCAATCCTTGAGCCACATTGTTTTTAAACTCGGTTACAGCAGCTCTCAGTTCGTTTTGCATTTGGTATTCAGGTTTTATTTTGAAATCCAAATATCCAGAAAACAACATGTAATTCGTAGCGTTTTCTTGGCTCCACATACGAGGTAAGATAGAGGCATGTTCGTGATTATAGTTTTGTTTGGCGTTTTTCCAATCGTTTATAATGACATATTTCCCAGTCTCATAGTCTTTTTCGTAATTGGGCTTATCGTCCACATAAGGTTCGTTTTCATCCAATCCAGAATATTGATCGGTAAACAAAGGGCCGTAAAACAAATGTGTTTCCGGATACTGTTCTAGGTTATAATATGCTAATAATTCTCTGGCATCAGATGGGTCATTTTCGTTAATTACTACATTAGCATTCGCACGAATTGGTAACATGAGCCAAGAAGAAAACCCGATAAAAATAAACATCAAACATAAAATAGCTGTGTTTAAATGAGTGTAATTCTTGTCCCTGGTATATTTTATGCCAAAATAAAAAGCAGCAATCAAAACAAGACCAGCTATAATGGTTCCAGAGTTAAAAGGCATTCCTATTGAGTTGACAAAGAAAATTTCAAAGGCACTGAAAATCTTTAAGGCATTTGGTAATAACAATTTAAATATAAAAAGTAAAATGGCAACTGAAACCACATTTGCAACAATGAAGTTTTTAACCGTTACTGTTTTATAGTTTTTAAAATAGTAAATCAATCCAATAGCTGGAATGGTTAAAAGTCCCATAAAATGCACACCAAACGAAAGTCCTATGATAAAGGCAATAAGAATCAGCCATTTGTTTCCACGCGGCTTGTCCATATCTTGTTCCCAACGCAGTCCCAAATAAAACAATACAGACATGATTAGGGTTGCCATGGCATATACTTCGGTTTCAACGGCATTGAACCAAAATGAATCTGTAAACGTAAAAGCCAAACTTCCCACTAAGGCGCTTCCAAGTACAGCAACTTGTTTTGATGGAGTAAACTCACCATTTAATGTTATTATTTTTTTAAGAAGCAAAGAGATGCTCCAAAACATAAACAAAATAGTAAAAGCACTGGCAACAGCACTCATTAAATTCATAACCAATCCTATTTGGCTAGGTTCCAAGGCAAACATAGAAAAGAACGCGCCAAACATTTGGAATAAAGGAGCTCCAGGAGGATGTCCAACTTGTAATTTAGAGGAGGTTAGTATGTATTCCCCAGCATCCCAAAAACTTACTGTTGGCTCTACAGTTAAGCTATAGGTTGTTAATGCAATTAAAAAGGAGAACCATCCCAAAAGTGTATTCCATTTTTTAAAGCTGAAGTGTGTCATAGATTCTATGTTTGTTAAAGAGGCGAATTTAACAATAATTATGTTATCAGAAATGTTTTTAAGGAAACGTTAAGTATTTTGAAAATATTTTCTTTAAAAAATACTTGCGCAAACAAAACTTTGTTTTAAATTTGCAACCTCAATTACACAATGGCCTATGGTGTAACTGGCAACACGTCTGGTTTTGGTCCAGAAGAGTCTAGGTTCGAGCCCTAGTAGGCCAACGTAAATTTGAAGCCCTTACTTTAATTAGTAGGGGTTTTTTAATTTAAGCAAGAAAGTATCTTGGGCGAGAAGTTTATGCTGAGCGCAGTCGAAGTGAGCCCTAGTAGGCCAACGTAAATTTGAAGCCCTTACTTTAATTAGTAGGGGTTTTTTAATTTAAGCAAGAAAGTATCTTG
>SWCA01004867.1_pt1 | contig 21843 bp, 20 predicted proteins | sample 4692961 | NCBI WGS metagenome assembly SWCA01 (sample SAMN10267275, study PRJNA491770) | bioreactor metagenome | isolation source: DHS bioreactor inoculated with | place: Japan: off Shimokita Peninsula
TTCTCCGAAGCAGAGCAGATCCGAAGGAATAAGTTGGGAGTTTAAGTTTTTCTTTTTTCCATCATACTATAAAAGCTCCATGCTCCCGACGGCATGGGGCTTTTTATTTGTATTCAGATCCGGGGACTGTAAAGTACCTGATTAGTGGTCCGTATGCAGTTGGAGAAGGTTTATGCCTTGACGTGGAAAAACCATTTGGTAGTTTCGTGTAACGTTGATAAAATGCCCAAAATAGATGAATATTATTCGTTTTTTTCTATTCCAATGAATATGAACCAATTCATGTCCATGCCAGAAAAGGGGAGTTTGAAGTAAGGCTGAATTCTAAATTGAGGATGGCGAAATTGTAGAAATTAGAATTACTTTGGTTAAAGGACAGAAGCCTTTAACTGGGAGGCAGTTGAATAATTTTAAAGATTTTTGAACGCCGATGCGAACAAAATCGTTGAGAAATGGCTAGACTATTTCGTATATCATAAGGATGTTGAGTTTGAAAAGATAAATAGTCTGTTGAGATGAAGATTGTAGAAGATTATCAGATACCCTATCAGGCCGAAACGATAAGAGTAGAGTCGGCGAAGTATATTGGCGATTTTGCTGTAAGAATAAAATTTTCTGATGGGAAAGAAAGACTCGTTGATTTCAAGTCATTTTTAATAAATTCTCATCATCCATTTATCAAGAAATATCAAAAAGAGTCACTTTTTAAAGATTTTCAGATTTTGGATGGTAATCTAAATTGGAATAATTATGACCTGATTTTTCCTGTTTGGGATTTATATCAAGGGCAAATTTGAATTTGATTGTTCTAATTGTCTTACTGAAAGTTATCCCTTTGTGTTTATGGATTGGAAGGATCAGATAGAAGTCAATGAAGAAGTTTTGGTGGGAAAGCCAGTGATTAAGGGTACGCGCCTTTCGGTTGAGCATGTCATCAATTTATTTGCATCCGGATGGACCGAACAGCAAATTCTTGATAATTATCCGAGATTGACAAATGATTTGCAGGCCATTTTTATATACATTCAGGAAGGTTTGAAGGATGGATTAATGTTTAACAAACCACTGAGGTCTGCATGATAAAATTGCTAGCAAATGGAAATTTCCCTTTAGCGGGTGGCGAAATTATAAGGTCAGCAGGATTTGATATCAAAGCCATTGGTGTTGATTTCTCTGGAATATTTGACTATGAAGTTATTGATCTGGCAATCAAAGAGCGTCGCCTAATTTTGACTTTTGATCGGGATTATGGAGAATTAATTTTTAAAAAAAGGATATTGCCCGGAAGCAGGGGTGGTTTATTTGAGGTGGAATAATTATAGACCAGATGAGCAAGGGAAATATCTACTGGAATTATTCGATGTTAAAAAAATAAGATTTGAAGGAATGCTAACGGTGATAAGTGAGCGCTCCGTCCGCCAACCAAAATTTGTCTAATCTAAGAATGTCCTTCATTTATTTTCCCTTTCTTGCCTTATTGCAATTCCCCGCGATTTTCCTATTTTCAAGTTCGAAATAAAATCAACGAATATGAACGAACTGGCAGTAGGAACAAGAGTTATGCACCCGGTGTACGGCGAAGGCATTATTGCCCGCTCGCACCTGACAATTTATGAGATCTTTTTTGAGCGGGGTGGAAAGTCCGAAATGAGTAAGTACAATCCCGACCTGGAAGTGGTGGAAGCCCCGGAAACAGAGCCGCGCACGGGATTGTCACTGGAAGAAATCGAGGAAGTCATCACTTTTGTGATGGACAAATACCAGGGCATTACACATGTGGTTAAAATAGCTGATAAGTGGAAAGGGGGCCTTCTGGAAATGAAACCAGCCAACCCGGAATTACAGGCGAAAGAGGTGCCGATGGAAGCGTTTTTCCGCAAAATTGTGATGCTGCGCGATCGCCTGCGCGTGTTGGAACAAAACATCAACAGCCATCCCAAACTCGACGATGAAGATCGCATTCACCTGCAACAATACATCACGCGGGCTTATGGCAGCCTGACGACTTTCAATGTGTTGTTTGCCGAAAAAAAAGACTATTTCAAAGGACAGGGAAAGTAGCAGAAGAAGTTCTGCTCAGTTGATCGTGACCTTTTTCTTGCTCCACGGTCCAGCGGATCTTTTCTCTGGGCTTGCCTCTTCGGGCAATGGTTTACTGGCTTTTTATATGATTGCGACAGTTTGCTTTTATTGCAATCGCAATTTTGGTCAAAACAATTTTCAATAAAAGGATGTTAAGGTCCTCAAAAAGGCTTTTGTCTGTTCAATCATTTTAATCAGCCAGGTTGCGTATGAAGAAAAGGCTTGTTGCATCGTTTATCTTGGTTTTCTGGGCCGGATTTGTCAGCGCCATCAGTTTTCTGGAGGCATGGCTCAAGTTTAAAGGGCCCGGAATTACCCTGCCCCTGGGTCTGGGGATTGGGAAACTGGTGTTTACGGCCATGAACCGGATCGAATGGGTTTTGCTGGGTTTATTCATTTTTTGGGTCATTTTTAGTTTCAGGCGGTTGCAGATTATCCGAAGGGCTTCTGCCATTTTATTTTTCACCCTACTGGGTATACTGAGCTTGCAGACCTTCTGGTTTTTGCCGGAGTTGAACCAACGGGCCGACCTGATCATTGCGGGGCGGGAGCCCGCTGAATCGCTGGCTCATCTTTTCTATGGGTTGGCCGAAGTCATCAAGGTGGTGTCACTGGTCGTGTTGGGTTTTACAATGCAACGAAACTATCAACAATAAAAATACAGAGATATGAAAACGATTGGAATACTCGGCGGACTGGGCCCGGAGGCCACAGTCGATTATTATAAAGAAATCATAAAAAGCGTGAATAAACGGAACAACGACGGCAGTCTGAGTTATCCGGAAATCGTGATCTACAGCGTCAATATGGATCGGTTTATCGCGCTGCTGGAGAATGAGAAGTACGAAGTGGCGTCGAACTACCTGGCCACTTGCATCAACAAAATGGCTCATGCTGAGGTGGATTTTGCAGCTATGAGCGCCAATACACCGCACCTGCTGTTTGATGAAATTCAGCGCAAGGTGTCCATTCCGTTGATCAGCATAGTCGATTCGTGTGCGCAAAAAACCCGGGCTTTAGGCTTGAAACGTCCCGGCCTGATTGGAACGAAATTTACGATGGAAGGTGGCTTTTACCCCGACGCATTTCGGAAATTTGGTCTCGACATCGTGATTCCGCAACCCGATGAGCGGGAAATGATCAACGAAAAGCTCTTCAAGGAACTGGAGCTGGGCATTTTCAAGGAGGAAACCAAGCAATTGATGCTTGACATCGTTCAAAAAATGATCGATCGTGATGGCATTGATTCGCTGATTTTGGGATGCACCGAGTTTCCGATCATGTTTACGGAGGAAAGCTATTTGGGCATTCCGTTTTTAAATACCACACAAATTCATGTGGCGCAAATTGTTGCAACCTGCTATCGGATTGACTGAAGGATTGGGATGCAGAATTTTTAGCCGGGCAAGGGCTGATTATTTTAGAAAGAATCGGAACTTTGAGTATAAAAAAGCTATCATGACAACATTATCTGAATTCATAAGTGGTTTGCCGAAAGCCGAATTGCACCTGCACATTGAAGGAACCCTGGAGCCTGAGTTGCTTTTTAAATTGGCCAGACGCAATCAAATTCAACTGAAATACCAGTCGGTTGAGGAACTGAAGAAAGCCTACAATTTTTCCAACCTGCAGGAATTCTTGGATTTGTATTACGAAGGAGCCAATGTATTGCTTGAGGAGCGGGATTTTTACGAACTCACCTGGGCATATTTACTGAAATGCAAAGAGCAAAACGTGGTGCACACCGAAATTTTCTTTGACCCGCAGACGCATACGTCACGGGACGTTCTGTTTGCCACGGTCATCAACGGCATCAACCGGGCGTTGCAAGATGCCCGTGATAAACTGGGCATCAGCAGCAAACTGATCATGTGCTTTCTGCGCCATCTGGATGAAGCGGCGGCTTTTCAAACGCTGGAAGAAGCCTTGGATTATAAAGATCTGATAGTGGGGGTGGGGCTCGATTCGTCGGAAAAAGGCAATCCGCCGGTTAAGTTTGAGCGCGTGTTTGCCAAAGCCCGTAAAGAAGGTTTCCTCACGGTTGCCCATGCGGGCGAGGAAGGCCCGGCATCGTTTGTAAAGGATGCCATTGACTTGTTGAAGACTATCCGCATTGATCACGGCATTTCCTCCATCCAGGATGAATTTCTAGTTGCTGAACTCGCCCAGAAGCAGATTCCGCTGACGGTCTGCCCGTTGTCCAATCTCGAACTTCGGGCCGTCGACAAGCTGGAAAACCATCCACTGAAAAAACTGATGGATCATGGGGTGTTAGTCACTATCAACTCGGATGATCCTGCCTATTTTGGAGGCTATGTCAACGAGAACTACCTGGCTTCGGCAGAAGCTTTGAACTTGAGCAAGGCCGATTTGTGTCAGTTGGCTAAAAACTCGGTCGTTGCCAGCTTGCTTTCCGAACTAGAAAAGGAGCATCATATCAATACTATAGAGCTGTATTCCACCGAAAATGCCTGACAACACGTCAACAAAAGCGATGAAAAAAAGTTGAAAGTACTAAAGTCGATGACTCCGGCTTTCATTCAAAAAAAAAATAAGAACAGTTTAAAAAGAATAGTATGAGTGAACTCATTAATAATTCCCGGTACCGGAAAGAACGGTTAAAAGAACTCATCCTGAAACTTCATGATGGAGAGTCGGCTGCCAAAGTACGGGCCGAGTTAGTGGCAACTTTGAAACACATTCCGTACGGCGAAGTGGTTGAGGTGGAGCAGGAGCTGATTCAGGAAGGATTGCCCGAGCAGGAAGTGCTGAAATTGTGCGATATTCACGGCGAAGTGTTGGACGGGCACATTGATACCAGTGCCGCGCAGACAATTCCTGAAGGCCATCCGGTAGATGTTTTTCTTCAGGAAAATAAAGAGTTGGTGAGTGTGTGCGAAAAAGCCGGCGATTTGCTGAGTCGGATTTCCGAGGTGGGTGAATCCGATTTTCGCGAATATGTGCTGATGTTACAGGGCTGTTTCAACGAATTGATGGACGTGGACAAGCATTACCAGCGCAAGGAATACCTGGTTTTTCCTTACCTCGAAAAGAACGAGATTACCGGGCCGCCCAAGGTGATGTGGGGTAAACACGATGAGATTCGCGACCAGCTGAAAGGCTGCATTGAAATCCTTCGGACGCCCGGGCTCAAGAAACATGACTTGCAGGATTCGCTGGAGCTGTTGTTTATTCCGGCGCTGAAAGGCGTAAAGGATATGACCTCTAAAGAAGAGGAAATCCTGTTCCCGATGTGTATGGATTTGCTGACAACCGAAGAATGGTGGAACATTCACCGGCAAACCATTGAAATCGGTTTTGCCCTGTACGATCCGCAGGTGGAATGGAAGCCCGAAGGTCTGGACACTACAGCGATGGATCAGCAGGCCGCAACAAGCGCAGCCGGCAATGGAACCATTCAGCTGCCGTCGGGTAGTTTTACGGCCCCGGAAATCATGGCGATTCTGAATACCGTCTCGGCCGACATGACTTTTGTAGACAAAAACGATAAGGTGAAATATTTCACCCAGGGTAAACACCGGATTTTCACCCGCAGCCGTTCCATCATCAACCGCGATGTCCGCCTGTGTCACCCGCCGGGAAGCGTTCACATTATCGAGAAAATTCTGGAAGATTTCAAATCCGGCAAGGCCTCGCATGCACCGTTCTGGATTCAAATGAAAGGCAAGTTTATTCATATTGAATATTTCGCGCTTCGTGATGAAAATGGCGAATATTTGGGAACACTTGAAGTGTCTCAGGATTTGACTGAGCTACGCAAGCTCGAGGGCGAACAGCGGATTTTGTCGTACACCGATCAAAACGAAGGATAATTATGGAAAAGCTTGTGATTACACCCAAAACCAAGATTTACGATTTGTTGCAGTCCTACCCGCAACTGGAAGATGTGTTGATCGGGATGGCTCCACAGTTTAAAAAGCTGAAGAATCCAGTCTTGCGCCGCACCATCACCAAGATTACTACTTTGAACCAGGCCGCTACCATTGGCGGGTTGAATGTGGAAGAGTTGGTCAACACGCTGCGCAAGGAAATTGGACAGGAAAACATTAGAGAACTTTCCGTAACCGAAACGCAATACCAAACCGATCGCCCGGATTGGTATAGTGAGAAGAGGGTGGTCAACTCCATTGATATTCGCGACATGCTACACGCCGGAGAACAGCCGGTGCATGAAGTGCTTTCAGCGATCAAAAAGCTCGGCGACGGCGAGCTGCTCGAAGTCATTGCGCCCTTCATCCCGGCTCCACTAATTGATAAATCCTTAAGCCTGAATTGCCGTCACTGGCTCAAAAAGGAGTCGGATGAGAAGTTTGTGATTTATTTTGGGAAGTAAAGTTGTTTTAGTCATCCGATGAATCCATATTTAACTGATTAATAGGATTGAAATATCACCGCATTTTACGAAATTATTCATCGGATGACTTTTCGGGCCGGACTCAATCTTGAATCAGAGAATCGGGGGTTTTTTGACAAGCCGGGGAATCCTGAGCGCAATTCGATAACTTTGGATAAAGAATCTTAAATGAAGTCCATTCAACTTAACATACCGGATTCGCTCGATTTGAATGATGGGGAAGCAAAAATGCCTCTTTCGTCCCGCCTTTACGAATAGGGCAAGCTTACTTTAGGACAAGCCACGGAATCGGTGGGGCTGTCAAAAGGACCGTATATGGAATTGTTGGCCGATTATGATCGGCCGGTAATCGATCACCCATCCACCGACTTGGATAATGATACTCAAAATGCGAAAGAATATAGTATCTGATACAAGCTGCTTGATATTACTTGAAAAAATCGGTCGAATTTCTCTTCTTGAATTTTTTTGTTCGGTAAAATTACCGTTACAGGTGTTATTGCGGATGAGCTTGGAAGACCTTTGCCTGATTTTATTGAGATAGAGGATGCTGAAGATAGAAGGACCAACAGATATTCGAAATCATTTTGGATGCTGGTGAAGCAAAACAATTGAGAATAAAGCTAACCGGGACATTGGGAATCTTGATTGTCGCAAAAGAAAAGGGACTGATAGAATCGGTCACGGAAATCATTGAACAAATAAGACGAACGGATTTCAGGATCATTGAGACTTTGATTCAGAAAGCGAAAAGGAAAAGCATTGAATAGCTCCTTCTCCAGGTATTTAACGAATCAGATTCCTCCTGTATTCTCTGATAACTGCCGATAACTTACTCATTCATCCCTTCAATCCTTCCTCCATACAGGACACCAAAGGATACTTTTTTTGCTACGATTCGCTTCTTTTGTCGTATCCTAAAAATAAAAGCAAAAGACGATGAGCGAATCCATTTTTGACAGATATCCCGAAAAGCGAAAGTTGCTGGCCGAACCCGTTAGTGGAAGCGAAGAATTGCTTCAGGTAAATGGGCATTTTCATACACCATATTCATTCAGTGCGTTCTCCGAAATCCGGCAGGTTTTTGAAATGGCGCTGGCCGAAAAGGTAAAAGTGCTTGGCATCAACGACTTTTATACTACCGATGGCTACGAAGAATTTAACAGGCTGGCCAAAGAATACCAGATTTTTCCTTTGTTCAACATTGAATTTATGGCTTTGCAAAAAGACTTGCAGGCTGCCGGAGTGCGGGTTAACGATCCCAACAATCCGGGGCGGACTTATTTCAGCGGAAAAGGCTTGAAATATCCCGTCATGTTGAATGCGGAGATGATGGGTAAACTGTTGCAGGTTCAGAATGAAAGCAACCGGCAAACGGGCGAGATGATTGAAAAATTGAACCGCTGGCTAAAAGATATTTACGAAGATTTCAGTTTTTCGTTTGATACCATGAAAGCGAAATACGCCAAGAACCTGCTCCGCGAACGGCACATTTCCAAAGCGTTGCGCGAAACAGTTGCTGAAAAATACCCTTCGGAGGAAAATCAAATCGCGGTTTGGGAAAAGATCTTCAGCGGGAAGGCCCCCAAGTCGGAAGTGGCCGACTTTGCCGGCCTGGAGAATGAGATTCGCGGCAACCTGCTGAAATCCGGAGGGAAAGCCTTCGTTCCGGAAGATGATAAAGCGTTTTTAAGCCTTGAACAAGTCATAGAGTTGATCATTCATGCTGGCGGAATTCCGTGTTATCCGGTTCTATTGGATAATCCAAAAGGCGAATTCACCGATTTTGAAGGCGACTATCAGCAATTGTATGAAAGCCTGATCGCTAAAAAGGTGTATTCACTCGAACTGATTCCGGGACGAAATAACCCGGGAATCATGGAAGAATTCGTCAATTATTTCAATGAAAAAGGCTTTTTGATCACCTTCGGAACCGAGCACAACACTCCGCAGTTGGATCCGATAACAGTGTTTGGCGGCGACGGGAAAGAGCTGAGCGATCCGATGAAAAAAATCGGATACGAAGGTGCTTGTGTTATTGCGGCTCACCAGTATCTGCTGGCAAAAGAAAAGGAAGGTTTTTTGGATGCATCCGGAAAAGCCAAACTTGAACGGCGCGATGAGTTCGTCCAACTCGGAAATGCTGTCATTAAAAACTTTGTTGAATAAATTGAGTCTTAGCGAACAGGATAGGGCTTGACGAAGCGCAGTCGCCTTGAAGTTTGGAATTTGAAATTTAAAAAGATGGAACAAGGATTAAGAGACCTCATTGAAGTATCGCAGTTTTACGGCAAGCAAAAAGATTATGTGCTGGCCGGTGGTGGAAATACTTCGTATAAAAACGATCAATACCTTTGGGTGAAAGCCAGCGGTTTTAGTTTGGCCACAATTGGCGAATCCGGTTTTGCGAAGCTGGATCGTTCACAGTTGGATGAAATTACAAGCAAAACCTATTCGGAAGATCCGCTGAAACGCGAAGAGGAAATCGTAAAAGATCTGATGAAGAGCCGAGTAGAACCCGAAAAGGGACAGCGGCCCTCGGTGGAAACATCGTTTCACAACCTGATTGATTTTTCGCTGGTGGTACACACGCATTCAACCAAGGTAAACGGCTTGATGTGCAGCGAGCAGGCTGCGGAAAAAACGGCGGAGCTGTTTGGGGACGAGGTGATTTACATCGCTTATGAAGATCCGGGCTACATCCTGTTTAAAGTGGTTGAAAAGGCGGTTTTCAATTACCGGCGGGAAAAAGGTATAGAACCTGCTATCATCTTTCTGCAGAACCACGGCGTATTTGTTGGCGGAAACTCGGTAGAGGAAATTCATTCAAGGTATAAAATGATTGACGAAAAGCTGGATGCCGTTTATGGTGCAGAACCTTCTAATGAACCCTTGCCAGTCAATCCAATCGCAGATCAGATACTTCCGGCTGTCCGGATGATGGTGTCCAAAGAATCTGTGAAAACTGTTCGTCTGGCCAGTACAACCCTTTTGGACCAATACTTGCAAAAGGAAAACCTACCAGCTATTTCAATTCCATTTACCCCCGATGGCATTGTGTACGCCAATTCGGCTTTTGTTTATGCTGAATTTAACGGCGGTGCGGAAGCTTTTCTGAAAGACATTCAGCAAAAGATTAACCAATACGAACAAGAAAAAGGCAAACTGCCCAAAGTTATTTTTGCGAGCGGTTTGGGTGTTTTGGTCATTGCCGACCATGCCGAGGGCGCTGAAATACTTGTGGATGTAGTGACCGATCATTGCCGGATTGCGCAATTTGCCAAATCGTTTGGCGGACAGCACCCGATGACTCCCGGACAGATCGCCTTTATCGAAAGCTGGGAGGTGGAGCAGTACCGTTCCAAAATTTCGCTGGGTGGAACAGCCGGACGTGCGGATCGCAAAGTGATAATCGTAACGGGTGGGGCCCAGGGTTTTGGCGCCGGAATCGTGGAGCATTTGATGGACCATGGCGCCAATGTGGTCATTGCCGATTTGAACGCCGAAAAAGGGCAGGAGTTTGCCGACACCCTAAACGCGGTGAAACGTAAAAACAGAGCCCTATTTGTTCAGGCGGATGTGTCGAAGGCTGAATCGGTGGAAAACCTGGTTCGTGAAACAGTGATTAATTTTGGGGGCCTGGATACCTTTATCAGCAATGCCGGGATTTTACGTGCCGGGGGCTTGGATGAGATGACACCTGAAACATTCGACTTGATGACCAAGGTGAACTATTCGGCCTACTTTATTTGTTCCAAGTATGCATCGGCTGTGATGAAGTTGCAGAACAAATTTAGGCCGGATCATTTTGCAGATATCATTCAAATCAATTCCAAGTCGGGTTTGAAAGGAAGCAACAAGAACTTTGCTTACGCGGGCGGAAAGTTCGGCGGTATTGGGCTGACCCAGTCATTCGCTTTGGAGCTGATGCCCTATAAAATCAAGGTCAATTCAATTTGCCCGGGTAACTTTTTTGACGGGCCGCTGTGGGCCGATCCGGAGAATGGCTTATTTGTTCAGTACTTGCGCGCCGGAAAAGTGCCCGGCGCCAAAACACTGGAAGAGGTAAAACATTTTTACGAAGCGCAGGTTCCGGCCGGCCGCGGATGCACACCGCTTGACGTGATGCGCGCCATCTTTTATGTCATGGAACAGGAATACGAAACAGGACAGGCTGTTCCTGTTACCGGCGGACAAAATATGTTGAAATAGGAGCACAACCTTTTCAGGTTTATATAAAGGAAAGAGAAAAAATATGAAAACAAAAGCAGTTCGTTTATACGGAAAAAAAGACTTGAGACTGGAAGAATTTGAACTTCCGGCAATCAAAGAAGATGAGATATTGGCAAAAGTAGTGTCTGACAGCATTTGCATGTCGTCATATAAAGCCGCAACGCAAGGAACCGATCACAAACGGGTTCCGGATGATGTGGCCGAAAAACCCATTTTAATCGGGCATGAGTTTGCCGGTGAGTTGGTTGAGGTGGGCGCCAAATGGCAACACAAATTCAAAGCCGGGCAGAAGTTTTCCATTCAGCCGGCTATTTATTACAACGACGGGCCGGTTGGGGTGCTGAGCGCTCCCGGCTATTCGTACCAGTACATTGGTGGCGATGCCACTTATGTGATTATTCCGAAAGATGTGCTGGTGCAGGATTGCTTGTTGGCATACGAAGGCCCGGGCTACTACCCCGCGTCGCTGGCCGAGCCACTGAGCTGTGTGATTGGTGCTATGCATGCCAATTACCACACCACGCCTGGTTCGTATAAGCACGACATGGAAATTGTGGAAGGTGGTAAAATGGCGATCCTTGCCGGCGTTGGCCCTATGGGACTGGCAGCCATCAACTATGTGATTATGCGCGAAGACCGCAAACCTTCGCTTATGGTGGTCACCGACATTGATCAGGCGCGTCTGGACCGGGCAGCCTCGATTTATTCACCCGAATGGGCCAAGTCGAAAGGCATTGAACTGATCTATTTGAATACTGGTGGCGGAGACCCGGTAGCGAAACTGCGCGAACTGACCGGCGGAGAAGGCTACAACGATGTGTTTGTTTTTGCTCCGGTTCCAGCCGTTATTGAACAAGGTGACGCTATTTTGGGGCATGACGGATGTTTGAATTTCTTTGCCGGTCCAGCCAATCCGGAATTCAGCGCAAAACTGAATTTTTACAATGTCCACTATGCGTATACCCACATTGTAGGTACTTCGGGCGGTAATAACGACGATATGGTCGAGTCGCTCGAAATGTTTGGGAAAGGGCTGGATCCTGCCGGGCTGGTGACGCACATTGGCGGGCTGAATGCTGTGATTGATACGACGCTCAATTTGCCAAACGTTCCGGGGGGAAAGAAACTGATTTACACGCATAAAAACTTTCCTCTGACAGCCATCAGCGAATTTGAAGAGAAAGGGAAAACGGATCCATTCTACGCCAAGCTGGATGAAATTTGTAAACACCACAACGGGCTTTGGTCGGTTGAGGCAGAAGAGTATCTTTTGGCAAATGCTGAAGAAGTTTAAACGTACAGAGAAAGATGCCAGACAAAAGACAAAAAGATATTAGATTATAGACATCAGATTCAGTGTCGCATGATTTTCGTCGTCTGTCTTCCTATCTTTTATCTGGCATCTTCTTATCTAAAATAACAGAGCACTATGATTTACATGGCAGATACAGCCGATCTTTCGGCTTTAAAAGAGTTGTATGATTTTTTCCCTTTGGAAGGGATAACCACTAATCCAACAATCCTGAAGCAATCGGGTATGAAACTGTCTGAAGCTGTAGAGGAAGTTTCCCGGATTGTCGGCGACGGAATGATCCATGTGCAGTTGATTAGTACTACGGCAAAAGAAATGGTGAAAGAAGCGAAAAAGTACAAGTCGTACTTCGATCTGGGCGATAATTTCTACGCCAAAATTCCGGTAATTGCTGAAGGTTACAAGGCCATGCGACTGCTCAAGGAAAGCGGAATGAATGTCACTGCAACGGCTATTTTCACCCAGCAGCAAGCGTTGGTTGCCGCAAAGGCAGGTGCCGATTTCGTGGCACCTTACGTAAGCCGTCTGGATAATATTTCATCGCATGGAATCGAGGTAGTGCGCGATATCGCACGAAATATGAACGAATATAAACTAGACACAAAAGTGCTGGCTGCCAGTTTTAAAACAGTTGACCAAATCTACCGCGTAAGCATGAATGGCTCTCATTCGGCTACCATCAGTCCTGAACTGTTGCTGCAATTGATTAAACACCCCATGACAGATATTAGTGTCACCCAGTTCTTAAAGGACGGTGAAGGGTTGTATGATGTGTCATTTTAAGGTAGTTCCAGTCGACAGAATGTGTTTTCCAAAAGAAAAAAACGGAACAAATTACAAAACAAGAAGGGATCGCACGGTCCCTTTTTTGTTTTGCTCCAATTATATAGAATTAATATAAATAGCATCTTTTCTCTTCACATTTCATCTAAACACATTGGTTGTGATTCTTAAAAACCATTGATTATCATTATTTTCTATGGCAAGGCAACTGTTTCGACCAAAAGACTTTTTTGGTCTGATGTCCAGTATCTAGCTGATGTACAGCATGAACCCATTGCTGGGAGGGAAAAAAATTTACTTTTGTTGCCTGCAACTAATCTTTAAATTGTGATGAAGAGAACAACTTTACTAACCGTTGTATGCTTTTTGTTCATACAATCGGTATTTGCAGGAGGCTTGTTAACCAACGCGAATCAGAGTGCTCAATACATTCGCATGCTTTCCCGCAATGCTTCGACTGACCTGGATGCAGTCTATTTCAATCCAGCTGGTGTAATGGAAATGGCTAATGGTTTTCATTTCGGATTTCATAGCCAAACCTTGTTTCAAACCCGAACCATTACCACCACGGCGCCACTAAACAACCAGGAGTTTGTTGGTAAGCTCGAAATTCCGGTTTTTCCCACAGCCTTTGCGGTTTACAAAAAGGAAAACTGGGCTTTTTCATTTGGCTTGGGTCCTAACGCCGGCGGAGGTTCTGTCATTTTTGATGAAGGCATCCCTTCATTTGAGGGGAAAATTGCCACCCAGGTAAATGGTCAACTGGTGCCAGCTTTGGCAGGACTGGCTGCTTTTGGATACGAAGTACAACCAGGTTATCAAGCGGCTATCGAATTCGAAGGACGTTCGGTCTTTTGGGGAATTCAGCTGGGAGCCACGACCAAACTTAGTGAGGCCGTATCAGTTTATGGAGGGGTTCGCATTTTACCATCGATAAACACTTACACCGGGGGCATATCAAATATCCAGTTGAAAGTAAACGGTTCAATGACCAATGCCGAGCAATTCTTGCTTGGAGCCTCTTCTTCAGTAGGTGTTGCTGCTACAAACGCTTCAGATGCCGCAGCAGGGATGCAACCACTAATCGATAACGGGGCTGGCAGCTCTACGCTGGACCAGGTGGAACAAGCAGGTTATATCACTGCCGGTCAGCGTACAGAAATTGAGCAGGGATTAATGGGTTTGGGTGTCACACAAACACAGATTGATGCTATGCAGATTACGCAGGTTCAGGGAACTTTTACGGCTGGAGCAACCTATCTGGACGCAACGTCCAATGAGTTGGAAGAGAAATCGGCTTTGCTGAAAGATCAGGAAGTGGATACCAAGCAAACCGGAACCGGTTTTACGCCAATTTTAGGGGTGAATATTTCGCCGTCCGATAAATTGAATATTGGTTTGAAGTATGAATTCCAGACCGCACTGAAACTTACCAACGACACCAAGGTGGATGATACCGGCATGTTCCCGGACAAAGCGGAATCGCGCAGCGACATCCCGGCTATTCTGTCGGTTGGCGTGAACTACAAACCATCAAGAAAATGGCTGACTTCTGTGTCGTTCATCAACTATTTCGACAAGGGTGTTGATTGGGGAAACAACGTGTACGGGCAGGAAAGAGTGATTGAAAGCGGTTTGTGGGAGCTTTCAGCTGGTGTGCAATACAACCTGACCGACCGTTTTGCCTTGAGCCTGGGTGGTATGCAATCCACCACCGGCGTGAGCGAGCAATACCAAAGCGACTTCAGCTACAGCAATTCATCCAACTCGATGGCTTTTGGTTTCCAGTGGAACGCGACCGAACAACTGACCCTGGATGTCGGCGTGCTGTACACCACTTATCAGGATGAAGACAAATCGTTTGGAACATACACCGAAACTTACGACAAGGAAAATCTCGGTATTGCCATTGGTTTATCCTACAGCATTTTTAGATAGAACGAATTGATTTCAGCGTGGATAAAAGAGGCTCCCGAAACGGAGTCTCTTTCTTTTTGACGTTTTCAGAAATGCTCCCCGCCATAACCTTCTTCGCCGCGGATACCGATGAGCCACTGGGTGAGTTGATCCGAAGCCGAGCTGGTATTTTTCTGGTACAGGTCGCCGCGTTGTTGTAGCAGGTATCTGGTCAGCGTTGGGCTGTCTTTTTCGGCAACATAAACAGCATAAACCTCTGTGCCGGCATCGGCCATCACATGGTTTGGCTCGGTCAACTCTCCATGCCTGGCTTGCAGTGCCAGGATCCCGGCGGTTCTTATGTCGCTTTCGTCGAGCAAGGATAAACGCGCTTCGGCCTGCGAAAGGTTGCTTTCAAAATTTTGCCGGTTAATTTGATTGTCTTCCGGCCAATCCCAGTTTTCCGGCTGCTCGTAATCGTAAACCTTTCCCGCCTGATCGATGATAAAACCCTGGTGTTGGTAGGTCCAAGCATGGTTCACGTATTCAAACTGGAAATAAATGGTCATTTGTTCCGGCTTGGTTTCAAGCTCTTCGTGGACGCAGGAGGCCGAAAGCAGAAAGGGCAGAATAAAAAACAACATTTTCAACTTACTCAAATTCATAGCTCAATTCTTTTTGAAAGTGTTCGTCGCCATATCCGGCAGCCGAAAAGAGAAATGTAACGGGACTTTCGCCGCTTTCGCGCAGCCGGCTGATATCAAATTGCAGGGTTTCGGAGATCCAGGCTTCGCAGGCATCGTTGTTGGCGTTGTGCCTGATTTGGAAGCTTGGCGGAGGCAGCGGTGGCGTGCCGCACGATGGGTGCACATGCGCCAAATCGATGATGTGCTCCTTGCAGCCGCCGCCATAGCTCAGGTTGACGATCAAAAGGTCACCCTTCACCTTGACGGTATTGATCGTAACCGGATCATTCTTCAGGCTGTCGTAGTTGAAAACATTTAGATCGACATAGTCCGAAATATCGGTCTTTTGAAGCTGAAAATCCGGAGTGTCTTGTTCTTCCGTACAAGCCCAGAAGAACGCCAAAAACAGTATGAGCCAGAATTTATTCATGGAGCAGCGGATTATTTACTTTACCCAGAAAGAGGAACGCGTTGGTGTCTTTTTCGCGAATAGCGAAAACAAAGGGGCGGTCTACCCTAAAGACCGGCTCGGGGCCAACGGACGTGACGCCTACAGTAACGCCGGTTACGGCAGCGGCTTCGGTTCCTTCTTCGTCTACCTTGACAAAGGTTTTGTGCTTCACTTCGGAAATGAACAAGTCACTGCGGTCGGCAATTCCTGAAAAATCGGATAAGCCGGGAGCAAAAGCGTCGGTCATGCCCAACGACTTGAGGTTGTCAACCAAGCTGTTGTCATATTCAAACTCGAATTTTGGCAGGTACACTTTCAGGTTGCTCTCGTGCATGTTTTCCAGCCAGCCATTTAATGCTGAAGGATTCATATTGTCAATCACCTCGTTGGTTGAATGATCCGCTTTGGGCAAAAACAACAGCATGCTGTATTTTTCACTTCCATACGGCAGTTCAAGCAGCTCGAAGGTGCTGGTGCTGGTATAGTGGAGCGTGGTTGGTTCCAGCATCATGGTCGGAACCTGCAGCTCGGCGCCATTGCCCGTATAAAACGGGCGATCGCTGGTGTCTCCTTTTTTGAATTGATAGGTCCACTTCCCGTTAAAATAAATGGCATTGATCAGGTACATGATGTCATATTCAGAAACCTGCTCGATGATTTTGTCAATTTTATCGCGGGTCTTGTCCTTCACCCAGCCGTTCACCCAGTTCAGCGTGGCGTCCTCATTGCCGAAATTCAAAGCTTCCACTTCAGCATCGTAGTAGTCTTGGTTGGTTGAAATGAAATCCGGCTTCACGCTGAAGTCATCCCGGTGAAAAATAGCGTTGGCAATGGACAGTTCCACCTTGGGGTCATGGCTTCCCAAAGCGGCAACCAGCGTTTTGTAGGCTTGGTTTATCTGTTTCGAAGTCAGACCAGCTTTGTGCAACACCATTTCCATTTGGGTTTTGGTGTCACCGTCGGCCCCGTTGTAAACCATGGCCAGGGCCAGCGAAACACTGAGAGGCGAGATCATCAGGTTTTTACCTTCGTCCAGCTCGGCGTTCACTTCGCGCAGCAACTCCAGTCCAAATGCATTGTCGGCTTCCACAATCTGCTCCGATTTGAGGTCTAGTTCAATATCGGTTACTTCACCTTCATCGATTACCGAATTGGAACAGGATTTTAGAAGGGGAGACGCTAAAAGCATGCTTAAAAATAAGATTATCGTTTTCATGGCTTCCGGATTTAAGTTTTGTTTCTGTTGTTTTAGACTGACAAGCTGTCGAAATGGTTGCGTCAGGAGATCAATAAAGAAAATGATTGTCCACGTACTCACGTATTTGTTTTATCGAGGCTGTCAATTATTGTCATTCATGGTCCTGTTATTGTCATTGATCGTTTCAAAACAAGTTTATGACAATTGAATGGCTTTTTAATGACATAGCCAATCTGACAGATATTCATCAAAAATAAATTCAGAAAATAATTTTCTCCACGCAACCCTTTGCTAACTTTTCCCATCTGTTTGTTGAAATCACCCACTGAGCCATTGCGGCTTGAACAGCGTTAAGCGAACAAAGGAATAAATTGCAAATTGTGCAAGTATTCTGCTAATTTTGATCTTAACCAATTTTGAATGGATTTTGAAAGAGCTCAAGCAACTCATTATTGATAGTGCTGCTGGAAAAGCGAAAGCGCAGGCTCAGCTTTACCAGTATTTGGCGCCCAAAATGTATGGGGTCTGTTTGCGCTATTCGAAAGATGAAACCGAAGCGGAGGATAATTTGCAGGAGGGATTTTTAAAGGTCTTTGAAAAGATTGGTTCATTCAGGCACGAAGGCTCATTCGAAGGTTGGGTGAGACGAATTATGGTGAACGCGGCACTGGAGCGCTATCGAAAAAACCACCTGATGCATCCGGTGGAGGATATGGGCATTTACGATGGGCCGGAGCTGAACGAGCAGATTATTTCGGAAATGTCGGCCAGGGACTTGATGAAGATCATTAAAGAGCTGCCGCCTCGTTACCGCATGGTTTTTAACCTCTATGTTTTTGAAGGTTTAAACCATAAGGAAATAGCCGAAGAAATGAAAATATCGGTAGGTACATCGAAGTCGAACCTGGCGCGTGCCCGGGCGATCTTGCAAGAAAAAGTAGTGAAGGTGTTTGGAGAAATAGCAAATAATTATTCTGCATGATAAAGGATAATAACCAATTGGATGATTTGTTCCGTTCGAAATTGAGCGATTTTGAACAAGAGCCGCCTGCCTATGTGTGGAGCCGGATTCGGGAGCAACAGGTGGGAAAGAAGCGGCGCTTGGTATTCTTCTATTTGAAAGGAGCCGGCGTAGCCGCTGCTGTATTGCTGGCCTTTTTACTTGGATGGCAGTTGCAACAACAACCAAAGGAGCTGGCTCCTGTATTGACCGATCATCAGGTCCAATCGGACAAGAAATTAAATCAGCCCGAATCGTCAGATTCCGCGACTGATACAAATGAAGGAACACTTCCAATACAAGAGAACGCTTCAGTTGAACAGCCGGGCGGCCTGGCTTTTGCCGAAGGTGGCCGGGAAAAAACAGAAGCAGATCAACGTGAAGCGATCGACAGCAACAATGCCATTAAATTTCAATTAACAGCAAATGAAGATGCCTCAAGCCATGAGAGCCAATTGGAAACTGATTCTTCAGAAAACAGGAACCCGGAAACCCGACAGTTCCAATTGCTGCGTTTGTTTCATTTAGAGTTGGACGATTCGTTTAAGGAACAGGCTCAACTGGCTGATTTGCGCAAAAAACAGCAGGAGACGACAAGTCAGTTGAATGTGCTCGAACAAAAGCAAATGGAAGAGAATGCCCGTTTGTTAGCCGCCAACCGGCGGATGGGAAAACAACCATCAGGATGGCAGGTGGGCGCTATGCTCACTCCAGGCATTTCGGTCAGCCAAAGCTCCCAAAGCCAGGAATATGCCAGCAGCATGGCCATTCCCGGATCGAAAGATAAATTGCAGATGGGTGGTGGAATTTCGGTTGAGTACAAAACACAAAAGCGCTGGAGTGTTCAAAGTGGTGTTTACTATAGCAAGCTGGGACAAACATCGTCCAATCAGGCTTTTCGTACGGAAGGGCTTTACTCCGATGTTGTTAGTGGCGAAACTTTGCGGGGCGAGGCGGCATATTTTAACACAGCCGTTGCGGTGAAGTCGGGCGAAATGTTGATGAATACCGCGGCCGGCGTGGTGGCGATCGACCGGTTGCCAACCAATGCGAGGCTGAGCAGCGGCTTTGAAACCTTAGCTGCCGATGATGGGATTTTACTGACTCAGACCGAATTTGAACAGAATTTTGAGTACATCGAAATTCCGTTGATACTGCGTTATCAATTGCTTGACGCGACTTTCGATTTGCAATTGCTTGGCGGCTTGAACACCAGTGTTTTGGTTGGCAACAATGCCTATGCCAACAGCCAATATGGCAACGAACGCATTGGCGAAACGCGCGATATGAATGCCGTGAATTACAGCACCAGTTTTGGATTTGGGCTGGGCTATGGCCTTTCAGATAAGATTAGCTTGCGGGTGGAGCCTCAGGTGAGGTATTTTTTGAATTCGCTGAACAGCAATGCCAACGTGAATTTTAAGCCCTATACCATTGGCATTTATACCGGCTTGAGTTATCAGTTCTAAGAAGCTGAGTTTGACGTAGACACAAGACCCCTGATTTTTTCCGGAACCTTCTTACAAACGAAAAAAGCATCTCAACATGAGATGCTTTTTTCGTTTGTTTCTAATTGTTTATCTTGTTTTTGGCGTATTTCGATGGTTTTTTTATGGTATCATCACTTTGTCAATCACATGAATCACTCCGTTGGTGGTCTGCACATTAAGCAGCGAAGGAACCAAGCCGGATTCGCGCGTATTGGCATCGGTTATTGTCAAAGTGGAGAGATCAAGTTCAAATGTTCCGTTCAAGGTCGTTACCGATCCTGATTCCAGATCGCTGGAGTAAACCCGTCCTTCAACCACATGATAGAGCAATACGTTCGTCAAGGTTTCCAGTGGAATGTCATCCAGACTGTTAACATCTGGTCCCAGTTCGTCAAGCAAATCGAGGAAAGCCTGGTTGGTCGGTGCAAACACGGTAAAAGGCCCGCCTGTTGCCAGAGTGTTTGTCAAGTCGGCTTTGATCACTGCATCAACCAGAATGGAGAATTCGGGCGCTAAACTCTGAGCCGTTTCCACCAAATTCATGGTTGGTGGCAGCAGCACCTGGTCAATGGCGTGAATCACACCGTTTGACGCTTCAACATCAGGAATGGCCACATTGGCGTCATTAATCATTACCCCTGAAGTCAGGTCAATCTCAACTGCTGCACCATTCAGTGTCGGTACAAATCCGTTGGCCAGATCGGTTGAATAAACGCTGCCCGAAACCACGTGGTACAGTAAGATCGGAGTCAGTTGTTCAGCTGTCAAATCAGACACTCCACCTACGCCCATTGTCGAAAACAAAGTTGTAAAAGCTGCGTTTGTGGGAGCGAACACGGTGAAAGGGCCTTCTCCTGAAAGTGCTTCAGCCAAACCAGCTTTGACAACCGCTTCAACCAAAATCGAAAATTCAGGATCAAAACTAATGGCTTTCTCCACAATATTCATCGGTGGAAGTAATACTTTGTCGATGGCGTGAATAACCCCGTTGGTCGCTTGCTGGTCAGCAATCACGACGTTCGCGTCGTTAATCATCACACCTGAGCTCAGGTCAACTTCAATTTCTTTTCCGTTCAGGGTCGGAACTGAACCGCTTGAAAGGTCGAATGAGAAAACCCTTCCGGCAACCACATGATAAAGAAGAATTGGAGTCAAATCTTCGGCGGTCAAATCTTCAATACCATTCACGCCCAAAGCGGTAAACAGCTCTTCGAAAGCAGCGTTGGTTGGCGCAAATACGGTGAATGGACCGCCATCGGCCAATGTGCCGGCCAGGTCAGCTTTTACAACCGCTTCAACCAAAATCGAAAATTCAGGATCAAAACTGATGGCTTTCTCAACCAAATTCATTGATGGTGGCAATAATACTTTGTCAATAATATGGATCACGCCATTTAGGGCTCTCAGGTCAGCTATTTCAACCATCGCATCGTTCACCATTACACCGCTCGACAGATCAATGTTGATATACGCTCCGTTGACCGTTTCAACCAGTCCATTTGACAAGTCGCTGGATTGCACGCGTCCTGCAACGGCATGATAAAGGAGAATCGGTGTCAGTTGTTCGGCCGATAGCGCATCAACCCCATCAACCCCAAGGACATCGAACAGTTCTTCAAAAGCGGCGTCGGTTGGTGCAAAAATGGTCAGTTCGTTTCTGGCCACAGTACTGGTCAAACCCGATTTTGCTAAAGCTTTCATCAAGGTGTTAAACTTCGGTTTTTTAGCATTAATACTTTGCTTTTTTAAATCAGAGAGCGTGCTGCTATATGCATCCGGAATGTCGGTAATTTGCTGTAATGCCACGGTAATGTCGACCGACGTTGGATCTTCAAGGACAACGGGATCATCGTCATCGTTGCAGCTAACAAAAGTGAAGGCCATGATGACCACTAGAAGTAAAGAAGTTAAAGACTTCAATTGATTCGATTTTTTGTTTTCTTGTGTTTTCATTTGAGTTAAAGTTTTTGAATTTGAAAGTAAAACACGAGAAAGAATAAAAGTGTTTAAGATATAAAGATCTAAATTAGACAAAAAAGCATTTAGTAATCATTATATGCTAATAAAATAAGGGTTTCTGTAGGGGTAATGTTGTTTGTTAATAATTGTTAATGATTTTTTGCATGAAAAAATTTTGGTTGTTTTTTCATAAGGAATACTGGTTTCGAAAAAAAGCGTGAGCATGGTCTGTAGAATTCATTGATTTGGTTTTCAGTCAAATTCGGACTAATTTGCTAATCAAAACAGAATGCCATGAGTCAGTCAGTATCGCGAAGAAGTTTGTTGAAGGCAGCGCTTGCCGCTCCCGTAATGGCAGCCGGAAGTTTTATTCCGGCC
>SWCA01007527.1_pt1 | contig 21718 bp, 20 predicted proteins | sample 4692961 | NCBI WGS metagenome assembly SWCA01 (sample SAMN10267275, study PRJNA491770) | bioreactor metagenome | isolation source: DHS bioreactor inoculated with | place: Japan: off Shimokita Peninsula
CTCCTGGGAGAGTAGGACGTAGCCGCGTAATCTTTTTTATTTTTTGATTTTATGATATAATAATACTTAAATTAATTATTATATCCATTTATAGGGGGAGTATACATATGCTTTTAAAAGATTTATTTCATAAAGCAATGACTTTTCGTGAATTTTTGGAATCTATAGAAGAAGTTTATAAAGATAAAATGGAAAAAATAACAAAGCAGGTAGTGATAGATAAAGAGTTAGAAGAGAAAATAAAAAGTATTGATAAAGAAACATATATATTAGTCTTTGCAGAAGCATGGTGTCCAGATTGCCAAATTAATCTACCCGGAGTGAGTTTTATTTCTAGCTTAAACGAAAAAATTCATTTAAAAATTCTTTCTAGAGAAGGAAATGAAATATTTATGGAAAAGTATAAAGTTAATGGAAAGCCTAAAATACCAACCTTTATAGTAATGGATGAAAAATTTAATGAAATAGGGGTATTTATAGAGATCCCTACCATCATAAAAGACATTATATCTAGAGGAAATGAAGCAGAAACAATTGTTTCTAAGAGAAAATATAAAAAAGGAGAATATGTAAAAGATACAATTTCTGATGTGCTAAAAATAATTGGATAAAGAATAGATTTAAAAAATCTCAATCTGAAACTAGATTGGGATTTTTTTGTTTAAAAAATTTTAGATTTTATTGTATCATAATAAAAAAATTATTACATAAGATTAAATTAAAGAAATAGGGGTATAAACAAACAAAAAAAGAGGAAAAATTCAAAAAAGATTGAATATTAAATTAAAATACAAAAAGGGGGATTTTTTCTATGAAAGTGTATGAGAGTGATAAAATAAGAAACATTGTTATCTTAGGCCATGGCGGTTCTGGAAAAACAAATTTAACAGAAGCGATTCTTTATACGAATAAAGTATTAAATAGAATCAGTAAGCCCAATGAAGCCATGAATATGACATCCACATTAAATTTAATCCCTATAGAGTGGAATGATCATAAATACAACTTTATAGATACACCAGGATATTTTGATTTTTATGGAGAAGTAACTTCTGCTATGAAAGCATGTGCAGGTTCTATTATCGTTGTAGATGGAACAACAGATTTACAAGTAGGAACAGACAAAGCCTTAGAGATAACAGACGAAAATAATACCCCAAGATTTATATTCGTAAATAAAATAGATAGTGAAAAAGCAAACTACAACAAAGTATTAGAACAATTAAGAGATATATATGGGAAAAAAATCGCACCTTTTCATATTCCAATGGGGAAAGATAAAGAATTTAAAGGATTTATAAATGTAGTAGATATGTTTGCGAGAGAGTACAATGGAAATGAGTGTATTACTGTAGAAATTCCAGAAGATACAAAAGATTTAATTGATCCCGTAAGAGAAATGCTTTTAGAATCTGTAGCGGAAAGTGATGAAGCATTATTAGATAAATATTTTAACGGAGAAACATTTACAATAGAGGAAATTCACAAAGGACTCAGAAAAGGCGTTATTAGTGGAGATATCATTCCTGTTTTATGCGGATCTACTGCCAAAAATATAGGTATACATACCCTTTTAGATATGGTTTGGGATTATATGCCATCTCCTATGGATATAGGGTATGAAGACAATGGAAATAAATTTTCTGGAATTGTATTTAAAACCTTTGTAGATCCATTCATAGGAAAGATTTCTCTTTTGAAAGTATGTGAGGGGGAACTAACTTCTGATATGGAGATTTACAACGTAAATAAAAGGCAAAAAGAAAAAATTGCACATTTATATACTTTAAGAAATGGACAACAAATAGAAATAGAGAAAGCCATGGCCGGAGATATTATTGCCATCACAAAACTTAATGAAGTACAAACAGGAGATACTTTATCGAGTCATCAAAACAGAGATCCTTTTGAAGGAATAGATTTTCCAAAACCTCAAATCTATATGGCAATAGAACCTTTGAATAAAGGGGATGAGGAAAAAATAGGAATAGGACTTCATCGATTAATAGAAGAAGATCCTTCTTTTAAGTGGTTTAGAAATAACGAAACAAAACAGACATTAATAGGTGGACAAGGAGAAATACATATCAACGCTATAAAAGATAAATTAAAAGAAAAATTTGGAGTAGATGTAAGGCTTTCTGATTTAAAGGTTGCATACAGAGAAACCATAAAAGGAAAAGCAGATGTTCAAGGGAAACATAAAAAGCAAAGTGGAGGCCATGGCCAATATGGAGATGTAAAAATTAAGTTTGAGCCAGCAGGAGATTCTTTTATATTTGAGGAAAAAATATTTGGAGGATCTGTTCCAAAACAATATATTCCAGCAGTAGAAAAAGGTTTAAAAGAATCTTTAGATACAGGAATATTAGCAGGGTTTCCTGTTACGAATATAAAAGCAACACTGTATGATGGATCCTATCATGATGTAGACTCTTCTGAAATGGCATTTAAAATAGCAGCCTCTATTGCCTTTAAAAAAGGAATGGAATCTGCAACGCCTACTCTTCTTGAACCGATTATGAAGCTGAAAATAGTAGTTCCAGAGGATTATATGGGAGATATTATGGGCGATATTAACAAAAAAAGAGGTAGGATCCTTGGGATGGAGCCAGCTCCTCGTGGAAAACAAATCATTTATGCAGAAGCGCCACAAGGAGAAACTTTTAGATATGCAATAGATTTAAGATCCATGACACAAGGTAGAGGATACTTTGAAATGGAGTTTGAAAGATATGAAGAAGTACCTTCTCAATTAATGAATAAAATAATAGAAGAAGTAAAAAATGATAAATAATGAAAAGTCCCAAAAGGGACTTTTTTATTTATTATGCTGTATAGTATAAATTTCCCAAGAAAAAAAATCAATGCTTTTCTTATAGATTAGGGGTTATTAGAAAAGGATTGATTCAGGAGGGGGAGTTATTAATGGTTATCTTAAAGAATAGAGAAAAGTATATGATTTATTAAGATAAAAAGAGAAATAATGAGAAAATAAGATATAAATTATATTAATATGCATTTAATCATTAAAATTTAATGAAAACAAATAAATATTGAATTTGAAAAAAAATGATATTTGTTTATAATAAATATTAAAGTCAAAGAAAGTCAAAGTAAAAAAGGAGGTTGTTATGGCAGGTATTTCGGATATAATCGAAAAATTTATAAAGGATCTTTTAGAAGAAAGCGATAATGTGCAGATTCAAAGAAATGAGCTTGCAACCTTTTTCCAATGTGCTCCTTCTCAAATAAATTATGTTCTATCCACTAGATTTACAACGGATAATGGATATTATATAGAAAGTAAAAAAGGTGGAGGAGGTTATATTAAAATTATAAAATTAGACCTAGATAAACATAAATATATCAGCGATATAATTCATCATATAATAAAAGATAAAATATCTTATCCCTCTTCAAAAAAAATTGTTACAAATCTAGTAGAAATGGAAATAATAACAAATAGAGAAGGAAAATTAATACTAGCAGCTATTGAGGATAGAGGGATAAATATTCCAGTAGAGGATATAAGAGATAGAATAAGAGCAAATATTTTAAGAAGCATACTTATTACTATATTAGGATACTTTTAAAGGAGGGGGTATATATATGATTTGTGAAAAATGCAATGAAAAAAATGCAACCATTCATTTTACGCAAATTGTCAATGGAAAGAAAAAAGAAATCCATCTATGCGAAGGATGTGCAAATAAAGAAGAAAATATAAATTTTAATATGGATTTTAGCATCCCTTTTTCCATGAAGGATATTTTGAATAGCATGATAGAAATGGGTGGAAACAAGGATTTTTATAAAGAAGAGAAGCTTTGTGATCAATGCAAAAGCACTTATAGTAGATTTAAAGAAACAGGAAGAGTAGGCTGCTATAAGTGCTATGACACATTCAAAGAAGAGTTTATTCCTCTTATAAAGCGAATTCAAGGATCTACAGAACATGTAGGGAAGGTTCCAAGAAAAATAGGTGGGCCATTAAAAATAAGAAAAGAGATAAAAAGCTTAAGAGAAGATTTAAACAAGGCAATAGGCAATGAAGAATTCGAAGAGGCTGCAAAATTAAGAGATAAAATAAAAGAATTAGAAAAAGAGCTGTAAGGGAGGAATTTATATGGCAAAGTGGATTAATAAAGAGGATGAATCAAAAATTGTGATTAGTTCTAGAATTCGTCTTGCAAGAAATCTTATAAATTATCCTTTCCCAAACAAATTAAAAAAAGAAGAAGCAAGTGAAATTATAAATCAGGTAAAAAAATCTATAGTAGAAGGAAATACTGTATTAAAGGATGAATTTAAGGAATACAAAATGGAGAACCTAGATGAGATCGAAAAGCAAATGCTTGTTGAAAAGCATTTAATTAGCTTAGATTTAAGCCAGAATAAAAAAGGTAGTGCCTTGATAAAAGAAGATGAGACAGTAAGTATTATGATCAATGAAGAGGATCATTTAAGAATACAAGGGTTGTTTTCAGGACTTAAGCTAGAAAGGGTATGGGATTTAGTAGATAAAATCGATGATATTTTAGAAGAAAATCTAAATTATGCTTTTGACGAGAATCTAGGATACTTAACATCTTGTCCTACCAATATTGGAACTGGACTTCGTGCTTCTATCATGATTCATTTACCAGCATTAGTTGAACTTGGATATATCGATGGGATTTTAAATGCTGCAAATCAAATTGGCCTTGCTGTAAGAGGAATATATGGAGAAGGATCAAAATCTTTTGCAAATATATATCAAATCTCCAATCAGCTCACATTGGGAAGAAAAGAAGAAGAAATAATAGGAAATATTGTAGGAATATCAAAGCAAATTATAGAAAAAGAATTATCTGCTAGAGAAATCTTAAAAAATAAATTAGGAGCAAAATTAGAAGATCGATTTTTTAGATCTTTAGGAATACTAAATCATGCTAGAGTAATGGATTCAAGAGAAGCGATGAATCTTTTATCTAACCTTAAATTAGGAATAGAAATGGGTTATATAAAGGGGTTAAGTAGTAGAGAGATAGATGAACTTATGATCCATGTTCAACCAGCACATCAGCTTAAAAGAAATCTTTCAAAAGATCCTTTGGAAAGAGATATAAATAGAGCAGCCTTTATAAGAGAAAAGCTTAATTTTCAGGAGGTGTAATCCATGTTTGATAAATTTACGGAAAGGGCAAAAAAAGTATTAGATTTAGCTGGAATACAGGCGAGTAATATTGGCCACAATTTTGTAGGAAGTGAACATATACTATTAGGTCTTTTAGCAGAAGGGAATGGAATAGCCTATAAAGTATTACAAAAACTAGGCGTTTCCATAGAAAATGTACAACAAAGGATTATTCAAATAGAAGGAAAAGGAAAATCAGGTGTTCAAGTTATGGGATTTACCCCTAGAACAAAAAGAATATTTGAAATTACTTTAATGGAAGCTCAAAATTTAGGTCATAATTATGTAGGAACAGAACATTTGCTTTTAGGACTAATAAAAGAGGGAGAAGGAATAGGGGCTAGAATACTTTTAGATTTGGGAATCGATTTTAATGCTGTTATAAAAGAAGTTGTATCCTTGCTAGGAGATATCAATATGGCAAAAGAAAATAAACCAAATTACAATAGGAAAAAAAATAATACACCTACATTAAATAAGTATGGAAGAGATTTAACCGTTCAATATGAAGAAGGAACATTAGATCCTGTTATTGGAAGAGAAAAGGAAATAGAAAGAATCATTCAAATATTAAGCAGAAGAACAAAAAATAACCCTGTTCTTATAGGAGATCCTGGCGTAGGGAAAACAGCTATTATAGAAGGGCTTGCAGGTAAGATTGTAGGCGGGGATGTTCCAGAAATTTTGAAAGATAAAAGAGTAGTCACTTTGGATTTAGGATCTATGCTAGCAGGATCAAAATATAGAGGAGATTTTGAAGAACGAATAAAAAAAGTAATGGATGAACTTATAAAAGAAAAAGATGTAATTTTATTTATAGATGAGCTTCATACTATTGTTGGAGCAGGAGGAGCAGAAGGAGCCATAGATGCTTCTAATATATTAAAACCAGCCCTTGCTAGAGGAGAGATGCAAGTAATTGGTGCAACGACTGTAGATGAATACAGAAAACATATCGAAAAAGACTCCGCACTAGAAAGAAGATTCCAACCTGTAATGGTAGAAGAACCAAGTATAGAAGATGCTATAAAAATATTAGAAGGATTAAGAGATCGATATGAAGCGCATCATAAAGTAAAAATAAGTGATGAAGCCATAAAGGCTGCAGTAAATCTTTCTCATCGATACATCACAGATCGTTTTTTACCAGATAAGGCAATCGATTTAATTGATGAAGCTGCTTCAAAGGTAAGATTGAAAAAAAGTACGCCTCCTAACGAGCTAAAAGAGCTTGAAACAAAGCTAGAAGACTTATTAAAGGAAAAAGAAGAGGCTATTAGTAACCAAGATTTTGAAAAAGCAGCAACAGTGAGAGATGAGGAGAAAAAAGCAAAAGAAGCATTAGAAAAAACAAAAGAAAATTGGAAAAATGGAATATATGGAAGAAATGATTTTGTAGATGAAGAGGATATAGCAGCGATTGTTTCTTCCTGGACTGGAATTCCTGTAACAAAATTAGTAGAAGAAGAATCAGAAAGACTGTTAAAATTAGAAGAAATACTACATCATAGAGTAGTTGGGCAAGATGAAGCAGTAAAATCTATTGCAAAATCTATAAGAAGAGCAAGAGTAGGATTAAAAGATCCAAAGCGTCCTATCGGATCTTTTATATTCTTAGGACCAACAGGTGTTGGTAAAACAGAATTATCAAAGGCTCTAGCAGAGGTTACTTTTGGAGATGAAGAGGCAATCATAAGAATTGATATGTCTGAGTACATGGAAAAACATGCGGTATCAAGGCTTATTGGTTCTCCTCCTGGATATGTAGGACATGATGAAGGAGGTCAATTAACAGAAAAGGTGAGAAGAAAACCCTATTCTGTAATATTATTTGATGAAATAGAAAAAGCACATCCGGATGTGTTTAATGTACTTCTTCAAATATTAGATGATGGAAGATTAACAGATTCCAAAGGAAGAACTGTAGACTTTAAGAATACGGTAGTGATTATGACTTCTAATGTAGGAGCTAGTACTATATCTAAGCAAAAGACCCTTGGCTTTGCAACTGCTGTAGATAAAAAGAAAGAAGAAAAAAGCGAATATGAAAAAATGAAAGAGAATGTAATGAGAGATCTTAGACAAAAATTCAGACCAGAATTTTTAAATAGGATAGATGATATTATCGTATTCCATTCCCTAAATGAAGAACATATTAGAGAAATAGTAGATCTAATGATAAAAGGATTAGAAAAACGATTAAAGGAAATGGAAATAGAGATTCAATTAACAGAAGAAGCAAAAAAATTAATATCAGAAAAGGGATTTGATCCAGAATATGGAGCAAGACCATTAAAAAGAGCTATACAAAAGCTTTTAGAAGATAGTATTTCAGAAGAAATTTTAAAAGGAGAAATCAAAAAAGGAGATAATATTATTGTTACGGAGAAAGAAAAAGAATTGATATTTGAAAAAAGGGCTTAAAATTAAGTCCTTTTTTCTTTTCAAAAATGTGTATTTTTTGGTATGCTATAAGAAAGAAATTTTTAAAAGAAAGATATTTATGAATAGGTGATGAAATGGCAAAGATTAAAACGAAGTATATCTGTCAAGAATGTGGATATGAAAGTTTAAAATGGATGGGAAAATGTCCAGAATGTGAAAATTGGAATACTTTTCTTGAAGAAATTGAAGAAAAAAAGACAAAGCATGATTTGTTTGTGATGGAAAAAGAAATACAAAAACCCATTCCAATCAATTCTTTAGAGGTAAAAAAAGAAGAACGCTTTTCTACGAATATACAAGAACTAGATAGAGTTTTAGGCGGAGGGGTAGTAGAAGGATCTTTAGTTTTAGTAGGAGGAGATCCAGGGATAGGAAAATCTACTCTTTTAATTCAGGTATCCAATAATGTAGCCATAAGTGGAAAAAAAGTTCTTTATATATCGGGAGAAGAGTCCGTTTATCAAATAAAAATGAGAGCAAAAAGACTTTCTATAGAAAGTGAAAATTTATATATTTTTGCAGAGAATAATTTGAATATTATAGAAAAATATTTAGATGAATTACAACCAGATATGATTATTGTAGATTCTATACAGACTGTATTTAATCCAGATATTACTTCTACCCCTGGAAGTGTGAGTCAAATTAAAGAAGGAACATCTAGATTTATGAAAATTTCGAAAAAAATGGGAATATCTACTTTTATCGTAGGACATGTTACAAAGGAAGGATCACTTGCAGGACCGAAAATCTTAGAGCATATGGTGGATACTGTATTATATTTTGAAGGAGAAAGATATAATACCTATAGGATGGTTCGGGCTGTTAAAAACAGATTTGGATCAACCAATGAGCTTGGGGTATTTGAAATGAGAGATTCAGGACTTGTAGAGATAGAAAATCCTTCTAAAATTTTAATTTCAGAAAAACCAAAAGGGGTTTCTGGATCTATTATTGTTGCCACCGTAGAAGGAACAAGACCTATGCTTATAGAGCTTCAAGCTTTAGTTTCACCAACGAGTTTTGGAATACCAAAGAGAATGGCAACAGGAGTAGATTATAATAGAGTCTCTCTTTTAATGGCAGTACTAGAAAAAAGAGTAGGAATGCAAACACAAAATCAAGATGTCTATGTCAATGTAGTGGGAGGAATAAAATTAAGCGAGCCTGCCATGGACTTGGGAATAATACTATCTATTGCTTCAAGCTTTAAAAACATTGAAGTTGATGAAAAAGTTGTTGTAATTGGAGAAGTAGGTCTTACTGGTGAAATTAGAGGTGTAAGCTTTATTGAAAAAAGAATATTAGAGTGTAAAAAACTTGGATTTAACAAGGTTATCGTACCTAAAAATAATTTAAGAGGATTAGAAGCTGTAAAGGGAATAACTGTTTGTGGTGTAGAAAATATAAGAGAAGCTTTAGACGCAGTATTGGGAGGGTAAATGGATCATGAGAGACAGTTTTTTAAACGATGAAGTTAAAATAAATTCTTTAAGGATAGTAGCACCAGGGACGCCTTTAAGAGAAGGTCTTGAAAATGTTTTAAGAGCAAAAACAGGGGCATTAATTGTTGTAGGAGATGGAGAAGAGGTAATGAAAATAGTGGATGGAGGTTTTACCATTAATGCAGATTTTTCACCAGCTTATTTGTATGAACTTGCAAAAATGGATGGCTCTATTATCATTAGTAGTGATGGGAAAAAAATTCTTTATGCAAATACTCAATTAATTCCAAATCCATTAATACCGTCTTCAGAAACTGGGATAAGACATAGAACTGCTGAAAGAGTTGCAAGACAAACAAGCGAAATGGTTATATCTATTTCCCAAAGAAGAAATATTATCACCTTATATAAAGGTTATAGTAAATATGTAATACAAGATACTTCTAAAATACTTACAAAAGCGAATCAAGCCATTCAAACCTTAGAAAAGTATAAAGCTGTTTTGGATCAAGCTATGATAAATTTAAGCGCTTTAGAATTTGAAGACTTAGTTACCCTTTATGATGTGGCTATCGTTGTGCAAAGGACAGAAATGGTCATGCGAATTGTCACAGAAATAGAAAAATACATCATAGAACTAGGCAATGAGGGAAGGCTAGTCAGCATGCAATTAGAGGAATTAATTGGGAATGTAAAAGAAGATGGAAAGTTTGTATTTAAGGATTATTATACAGATGAAGAAATGGATTATAGTGGATTTAAAAAGATTATAAGAGGATTTTCGTCAGAAGAACTTTTAGAGCTAAACAATATTATTCGTGTATTAGGATATTCTAGTAGCATTCATAATCTTGATTTTACCGTATATCCAAGAGGATATAGAATACTGAATAAAATACATAGATTACCAATTCATGTAATAGAAAATCTAGCATCTCATTTTGAAAATTTTCAAAAGATATTAAAAGCGTCTATAGAGGAGTTGGATGAAGTAGAGGGAATCGGAGAAATAAGGGCAAGGTATATAAGAGATGGGCTAAGAAGAATACAAGAACAAGTTTTACTAGATAGGCATATATAAAAAAATTTTACTTTATCGCAGAGAAAGGGCATACATTAAATATGCCCTTTTATTTTATAATAAACTATATTTTCCTAAAGTATTTATTTTATTTTGCTCCTTTTTTAAAATTTCTTCCATATCTATGTTTAATGCATTACACGCAGCAGTAACATAAAATAGATGATTTCCAAGTTCTTGCTCTATTTTTTCTTTACAAGTTTCACACAATTCACCATAGATATGACTGTTCATATACTCGGATAATTCATCAAAAGTAGTTTCTTTAGGAACTTCTTGCTTTCCTGCTTCAATTTGAATACACCCACAATTGGTTACAGATTTAATAATTGCTCTATTCACCTTTGAATTTGTTTCTTGCAATTTTGTTATGATATCTAGTATGCTTTTATGTCTGATCAAAACAAGATTCACTGTATCTTTAAAAGTAGGAAAATCGAAATTAGACATTATGCTATCACCTCATAATAATTATAATAGGAAAAGGTTTTTCGGTCAATCCAATAAATAGGTGTATTTTGTATTATTATGCCCAATATATGAATTTATAATTGACATAAATTAATTCGATGTGATAAAATATTATTTTTGAATTTGACTTAAAAAAATAATTGGTATATACTATAAGAGATATCTTTTTTGGAGGGAGAAAATATGTTTAGTATAGGAGATAAAATTGTTTACCCTAGTTATGGAGCAGGCGTTATAAATTCAATAGAAGAAAAAGAAGTTTTAGGAGAAAGAAAGAAGTATTATATTTTAAATATGGTTATATCTCAAATAGATATAATGATTCCTATTGATAACATTAACAAGCTTGGAATTAGACATGTAATAGAAAAGTCTCATGTAGAAGATGTAATCAAAATATTAAAAGATGAAAAAGGAGATATGGACGAAAAGTGGAATAAAAGATTTAGAGATAATATGGATAAAATTAAAACAGGCGATATATATGAAATTGCTGTTGTGGTTAGAGACCTTATGCTTCAAGATGGAGAAAAAGGATTGTCTACAGGAGAAAAGAAGATGTTAAATGATGCAAAAGACATGTTAATTAGTGAATTAACACTGGTATTAGAAGATGAAAAAGATGAAGTAAAAAAAATAATAGAAAATTGCATAAATCTTGATTAAAAAATGAAAATTTAGATAATAATTAATAAAAGGAGGTGAAATTTTGATAAATAAAATTATAAAAGGAATCATGTCTTTAGTTGGTATCACTATTGGAGTGGCATCCTATTTTTATGTAGTGAGAGCGTTTCCTAAATTAATACCTACATCGGATGTATATACTATTTTAGGAGCAATATTTTCTGGAATCATAATGGGACTTATATTTTACTTAATATCTCCATGGCTTTTAAATGAAGGGAAAAATATGGCAAATTGGGCAGAGAATGAATTGTCTAAAGTACCTCCAATGGATATATTAATCGGTTCAATAGGACTTATAATCGGCTTATTCATTGCTTATCTTATCAGCCAGCTTTTACTTCAAATTCCTGTACCGATAGTGGGTGCAGCTATTTCTGTAGTTGTATATATCTTCATGGGTTATATAGGAATGAACATTGCAAGAAAAAACAGAGAGGAGTTATTTAATATAGGTTCTCTTATCAAAATACCAAGTGTAAAAGAAAAAGGAACAAAAAAAGGATCTAAAGCATGTCCTAAAATATTAGATACGAGTGTGATTATAGACGGAAGAATAGCAGATATATGCAATACTGGATTCGTAGAAGGGAAATTAGTTATACCAGGTTTTGTTTTAGAAGAACTTCGTCATATAGCAGATTCTTCAGACGATTTAAAAAGGGTAAGAGGAAGAAGAGGGCTTGATATATTAAATAAAATACAAAAAGAACTAGATATTGAAGTAGAAATATACGAAAAAGATTTTGAAGATATAGCAGAAGTAGATAGCAAACTTTTAAAACTAGCACAAGTAATAGAAGGAAAAGTTGTTACAAACGATTATAATTTAAACAAAGTAGCACAATTTCAAGGCGTGGAAGTACTCAATATAAATGAATTAGCAAATGCAGTAAAACCTGTTGTTATACCTGGAGAAGAAATGATTGTTCAGGTAATTAAAGAAGGAAAAGAATCTGGTCAAGGTATTGCATACCTAGATGATGGAACCATGATTGTTGTAGATGGAGGAAGAAAATATATTGGGGAAACTATAGATGTTTTAGTAACCTCTGTTCTTCAAACCGCAGCAGGGAGAATGATATTTGGAAAACCAAAACTGGCTACAGAAAAATCATCATAAGATATAAGCTTTTAGCAATTATTTTGCTAGAAGCTTTTTTATTGCCTTTTTTACTCTTATAGTGTAAAATTACACTATAAGAGTAAAAAAGGCAGGTGAAAAGATGAATAAGGAAGAGTTGATCAATATTGTTTCAAGAAAATTAAAGTTAATTAGAACAGAATACAATTTCTCTCAAGACAAAATGGCAGAAATTTTAGGATTATCAAAAAAAACCTTAGTACAAATAGAAAAAGAGAGAATTCTTTTATCTTGGACGGTGTGTATCTCCATTTGTTGCATTTTTAGTGAAAGTGAAATATTGAGGATGTACTTTGGAGAAGATCCATCAAAGCTCGTTCAAACCATAGCCCTTGGAAAAGTATATTTTTCCAAAACTAAAGCCAAGGGAGGAAAAATATGGTGGAAAGATATAAAAGAAGAAAAAGAATTTAAAATTCAACAAAATATAGTAAGTTTACATTATCGGATAATCGATGATAATCATTATAGATTATATAGTTCCTTTGATAAAGAATATATAAAAGAGAAGTTTGATCTTCTTATTAAAAATGAGGAATAAAAAGGAGGGAAACAAAGTATGGAGAAAAGAAGCATAACAAAAAGCCAACTTAATTTTTTAGAAGAAGAGTTAGAATTTTATAAGAAAGAATGCATTATTACGCAAGATCAAAAGAATAGCATATTAGATCAATATAGATTAAAAAGGTTAAATTTTATTAAAGTGATATTAATTGTAGGGGCAGCACTTATTGGGCTTGGAATATTAAGTTTTATAGCAAGCAATTGGAAAGAGTTAACTAAATTAACCAAGTTTTCAATCATCATAGGATTATACTTAGGCGTGAATATAGGAAGTTTTAAAGCCAATGAAAAATATCCAAAAACAAGTAAAAGCTTATTGCATCTAGGGAATTTAATATATGGAGGAGGAATATTTTTAACAGGACAAATTTTTCATTATGGAGGGCATTTTAGTACCGCATTCTTTCTATGGGGAATAGGAATTCTTCCCGTTGCTTATTTATTTAAAGATAAGATCACCTTTATATTTGCTCATATATTATTTTTAATCTATTTAAATGGGTCTTTTGATCTTTATGATACATCTTACTGGATAGTAATGATTATTCCTATGCTTTATTATATAAATATTCATTTAAAAAATTCGAAAACAGGAAGCTTTTTCAACACCATAGTACTCTTAAATACTATTTTATGTTATTTGGATAGGTACAATATAGATGATTTTTATGTTGCTTGGTTATTTTTGATTATTGGAATAGGAATGAATTATATACCATTTAAGGTAAATAAAAATATATTCAAATTAATAGGAAGTATTGTGCTTGGGATTTCAGGGCTAATTTTAACCATTCCAGAAATCTGGACAGATTTTGGAATATTTGGGAATGGAATACCCATTAGTATTACTTTTGGAATAATATATTTTATCTATTTGTTAATATTAACAAAAAAAGGAAAATTAACCGCTCTTGTATTTATATGCATGACTATTTTAAGATATTACTTCGATACCTTTTATGATTTTATGCCAAAGTCTATGTTTTTTATAATAGGAGGACTAATCTTACTCGCTTTTGGGCATTACTTTGAAAGATTAAGAAATAAGAAGGCAGGTGATTTCATTGAAAAATAAAAATTTAAAAAAATATATAATTGTAAGCATTTTACCCATTATTATACTTTTTTCTATGACAGTACTCCCATTATTAACTTATTTTAATGGACAAGAAGTATTTATTGAAACAAAGCCAGTAGATCCAAGAGATGTATTTAGAGGAGATTATGTATATTTAGAGTATAAAATAAATGAAATAGACATGAATAAAGTTCCTGATGAATTAAAAGATAAAACAGGATATGTAAAGGAGAAATATAGAAACAAACAAGTTTATGTAGTATTAAAAAAGCATAATGCGTATTATGACGTGGACTATATCACCTTAAAAAAACCAAAAGATAAATTATACTTAAAGGCAAAGTATAATTATACCATTACAAATTGGGAAGGAGTTCAAAATAATAATCAAAAAGAAAAAATAATGGGCATTCGTGTTGATTATAATCTAGATAAATATTTTGTTCCAGAAAATACAGGTAAACAATTAGAAGAGAAATCCAGAAAGGGAGAACTGCAAGCAAAAATTAAAGTATATAAAGGATACGCCTTGTTAGTAGATATCTACTAAGAAGATGGATTTTAAGTAAAGCGTCTAATTCTATAATGAGATGCGTTTAAAAAGGAGATATAGACAGTGGATGTAGAATATATACTGTATATAAAAAAAATCATACTCATAGTAAGTAGTTATCTAATTGGATGTTTTAATACAGGATATTATCTAATATCTTTTTTATATAAAAAAGATATTAGAACCATAGGAAGCTATAGCACAGGTGCTACAAATGTTTCAAGAGTATGTGGAAAAAAAGGATTTATGGTTACCTTCTTAGGAGATAGCATGAAGGGGTTATTAACAATAGAAGTATGTAAATATCTACAGGTAGAAAATATAGTTGTAGCACTATGTTTCTTATTTGTAATAATAGGGCATGTTTTTCCTGTGCAGCTGAATTTTAAAGGTGGAAAAGGAATTGCTGTAAGCATAGGGGCACTTATAGCTTTTGATTATCATCTGATTATAGGCTTATTTTTATGTTTTGCTATAGTAATGATGATCCTTAGAAATTATCAGATGAGCGGGCTAGTAGCATTTATTTTACTTCCAATAGAAGCATTAGGTACAGGAAAAAGCTTAGTAACCATAGTAACGTTTTTTTTAGTTGCATGGATTGTAATTTATAGCCATAAAAAAAATATACAAGATTATATACGGAAATGAAAAAATGTATTAAGTATTATCTAGAGAAAAGGAGATTAAAAAATTGAAAAATTCTATAGTATTTAAAATAGCCGAATTCGATTTTGAATTTGAAAAAATAAATCAATTAAATTATGAAACTTTTGTTGAAGAGATTCCACAACATAAAGATAATAAAGAAAAGACATTAAAAGATAAATTTGACAATGAGAATATATATTTTATTGCTTTAAGAGACCAGAAACTTTTAGGAATGCTGGCAATAAGAGATAAACGTCCTTTTTCACTAGATCAAAAAATAGAAAACTTAGATACTTATTTACCTTCTGCAAAATCCATTTGTGAGATAAGACTATTATCTGTAAGAAAAGAAAACAGAAATGGATTCATCCTAAAAGGATTGATAAAGGAATTAATGAAGTATATAAAAGAAAAAGGATATGATATGGCATTAATTTCAGGAATTTTAAATCAGCAAAAATTATATAAGCATATAGGATTTATTCCTTTTGGACCTATAGTTGGAAAGGGAGAAGCAAAATTTCAACCTATGTATATAATAAAAGAAAATCACAATGTAACTAAATTATTAGAAAATGAAGAAGAAATTAGTTTTTTACCAGGACCCGTTGAAATATCCAAGAAAGTGAGAACTGCATTCACCAAAAGACCTTTATCTCATAGAGCATCAGACTTTAAAAATATGTTCTTCAATCTAAAAAAAATGCTTTGCGATTTGGTGAATTCAAAATATGTTGAAATATTCATAGGATCTGGTACTTTAGCAAATGATATAATTTGTGCACAGTTGTCTCTTCTAGAGAAAAGAGGGTTAATTTTAAGCAATGGAGAGTTTGGGGAGAGACTGATTGATCATGCAAATAGATTTAGATTGAAATTTAAAGAATACAGTATAGACTGGGGAAAGACTTTTGATTTAGATAAAATTGAGAAGCTTTTAAATGAAAATAAAGACATAGGATGGATCTACATGTTACATTGCGAAACCTCTACAGGGATCTTAAATGAGATAAAAGAAATAAGTAAAATATGCCAAAAAAATCATGTACATCTTTGTGTAGATGCCATCAGCTCTATCGGAAATATAGAAGTTGATTTAAGTCATATCTATTTAGCATCTTGTGTCAGTGGAAAGGGACTTGCTTCCTATTGTGGATTAAGTATGGTATTTTATAATCATGAATTATTACCACATGAAAATAACCTTCCTAGATACTTAGATTTATACAGGTATAAAAAGGAGCAAGGTATTCCTTATACCATTTCTTCTAATTTAGTAGATGCACTGCATACCTCTTTAAGATATTTGAATAAAAAAGAAAAATTTAAAAAGATAGAGGAGATAAATCAGTATTTTAGAATGGAATTAAAAAGAATAGGAATAAAGCCTTTGGTAGAGCACAATATAGGGATTAGCTGTATTATAACTATTCCTATTCCTTTGGAGTATAGCTCTAAAGAAATAGGAGATATCCTTAAAAATAAGGGTTATTTAATCAGCTATGAAAGTGCTTATTTAATAAAAAGAAATTGGATTCAGTTGGCTTTTATGGGAGCTGTAGAAAAAGAAAATTTAAATCCTATAATAAGAATTTTAGAAGAGATGAAAATATAATAAAGAAATAAGGTGACTTTATGAATAGTGTGATAATTGTAGCTGCTGGAAAAGGAAAACGAATGAACGTAGATATAAATAAGCAGTATATAAAGCTAAGAGATAAGGAAATAATAGCATATGCCATGGCTGCTTTTGATAAAAATAAAGAAATAGATGAAATCGTGGTTGTCATCAGAAAAGAAGAAGAAAGGTTTTTCATGGAACATATCCTAAATAAGTATAAATTTAATAAAAAGATAAAAATAGCTTATGGAGGAGTAGAAAGGCAAGACTCTGTATATAATGGGTTAAAGAAGATAAGCAATGCTTGTGAAATTGTATTTATACATGATGGAGCAAGACCTTTTGTAAGTGAAGAAATCATTCAGAATATGATCAAAGAAGTGAAAGAAAATAAAGCAGTTGTTGTAGGAGTGCCTGTAAAAGATACCATAAAAGTAGTAGATGAAGAAAATATCATTAATCGTACACCAGAAAGAAAATATATTTGGGCTGTTCAAACCCCTCAAGGATTTGAATATGATCTAATTAAAAAGGCTTATGAAAAAGCCTACGAAGAAAATTATTATGGAACAGATGATGCAATGCTTGTTGAAAAATTAGGATATCCAGTTAAAATGATTATGGGATCTTATGAAAATATAAAAATAACAACAAAGGAAGATATATCTTTTGGAGAAGAAATATTAAGAAGAAGAGATTAAGACAAGGAGATGAGGATATGCGTGTTGGAATAGGTTATGATGTACATAAATTAGTGAAAGAAAGAGATCTTATTATAGGAGGAGTAAATATCCCTCATGAAAAAGGATTACTTGGACACTCAGATGCAGATGTGTTGCTTCATGCAATCATGGATTCTCTTTTAGGGGCTTTAGCACTTGGTGATATAGGCAAGCATTTTCCTGACAATGATGAAACTTATAAAGGAGCAAACAGTTTAAAGTTATTAGAGCATGTAGGTATTTTGATAAAGGAAAAAGGTTATACTGTAAACAATATAGATGCAACCATTATTGCACAAAAACCGAAAATAGCGCCTTATATAAAAGCAATGAGAAATAATATAGGAAAGGTATTAAACATAGAAATAGATAGGATAAATGTGAAAGCAACTACAGAAGAAAATCTTGGTTTTACAGGAAGAGAAGAGGGTATTTCATCACAAGCTATTTGTTCTTTAGTTTTTATTGACAAAATATAAAAATTACTATAAAATTAGGATAATTTAAAAATTTATAAGAAAAAAGCAGTGATAGGGAGCAGTAAATGAAAGAAGCTTCACAGAGAAGAAACTATTGGTGAGAGGTTTCTAAGCAAAAATCATTGAACCAACCCAGGAGCTTAAGAACGGAAGTGAAAAGTTCTTACGGTAGGAACCGTTATATCCTTTAAGTGAGCCTTCATGGCTAATTAGGGTGGTACCGCGGAAGATAAGCCTTTCGTCTCTATATTTTAGAGATGAAAGGCTTTTATATTTTTTGTTATTTATAAAGCTAAAGGAATATAAAAGAATAAAAATTTAAATGTAGGAGGAAATACAATGGCAAAGAATGATAAGCAATTTGTTGAAGAAATAACACCAATGGAAGTTGATTTTCCACAATGGTATACAGATGTTATATTAAAAACAGATCTTGTAGACTATTCTCCTGTAAAAGGATTTATGGTAATAAAGCCTTATGGGTATGCTCTATGGGAAAATATTCAAAACTATTTAGACAAAAAATTTAAGGAAACAGGGCATAAAAATTGTTATTTTCCATTACTTATACCAGAGAGCTTATTAACAAAAGAAGCAGAGCATGTGGAAGGATTTGCTCCAGAAGTAGCTTGGGTAACTCATGGGGGTAAAAATGAGCTAGCAGAAAGACTTTGTGTAAGACCTACTTCAGAAACTATTATTTGTTCTATGTATGCAAAATGGTTAAAATCTTACAGAGATCTACCATATCTTTATAATCAGTGGTGTTCTGTTGTAAGATGGGAAAAGGCTACTAGACCATTTTTAAGAACCTCTGAATTTTTATGGCAAGAGGGACATACACTACATGAAACCTATGAAGAAGCAGAAGCAGAAACGCTGCAAATGCTAAGTATCTATAGAGAAATGTGTGAAAATTTACTTGCAATTCCAGTAATTTCAGGACAAAAAAGTGAAAATGAAAAATTTGCAGGAGCAGAAGATACGTATACAATAGAAGCGTTAATGCATGATGGAAAAGCGCTTCAATCTGGAACAAGCCATTTCTTAGGACAGCACTTTACAAAAGCCTTTGAAATACAATTCTCTGATAGAGAAGGAAAGCAAGCATTCCCATACCATACATCTTGGGGGGTATCTACAAGATTAATTGGAGGGCTGATTATGGTGCACAGTGATAATAGAGGACTAGTTCTTCCTCCTAGAGTGGCACCAACACAAGTGGTAATTGTTCCAATTGCTGCTCATAAAGGTAATGTTATGGAGAAAGTAGATGAAATATTTGCAGATTTAAAAACTAACAATCGAGTAGAAGTAGATGATAGAGCAAACTATTCGCCAGGATGGAAATTTAATGAATGGGAAATGAAAGGTGTACCCGTTAGAATTGAAATTGGTCCAAAGGATATAGAAAAGAATCAAGTTACTATATTTAGAAGAGACACTTTAGAAAAAACGCAAATTTCTATGGAAAACTTAAAAGAAACCATAGAAAACTTATTAGAAGAAATACAGGAAAATCTGTTTAATAAAGCTTTAAAGATGAGAGAAGAAAAAACATATACAGCTACGAAAATGGACGAATTCAAAAATATCATAGAAGAAACACCAGGGTTTGTAAAATCAATGTGGTGTGGAGAGGTAGAATGTGAATTAAAGATTAAAGAAGAAACAGGGGCAACTATAAGATGTATGCCATTTGAACAAGAAAAAATAGGAGACACTTGTATTTGTTGTGGTAAAAAAGCGGAAAAAATGGTTTATCTTGCAAAGGCGTATTAATCATAAAGATACTTCTCTTTAGAGAAGTATCTTTATCTTTATAATAACTAGGAAAGTATATTCACAGGAAGGGTATGGGGTAAAAAAATTTATATTAAGATGAAAAAATTAGGCAGGAGGGGTCCCTATGAAATTAAGCAATATGTATTTAAAAACCTATAAAGAATGTCCTTTAGCTGTAAGCAATGAAAGCATAAAGCTTCTTTATAGAGGCGGATTTTTAAAATATATAGAAGATGGAAGTTATTCTTATACGCCTTTAGGAAATTTATTTTTTGATGAGATGGTGAATTTACTTCAAGATCATTTCCATGAATATAAAAATATAAAAATAAATGGAGATAAGGTCAGTGGATTAAATGCTTATCTTTCTGATTTAAAATCCTATAAGGACCTTCCCTTTGATATAAATTATTTCACAAAAAATAAGAATAGATATTATAAATTTAAAGATGGACTTTTGAATCCTAAAAAAGAAAATATCATCAAATGTGTAAAGATTAGCAGTAAAGAAGATGTGATTTCATCCTTGGCAACCTTAAAAGAAAAAATAAAAGATCTATTAGATCTATGTAATATAAAAGATTTACATTTTAGAAATGAAAAAGAAGGATTACGATATTTTTATGAGACAAATTATCCACTAAGAGAAGTGATTTTCTGTGAAAAATGTGGATATGGTGAACGAATAGAAGAAGGAATGTCTTCTTCTGAAAAAGAGTTATCCACAGAAGGACTAAAAGAAAGAGAAGATGTTTATACTCCAAATGTAGGAACAATAGAGGATTTAGTAGGTTTTTTAAATATATCTTCTAAGAAGCTAATTAAGACTCTTTTGTTTGATGTAAAAGGAGAAATAATTGCTGTATTGCTAAGAGGAGATAGAAGTATTAATTTAGGATTACTGGCGAAGTATTTAAAAGTAAAAGAATCTGAAATTAAAATGGCAGATGAAGAGCAGGTTAAGTTGGTTACAGGGGCAAATATAGGTTTTGCAGGACCGATAGGGTTAAATAAAGTAAGTAAAGTTTTAGGGGATCACGAAATTTTATCCATAAAAAATGCAGTGATAGGTGCAAACAAAACAGATTATCATATCAAAAATATAAACTATGAGAAGGATTTTAAAATAGATGGAGTAGAAAATTTTAAATTAGCACAGGTGGGACAAGAATGCATTATTTGTAGTGCGCCATTAAAAACTTTTGAAGGGATCTCTTTTATAGATGTGGATATTTTGGAAAAAAATATGCATTATTTAAACAATCAAGGAAGAGAAGAAAAATTATATACCTTAGAAATTAAATTTTATATAGATAGGTTATTTTCTTTAATTGTTGAAGAAAATAAGGATGAGATGGGTATAAAATGGCCTAAAAGGGTAAGCTATTTTGATTATCACATCATCATAGGAAACATAAAAAATGAAAAAGAAAAACAAGTTGGAGAAAAAATCTACGAAGCATTAGGGAAAAAAGGATACACTGTTTTGTTAGATGATCGAAAAGAAAGAATAGGATTTAAATTTAAGGATGCAGAGCTTATAGGTATTCCGAGGGTTATCGTGGTAGGAAAAGAGATCATAAATGATGTGGTAGAAATAAGAGATAGAGTAGATAATACATCAAAGAATATGAATATAGAGGAGCTCATATCTGTTGAATAAACTTATTTTTTATAATATAATCATATAGAAAATTTACTTGAGGAGGTTTTTAAATGAGTGTTAGAGTAAGATTTGCACCAAGTCCTACAGGATTTGTTCATATTGGTAGTCTAAGAACGGCTTTATACAACTATTTATTTGCAAAAAAAA
>SWCA01004685.1_pt1 | contig 21701 bp, 11 predicted proteins | sample 4692961 | NCBI WGS metagenome assembly SWCA01 (sample SAMN10267275, study PRJNA491770) | bioreactor metagenome | isolation source: DHS bioreactor inoculated with | place: Japan: off Shimokita Peninsula
CATTGGGTTCAATTTAGCGATAATCTGCGAAATCTCAAGGACCCGTCTGATAATCTAATTTTTCAGGCTCATGTTTATTTCGACAAGAACATCTCTGGTGCTTATGCCGGCACTTACGAGGAGGAGCAGGCGACACCCGATACTGGTGTTACACGAATCAAACCTTTTGTGGAATGGCTTAAAAAACATAATAGGCGGGGATTGATTGGTGAGTACGGTGTCCCTGATAATGATCCTCGATGGTTGGTGGTTTTGGAAAATATGTTGGTCTATATGAGTGATAATGGTGTGCCAGGTACATATTGGTCGGCAGGTCCTCGTTGGGGCGCATACAAATTGGCTGTGCAGCCCACAAACAATTACACAACCGACAGACCGCAGATGCAGGTGCTGGAAAAGTATACAAAGACGAATTCTAAATAATATTAAATCCATGATATCGTTAAGGATCATCGTAAAATGGTCTTTTTCAAAACGATTTTAAAATTACATAGCCATGATTCAGTACAAAAAAGTGATTCCGATTTTTATTTTGTCCTTGCTAGCTATATCAACAGTTGTGGGATGGGCTGCAGGAAAAGCGGGAGATAAACTAGATGAGCGAGTTCTTTTTGAAAATGCTCCTAGCGATAAAAAGCCGGTGGACAAGAAAGATTCTTTGCGCTTAGTGACAACAGTAAACGCAGTATATACTGAACCCATTGCGGAACAAGGAGTAAGCCGCGTAATTGACGGTGCTGTGGGTAAATACCGTGAAGCAGGAACGGCTATGCGCGACCGCTTTGCTCTCGATTTTGAGGTTGATCAGCTGGACGTACCTCATTTGGCGGTCTTTTCATATCCCGACGATAAGCCCAGGACAATGGAGATTATGCTTCAACATTTTTCGAAGCACCTCGATTTCCAGTCTCACACCGGCGTTATGACAGGTGAAGAATACCCGCTGTCAAACGGCATGAAAGAATTTCGGGTTGTTTTCTGGCCAAAGTCGCGGCGGCAGGCTTTTGTTTTTATGACTGCCGAGGAGAACTACCCAGCCGCCGTCAGTGAGATGAAAATTTACGAGATGCGTGAGTTTTATACTGTTTCCGTTAATAGTCAGTTTGATGGAAGTGTGCCTGCTCGCAGCACCGGCCTTTACTATGAAGACCCAGTGCTTTTCCACAGTTTTGGAACTGGGCGTGACAAACAAGGATTTATTGATGCAGCAGACCGCATTGTGACTTACTTGCGATCGATTGGGCAGACGACCTTTGAATATCCTTTGGTCTGGTACGCTGGTCCATTATATGGGTCGACAGTCGAACCATATGATCCAGTTGCAGAGGATGCACTTGGAGGTAAACGTCCACACCCGGAAGATTACCCTCGCTATCTGTTAGAGCGTTTAGAAAAGCACGGGATGAGTTTTACTGCGGGCATGCATATCCACACCCTACCAAGTCTGAATAAAGCACCGTTGGACGACATGGACCGCATTAACGCTGGTGAGGAAACCGTGATCAATATCAATAAAGACGGGGAACTCTGGTTCGGGCATTGGCATGGTGCAGATCCGAATTTTAATGCAGCGGATCCCAGAGTGATGTCGGCTGTAAATGGACTTGTGAAAGAGGTTTGTGATAAATATGCTGCGGAACCGGCCTTTGACGGACTATCACTCAATATATCTCGTCCTAAGGTCTTTTCATTTGGGTCGTTGGCCTCGGGATATAATGATATTAATTTGCAGCGTTTTCAGGACGAATCTGGTTTGAAGATCCCGGGTTACAAACCGGATAGCCCTGAGCGCTTTAAGAAAAGCTATGAGTGGCTCATGAGTAGTTCGGAGAGAAAAAGAGCTTGGATAGACTGGCGATGTCAAGTGTTGTATGACCATTATTCAGAAATGGCCCGGACAATCGCCAGTTACCGGTCCGACCTAAAGTTGAATCTGAATATTTTTGTACACCTTACTCAAAATGATCGCATGGCCGATTATTTGAATGAGTCTCCGGTGGAGGCCATGCGTGAAATGGGATTTGATCCCGAGTTGTACCGCAATGAAACCAATATAGTAGTCAATCCGACGCTGGTGCCGGCCGATCTGCGGTGGGCCAGGTCGCATTATACGCCAGTGGCAACACCCGCTAACCGAACCGTTTTTACTGCTCCTGAAGTTGTCTCGTCCATGAATAATCTTCCTCGGGTAGCTGTTACAATCCATGACCGATATTTTGAAGATGCGATTGGTCGCGAACAGCCTCTTGAGGGACTGAAAAAACTGGGTGTAGATGAAATGGTATGGAGGGCATCCACCTTAAATCCGGCAGGACATCACAGTCTGGAGCCCTATGTTTTTGCGCTGAACCATCTTGATGCAGTTCGAATCGTCAAGGGAGGTTATGTTATTGGGACTTGGGGTATGGATCGCGAACTCATTGCCTTTAGTAGCGCCTTCCAGTCGCTACCAGCTGTGCGGTTTGAAGAGGTTCCCGATATGGCCGATCCTGTCCGAGTCAGAAAAAAAATCGTTGACGGGAAAACGTATTTTTATGTATTGAATAATTTACCAGAGCCTGTCAAGTTCAATTTGAAACTCAGTCAAGGTGTGGATGTGATCGACTTGGTTGAAATCCAAAAATCCCATAAAGTACGTTCATTATCCTTCAATCTCGCTCCTTACGATTTGCGTGTTTTTGAATCTCCGTCAACCGAATTAAGCTTTGCTGGATGCGATTTTCAATTGAGTAAAAAATGGCTAAAACAGCTTCGTCGCTCGCTTGAGGACCTAGAAAAGCTGGCTGAGGAAAAACCTTCGGAAAACACAAAATTCAAGCCTTATTTGGAACAGGCACGGAGATGTTGGGATAAAAAACACTATGCACGCCTATACTTCCTGTTGCAGGATGGTTGGACAAAAGAACTGAATTGACTTGAGCTCAGTCGACAGTGTGTTCTTCAGCTTTTTGCAGGAAGATTTGAGACAGACAATTAATTAACAAGCGAAAATTAAAACTATGAAAAATACTAAATTTTGGTTTGGGAGAGATAGCCGATTCAGAAGGCTGTTTTTCTTGCTTATTTTTTCGATTAGCTTTATGGTAGAAAGCCAAACTCAACTCATGGCTTCAGAAATGAAGTCAGAACAGAACCTGTCCATTCAAGGACAGGTTGTTGATAATACGGGTGGTCCGCTGCCTGGCGTCACGGTGGTGGTTAAAGGAACAAATCTTGGTACCATTACCGACACTAATGGCAATTATTCCCTGTCTAATATTCCTGGCGGCACGATTTTGTCATTTTCATTTGTAGGTATGAAAAGCCAAGAAATACCGGTTGAAGGCCAGGCAGTTATTAACATCACACTTCAAGAAGAAACGGTCGGGCTCGAAGAAGTTGTGGCGGTGGGGTATGGATCGCAACGGAGAAAAGATTTGACAGGTTCTATTGCGCGGGTAAAGGGAGATGATATGATACAACCTTCAACCGGAAGTTTCGATCAGATGCTACAAGGTAAGGTTGCGGGTCTGCAAATCAGCCAGACTTCCGGTGCTCCAGGTGGAAACGTGAATGTACTTATAAGAGGAGTCAGTTCAATTACTGGCGGAAATCAACCGTTGTATGTGGTTGATGGCTTTCCTATTGGTACCGGCGGAGGCGGTTCGGATATGACCAACTTTGGTGGCGGTAACTTTACCTCTGAAGGTATGGCTAGCAATACTCAGAACCGTATCAATCCGTTAAGTTCCATTAATCCTGCTGATATTGAATCGATTGAAATATTGAAAGATGCTTCGGCAACAGCCATTTATGGTTCGCGCGGTGCGAATGGCGTAATCATCATTACGACCAAACGTGGAGAAATCGGAAAGTCGCAGATCAACATTGACGTGTCGTATGGGGTTCAGGAAGTAGCCCATAAACTGGATATGATGAATTCGCGGCAATACGCCGAGTTTGTGGCCGAAGGTCGCGACAATGCCCGTATTTATGCGGGTGGTTTGGCTAGCGATCCCAATGACGTGAGGGCGGGTGGTCACCGCGTCCCGCCCGCATTCCGGAATCCGACCTCGATCGCCACTGACACTGACTGGCAGGATGCCATATTCCGTATTGCACCGGTCCAAAATTACCAAGTGTCATCCACTTCTGGGAACGAAAAAAATCGGTATTTTATCTCAGCTGGTTATTTTAATCAGCAAGGAATTGTGCTTACATCAGATTATGAGCGTTTTAATCTGAGAACCAATGTGGATGCGCAACTCACGGAACGGCTGAAACTGGGCACGTCCATCTCCGGCTCATATGGCTACGGAAGATTTCCGAATACCGAAGGACACTACGGAACCGGTGGAATATTGAGCATGGCCCTGGCTGCATCTCCAACCATCCCATCTCACCACGAAGACGGAAGTTATTATTTTAACCAGGAAGATGTTGATTACGGTTTGGGTTGGCTTTCCAACCCCCTCGCTGTTCTCGACGGTTACTCTGACAACCGCAAGGTGGCCGACATTCTCGCTAACAGCTTTGTCGAATACCGGATCGTCGACGGACTGACCTTTAAAACCTCGGTGGGCATCAAATACGGAACAAATGTCATTAAATTGTGGAGATCTTCGGAAGTCCCGCTGTACGGCAATCGGAACTACGAAGCGACAGCAGCGGTCATTAAATCGGAATCACTCAATTGGCTCAATGAGAACACCCTGAACTTTAAACGAAATTTTGGCGGCAAGCACCAGTTGGATGCGCTGGTGGGATTTACAGCACAAAAAGACAGTTATGACCAGTTATCGGCCGGGGCAGCCAGTTTTCCAACCGAATATGTGACTTATCTTTCCGAAGGAATTGTCAATACCGGAAGTCATTTTGTTTCCGAATGGTCCATGTTATCGCTGATATCCAGGATCAATTATTCCTACGACAGCAAATACTTGTTTACAGCAACCATTCGCCGCGATGGCAGTTCGCGTTTTGGCGTGAACAATAAATGGGGAAATTTCCCTTCTTTTTCCGTTGGATACAATGTTTCGGAAGAACCTTTCATGCAATCGCTCACCTTTGTCGATAATCTGAAACTGCGGGCCAGTTACGGGCTTTCGGGAAATAACCAGATTGGAAATTATACTCATATCGGGCTGCTTTCAACCGTCGGTTATGTCGAAAACAATACGAAACAGCTTGGGCTGGTTCCCAGTAGCTTATCCAATGACGATCTGACCTGGGAGAAATCGAAACAAGTGAACCTCGGGATCGACCTGAGCCTTTTTAAAGAACGGATCGCGTTGACGGCTGATATTTACCGCGACCGAAAAACCAACCTGCTGCTTGCTGTTAATTTGCCGGCCGCTTCCGGCTTCGGTTCTTCAACCCAAAACATTGGCGACATTGAAAATAAAGGGATTGAAATCGGCCTGCAAACTGTCAACCTTAACCTAAACAAGTTTAACTGGACCAGCAGCGCCACTTTCAGCGCCAATAAAAATAAGGTTCTTAAACTGACCAATGCATCCGAAAGGATGGTCAATTCAGCTTACCAGGTTACCCAGGTGGGCTATCCGGTTTCCAGTTTCTACCTGATGAATGCAATTGGTATCTTCCAGACGGCTGAAGAAGTGCAAAACAGCCCGGTTCAGCATCCGCGGGTACAGCCCGGCGACCTGAAGTTTGAAGATGTAACCAGAGATGGTAAAATCAATGCCGATGATAAAAAAATCGTAGGCGACCCGTGGCCCGACTTCACCTGGGGTTTCACCAACAAATTTAGCTACGGTAACCTGGCTTTAAGCGTCACGTTGAACGGCTCGCACGGAGCGTACACTTATTTCCAGGGCGGCGAAATTATCCTCAACTCGGCTGGTGTACAAAACCAACTCGCCCTGGCCGACCGCAGGTGGAAATCGGAGCAAAACCCCGGTGACGGGTTTATGCCGCGCGCGATCCGGAGCAATCATGCCTTTGGATTTAGTTCCACATCGCACTTCCTGTTCGATTCGTCATTTACACGGATCAAAAACGCAAATCTCTCCTACCAGATTCCGCAACAACTGGTGTCCAGGCTATCGTTGGGCAGCGCTTCGGTGTATGTTGATGTGAGTAACCTGTACACCTTCACTGACTATCCCGGTTATGATCCGGAGTCAAGCACTTCGGGTGACAATGTTGTTAATGCGGGCATTGACTACCTGACTTACCCGCTTCCTCGGACATATACTTTTGGTGTTCAATTAACTTTTTAAATCAGTAAAACATGAAAAAGTACCTGCTAATTGTTTTTGTACTCGCCTTGGTGTCGTGTAAAGATTTTCTTGTTTTGGAACCTGAAAATCAGATCAGTGAAAACATTTTTTACAAAACCGAAGCTGATTTTGAAACAGCGATGATCGGTATGTATGGCGAACTGCAAACACTCCACGATATTTCGAATTTATTTTTAACTGAAGTGACTACCGACAACATGCGGATTACGAATCAGTTGTCAAATCCCCCTGCCGATCGCGTGGAAATCGACGAAGTCAACCTGACTTCAACCAATGGTTTTGTCAATACCATCTGGGGCTCCTGCTTTAAAACCATCGCCCGGAGCAACAATGTCCTGTCGCGTATTGACGATGCTGATTTTGATGAAAGCAAAAAGCGACAGTTTAAAGGAGAATCGCTGTTTCTGCGGGCCTATGCCTACTTCTACCTGGTTCGCCTGTTTGGCGAGGTTCCCATTGTTGATGTGGCGTTCCGAAGCCCCGACGAAGTGGCCGGATACGACATGAGCCGGAAACCGGTGTCAGAGGTTTACAAATTGATTCTGGATGATTTGCAGGAATCGGCTGGTTTGCTAAATGCCGAAGCTGACCTGAGCAAATCGCGCGCTTCGCTTGGCGCCGTCAAAACCCTTCAGGGAAAAGTTTATCTGACCCAAAAAGAGTATGCCCTGTCAGCTACGGTTTTGCTGGAAGTTCAGCAGATGAACCTGTACACCCTGACAACGGATTACGGTCAATTATTTTCGGTGGGTAACGACGAACTCCCGGAATCGATTTTCGAAATCAAATATCTGACCGGGAATGTGGGTGAAGGAAATTCTCTGACCACCAACTTCTCATACGGGCACACGATCGTCCCCACTTCGGACATGATCCAGGCATATGAAGTTGACGACTTGAGAAAAGACGCTTCACTGGCCGATTCCCTGCTGGCAGCGGACGGCAATTACGCCACTTATGAGGAAAAATACATCCGAAAATTTTACGATCCGACCGCCGAACTTCAGTTCGACGGCGGAATTAATGTCTTGCCGCTACGCTATGCTGATGTTTTGCTGATGTATGCTGAAGCCCTTAATGAAACGGGTAAAACCACCGAAGCCCATGACTTCCTGAACATGGTACGTGACCGTGCCGGGCTTGGCTCTTTAAGCGGGCTGAGTAAACCGGAATTTGCCCTCGCCCTTGAACGTGAGCGGCGTGTTGAGTTTTTAGCCGAAGGACATCGTTGGTTCGACCTGGTCAGAACCGGCAGAGCACAGGAAATTATCAACAACTATTACATCAGCCAGGGATTGAGTTTCCGCGTTGAAGACTACGAACTTTTAATGCCAATTCCTCAAAGTGAAAGAGATATTGATCCAGACCTGTCGCAAAACACAGGTTATTAATTAAATTAGAGCTGTCCTGAAAAACATGTAACGCAATCATCACAACAGAAAAGATCTGAAATAAATTCAGAATGACGTGGTTGATTTTCATGTGTCTCGGGAAAGCTCTAAAAAAACAATACAATGATGATAATAAAGCGATTAAAGTTATGTTGGTATGTTTTGTTCCTGTTTCTGATAAGTTGCCAGACCCGAACGGAAAAAGATCATACCGTGTCCCTGATTGATTCTTCGGTAAAAGGCCAGTCATTCCACAACATTACCCTGGAAGCTTCCTTAAAACCCTTCAAGGAAAAAAGTGAAGCCTATTACCGGAAAGTGGCAGCCGAAATGTTTACCCAATGGCATTCGTTGTTACGTCATGCCGACACCATCTCGGTCATGTTATGGACCAGCGACGGATCTGAGATTCTGAACTACTCTGGGAAATCGGATCAACCATTGGAATGGGCAAAATACATTGGCAATCCCAATACCGAACATGAAATCGGGTCGGATCCCAAAGAACTATCCTTGCATGAAAGGGCCTATTTGTACATGGAGAATCCCCCGGACTTCACCTATGGCGACCTGAAAATCATTGTCAGTATCCTGAAAGGAACCGGTGAGTCGATTACCGGTAAGCCGGTGCGGATTGGTGCAACTTTCGATCCTGGTCCTGAGTTTGCAAAATCACCGTTCAAGTATGAAAAACATCCAGAGATTCTCGAAGGCAGTGCCATGGGAGAGAAATCCTTTGTGTTTAGCTATGCTACACTGAATGCCGACGATGAAGCCTATGCTGGTTATCCTGACGGGATTCCTGATGATACGCCTTTTGGAACTTTTTTTGGCCGGCAAAGTCAGCATTTTCTTACCGATCTGGGATTCGATTATATCTGGTTCAGCAATGGTTTTGGCTTCGGAATGGAGCCCTGGTCGTCAACCGGAACTATTTTTACCGGAACCGGTTTTACTGCGGAAAAGCTGCCGGACACGAGAGAGAAAATCATCAATTTTTGGAGCTTGTTCCGCGCAGAATGTCCGGATTTTCGGATTGAAACACGGGGGACAAATCTCTCGACGGGGATTGATCTGGCTAAAGATGGTGTGGATCTGAAAGCCATCTATGAAGGAGGCTTTAATATCCTGCCTCCTCCTAATTCACCTTGGGCAGCACTGGATGGGGACTTCGGACTGGAGATGGTTGGTTACATGTCTCGCATCTCCGAACTGCCCGACGATCGGTACATCTTCCGCTATTACACGCACGATCCCTGGTGGCTTAACAGCCCTTGGCTCGACCGTTACGGCAGAGAACCGCACGATATTTACCTGCCGATGGCGGTGTCACGGATAAATGAAAAAGGCGAGATCACCTTGCCCACCCATCTCAATTTTCTGACGATTGATGATTCGTTTGGGAACATGCCCACGCAGGTCCCTGACGAGGTGATTCCTCATATTCTGAAAGCCCGGTATGATTCGCCAACTGCACCGGGGCCACTGGTTTGGGTTTACCCTTTCGACGAATACCATGACTGGGCGCAAAATCAACAGGAACGCCTGCCCGAAATTTATTATGGCGATTGGTTTATCCGCCAGGCCATCAATAACGGATTACCGCTCAATACGGTTATTTCAACTGGCAAGTTTGGAAAGGCCCTTGCTGCAAAGCCCGGCTTGTTTAGCCAGTCGGTCATACTCTCGATTGTTCCTGATGCAGGATCTGCCTATGAAAAAGAATTGATGCGTTTTATCCAGCAAGGAGGGCAGGCGATTATTTATGGACCGGCTGATTATGCCAGCGAGGAATTCCTGGCAATGTTGAACCTTGAGAATACGTCACCTTTAGCCGGTGAATTTAAAATATTAAGAGACAACAAACTGGATAGGCTGAAAACTGGTTATCCAGCTGCATTTAGGCATGAATCACTGTTCTCGGGAGGAGGGTTGCGCTCAACAGTTAAAGATAAAAAGGATGATTATACCACTTTGCTTGCTCAGGCCGAACAGGCTTCTGTCGTCCGCGATGTGGCATGGGTTAGGACACACCCGGATTGGCTGGGGGGTAAGCTCGCGTATGTTCGGGGAACAAATTCTTCTCATTTTACTGGGGAGCGTTTGCTTGAACCCGACGAGCCTACGCGTTACTTTACGAGCCCGAACTACCTGCGCTATGTTCTCAGCGAGCTGGGGTTTAGCTATGCAACCGATAAAAATGATCCTTCGGTAAAGAGTCCGGTCTTAAGTATCTCACGTAGCAACAACGGTTTTTTCTTTGCTGGTTATGTTCCTAACACAACAGTAAAACATCGCCTTAAGCTGCCTTTCGGTGCTCCTGTGCTCCTAGGGTACGATACTGAACTGGAAGACAGTAGTTCTGTTTATCAATTTCCCACCTCATGGAATCGTGAATGTCGTGTGTTTGTGGAGCAAGACGGAGGTGTCGTATCCTGCAAGGAAATGCACTCCGGTGAACTGGGGATCTCCCGGCGATTGCAAATCTCCGGGTTAGAAGATGCCATCGTTCGTGTCTTTCCGGATGATGGGACCAGCGACGATGGGATTCACTTTTATCTGAACGCAGATTATCCTTGGAAAGAAGGAAAACTGGAGTTTCAGCAAGGGGAAACTGCTTTTGGAAAAAATTACAAAGTTGAAGATGTTAGTGGTACGATAGTGATATCTTGGTAAATTTGAAAAAATGACGATGAAATATTTCTTACTGGGTCTAATTGTGACCCTATGTTCAGGACAAGTAAAAGCTCAGAAATCCTGTGTTGCCAATCAGAAAACCTATCTCTCGGCAATTAAAGAGGAGCTGAAGAAGAAGTGGCCTGAGAGCCAGACCATAAACTTGGTGTTTCACGGACATTCTGTGCCGGCGGGCTATTGGCATAACTCAGAGGTACACACCCTGGATTCCTACCCTAATCTGGTACTTGCCCAGCTTAAGGCAGTGTATCCACACGCGGTGATCAATGTAATTGTTACAGCGATAGGGGGTGAATATGCTGAAAAAGGACAGACCCGATTTGTTGCCGATGTCTTACCGCATAAACCTGATGTGCTTTTTATTGACTATGCACTCAACGACCTTGGGACGGGGCTGGAGCGCTCGCGGGTGGCTTGGCAAAAGATGATCGAAGATGCCCTGAAGGAAGGCATCCCGGTGATTTTGCTCACCCCGTCGCCTGACCAGCGACAGGATATTCTCGATGCAGAGAATCCGCTGGTTAAACATGCTGCCCAAATCAGGGAGCTGGCTTCTGAGTTTCGTATCGGACTGGCAGATCCGTTTTCCAATTTTCAGGAAATCGCTCGGAAAGAAGGATCTGTAAAAGCGTATATGTCGCATATCAACCATCCCAACCGGAAAGGTCATGAACTGATTGCCGGCGAAATCGTCAAGTGGTTTTCAGAAACAGCAAAATAAAAGATCGAAATCTAGCTCGACTAAAAGTTATCCAGCCCTCTTCATTCTTTTTGCTGTTGTTCAGAAGGGGAGAGCTGGGTTTCGTTTTCCGACATAGAACAAAAGTCTGTTATATGAAAAAAATTGTTGGTACAATTCTTTTAAACATACTCTTGTCAATTTTTTCTTGGGCTCAATCTGACCTTCGCGTCAGCCAAAATGGGCGCTATCTTGTTTACCAGGATGGAAGTCCTTTTTTTTACCTGGGAGATACAGCGTGGGAGTTGTTTCACCGGTTAAATCGGGCCGAAGCCAGTCTTTACTTGAAAGACCGGGCCAAAAAAGGGTTCACGGTAGTTCAGGCGGTGGTGCTTGCCGAACACGATGGGCTGAACGATCCGAACGCGTATGGGGCGACACCTCTAATCAATAACGACCCGGCCAAGCCGGACGAGGATTACTTCGAGCATGTAGATTATATCATCAAAAAAGCTGAGGAATGTGGTCTGCATATAGCGTTGCTCCCCACCTGGGGTGATAAACTTTTCAAGGCAAAATGGGGAACTGGGTCCGAAATATTCAACCGGGAGAATGCCTATACGTACGGAAAGTTTATTGGAAGCCGCTATAAAAATCAGACAAATATCATTTGGGTGATCGGCGGCGATAGAAACCCGAGAAATGACACTGACGATGCCGATGTTTGGCGGGCACTGGCTAAAGGAATTACCGAAGCCGTAGGCGGAAATGATCAGGTGTTGATGACTTTCCACCCACAAACGGCATCGTCGGTCTGGTTTCATCAAGACGAATGGCTGGATTTCAACATGCTTCAAACCAGTCATTGTGCCGACACCAAGGTATGGGAGAAGATCACCCACGATTACGGGCTTTCACCGGTAAAGCCAACTATGGACGGGGAACCCATGTACGAAGAGATCCCGGTTTGCTTTGATTTAAAAAACGGTTATGCCGACCCCAATGATATTCGGAGAAGAGCTTACCTGAGCTTGTTTGCCGGGGCACACGGACACACCTACGGCTGCAACAACATCTGGCAAATGTACGCGCCGGAAAGAAAACCTCATATTCACGCCACAAAACCCTGGTTCGACTCATTGGATCTACCCGGAGCCAAATCAATGATCTTTGTAAGGAAGTTAATGGAGTCTCGTCCAATGTTGGAACGGGTGCCAGATCAATCCCTGATTATTAACAGCCCGGAGTCTTATAAGGAGCGGATTCAGGCAACCAGAGGGAATGATTATGCCTTTGTTTATTCATCATCAGGACTTCCTTTCGAGGTGCGGATGGGCATAATCTCAGGGAAAAAGGTAAAAGCCTCTTGGTTTAATCCGCGAAATGGAGCAGTGAGTGATGCGGGAACTTATAAAAATAGAGGAGTCATTCGGTTCATCCCGCCATCGACAGGCAATTCGGAGGACTGGGTATTGATACTTGATGATATTTCGACACAGTTTCAAGAGAGAAATTAGTTTTATTTGATGTTTGGTATGAAAGAGAGCCCTTTAAACAAGTTCAGCGAGTTGGCTGGAAACATCGCCGGTGATGTCTATACGGACCGCACTCACCGGATATTGTATGCCACTGACGCATCGTCGTACCGCGAATTGCCCCAGGCAGTTACCCGACCCAAAAACAAAAATGATATCAAAAATCTGATCGCCTTTGCTTCCAGAAACAGAACTTCTATCATTCCGAGAGGAGCAGGAACTTCGCTGGCTGGACAAGTGGTTGGCCCGGGCATCGTGGTGGATATTTCGAAACACATGAACCGGATTCTGGAGTTGAATATCGAAGAACGCTGGGTTTGGGTAGAACCGGGGGTTGTGCTGGCTGAACTGAACCAGTTTCTGGCGCCGTTTGGCTTGCAGTTCGGCCCCGAAACCTCAACCGCCAACCGCTGTGTCATTGGCGGCATGTTGGGCAATAACTCCTGCGGCCTTCATTCATTGGTTTACGGAAGTGTGCGCGATCATATCCTGGAAGTGGAAACAATTCTGTCCGATGGCTCGGTAGTTACTTTTGGTGAGCTGAGTACCGATGCCTTCGAACAGAAATGTAATGGTAATCCCGATTTGCTGGAGACGAAAATTTATAACAAAATCAACGAGATCCTGTCGGTTCCGGAAAATCAGGCCGAAATCCGAAAGGAGTTTCCGGATCCCCGGATCAGAAGGCGCAACAATGGTTATGCGCTGGATGTTCTCCTTGAAACGGACCCGTTTACCGGAAACGGGCAGAAAATCAATATCAGTAAGTTACTGGCCGGATCAGAGGGCACTCTTGCTTTCTCAACCAAAATCAAACTTAACCTGATACCGCTCCCAAAAAAACATAAAGGGTTGGTTTGCGCCCATTTTACCAGCATGCAGGAAGCTGCCAAAGCAAATATCATCGCGTTGAAACATCAACCGGTGGCCATTGAATTGACCGATGATTACATTCTGAACTGTACCAAAGACAATATTGAACAACGAAAAAACCGCTTTTTTATACAGGGTGATCCGAAGGTGGTGCTATTTATTGAGTTTGAAAGCGACGATCCGGACGAAATTCGGCAGAAAGCCGGGCAACTGGAACTCGATCTGAGAGATGCCGGATACGGTTATCATTTCCCGCTGTATGCTGAAGCCGGCGACATCGCTAAACTCTGGGACTTACGCAGGGCTGGACTGGGCGTGTTGCTGAACATCCCGGGCGACAAACGCAGTGTGCAGGTGATTGAAGATACGGCGGTGCATCCGGAAGTTTACCCCGAATTTATTACCGAAGTGGAACAAATCCTTCAAACACATCAGATCGAATGTGCCTATTACGCCCACCTGGCAACCGGCGAATTACACCTGAGTCCACTGCTCAACCTGAAAGATTCGGAAGATGTAGCCACCTATTACAAACTGGCCAAAGACATCGCGCTGTTGGTCAAAAAGTACCATGGCTCGCTGAGCGGCGAACATGGCGACGGACGTTTACGCGGCGAATTCATTCCTTTAATGTTGGGAGAGCACAATTACCGGCTATTAAAAGAACTGAAAAAGACCTGGGACCCAGATCATATTCTGAACCCGGGAAAAATTACCGATACGCCGTCAATTGTCGAAAACATGCGTTATGTGCTTGATCAGCCTATAAAAAAGATTAAAACAAGCTTTCCTTTCCCTGAAAAAAGCGGCCTGCTGTATGCGGCGGAAAAATGCAGCGGCTCGGGCGACTGCCGGAAAAGTTCGCTGATTGGCGGAACCATGTGCCCAACCTTTATGGCTACCCGCGAAGAAGACAAAACCACCCGCGGCCGCGCCAACCTGTTGCGTGAGTTTCTGACCCGCACGGACAAAAAAAATCCATTTGACCACCGCGAACTGTATGAAGTGATGGATTTATGCTTATCGTGCAAAGCCTGCAAATCGGAATGCCCGTCGAATGTGGATATGGCCAAACTGAAAGCCGAATTTTTACAACATTACTATGAAAGCCATCCGATACCGCTCCGCACCAAGCTGATCGCTTATTTACCGCGACTAAACCGGCTGGGGATGGTCTTTTGCCCCATAACCAATTTCATGACCGGAAATAATTTATTCAAACAAACCATTGGTTTTGCGAAAGAACGGTCGGTCCCGGCTTTGTCAAAAATCACCTTGAAAAAATGGGACAAACAAAACCGCCGCCTGCTAAAACCAGGTAAAAACAAGAAAGTTTACCTGTTTGCCGACGAATTTACCAACTTCAACGAAAGTGAGATTGGGATCAAAACCATCTTGTTGCTGAACAAGCTGGGCTATGAGGTGGCTGTTCCGAAACACGTCGAAAGCGGGCGGACCTTTTTATCAAAAGGATTGTTGAAAACAGCAAAAAAAGTGGCTGCCGAAAATGTCATGCTGTTGAAAGACCTGATTACAGATGAAACGCCGCTTGTTGGCATTGAACCTTCGGCCATTTTAACTTTCAGGGACGAATACCCCGAACTGCTTACCGGAGCATTACAGGAAGCAGCCGCCGGGCTGGCAAAAAACGCCCTGATGCTGGATGAATTTATCGTCCGCGAGGCAGAAAAAGGCTTGATAAAACCGGAACAGTTCACTACAGAGCCCCGGCAGATTAAACTGCACGGGCATTGCCAGCAAAAAGCCATTGCATCAACCGAAGCCACAAAGAAGATGTTGACGTTACCGGCCAACTTCAGTGTGGAGGAAATCAAAAGTGGTTGTTGCGGCATGGCCGGTTCGTTTGGCTACGAGAAGGAACATTATGAACTGAGCATGAGAATCGGAGAACTGGCTCTCTTCCCGGAAGTCAGGAAAACGGCACCCCAAACCCGGATTGTTGCTCCCGGAACTTCGTGCCGTCACCAGATTAAGGACGGGACCGGAAGGCAAGCGCAGCACCCCGTCGAAACTCTATTTGATGCGATCTTGTAACTACTTTTTTGTGTTCATACAAAAATGGGGACCTCTTTTTATTTTGTTGTGCTAAGATGTAAGGGCGTTATTCTGTCTCAGCGATACTTCAAGAATTCTTGGGTTTATTCTTCAATAGTACGTTTGGCAAATCTTTATCACAATTGCCCTTATGGCTGTTGCTGTCAATCCAAATGGAGGAAGTGTAGGGTTTAAACCTTAACACGACGGAAGACAGTTCCCACAAGATTCTTTTTTCGGTCTGTATTCGATTGATCATTCCCGGTGATTTTAAGCTACGCTTGTTGCTTTCCATTTGTACTCGTCGGTATTAAGACTGATGAGTACTTTTCTCTTTGTTCATCCTCAAAGCTGTCTAAATAGTGCTTGGTTACCTTGGTGCTATGGTGTCCAAGTTGTTCGCTAATAAATTCAATCGGTGCGCCTGAGCGTTTTAAAATTGTACTGTACGAATGCCTTGCCCAGTAGGTGGTAATATTCTCATTGATCCCGATATTTTTGGCAATTCTCCGAATATACTTGTTGGTGTTCTTGATATGTTGCTTTAGCCGCTTGTGCTTTTCAAATTCGGAATAATCATCCCTGAAAATTGGGAAGATATAGTTCTCCGGACTTTTATCTTCGTTTCCTAGATCGTCAATGATCTGCTGAACCTCAGGTAGTAAAAGGACTTTGATGATTGGGACTTCTTTTGTTGTATCCCTGGTTTTCTGCCTTATAAACTCAATGTTGTTTCCTTTGATGTTTTTGAACTTCAGATTGGCAACATCAACCATATTCATTCCATTACATAGGTAACTGAACAGCCAGTAATTTAAAGCCAAGTATTCATTCCTCCCGGACGGTTTGTAATTGAATAGTTTTTCAATTTCAGATATGGTCAACGTCTTTTTTGTGTTCTTTCCTTCTGGTATTTGATATTTACCCTTCTTTGGGTCACCAAATGGGTATTCGTGAATGACCCTGTCCCCAATTGCCCTATTAACAATATGCTTGAGGTTTCTCATGTAGATCCCGATTGTCGTATAAGAATGGTCACCCGAAATCATCCATTTTTGATACTTTTCAAGGTATGCTGGAGTTATCTTTTGGAAGGTAATTTTGCTATCAAATTTCTCGAGGCTCCTCAGTGTTACTCGGTAAAGTGTCGCAGTCTGAATCTTATTCTCCAGATCGAGTTCTTTAACCTTTTCTTCGAAATATGAACTGACCGTAGCATCCTTTTTTTTATGGTTGAGATACTCTTTTTCAAATGCCTCAAAACTAAATTCATTAAGGACATTGTCTATGATCTCTATCGCGCGGTTTTCAACACTCTCAAGCTTTTTCCTTTTCTCTTTATTCTTACCTCTGCTGTCGGGCTTGACGATATTCTTAAATTCATCTAATTTGTAATGTTCTCCCTTCAAACTATAGTATTTCCTTTTGCGTTGATGAGTTATCCGGAGTTTAACCGGATGAGTATCGTCTGAGTTCCTTACTCTTGTTTCCAGGATTATTGCCGTCGTTACTTCAGGGTTCCTTCGATCCATGTTCATTATTTTATACACACAAATATACACACAAACTTTGAATTAATAATATTACCAGCGGAAGTTATATTTGAATTAGTCGCTCAATAAGAGTACATTAAGAATATACAAGAAGGCATCAGAATACATAAGAAATTATACAAAACTGACTGGCAGTCAAAAGGTCATCGGTTCGATTCCGATATTCTCCACTGAAAATCAGCAAATTAAAAGACCCGAATCCCGGGTCTTTTTGTTTTATACACACAATCCCCCAGAAATATCAACTGATCCTCAACTTGTACAAACAAAGGTTTAAAGAATTCCCATAAAAATAAAAAGGCAGTCCTCTGACTGCCTTTTCCGCCCCGATTTCTCGGGGAACTAACCTAAACCAACTAAACCTAATAAACCATGAGCAGCTGGAAATTGTGGTGTGCTGTCCCGAAAGACAACTAATTCCCAGTTTGCTACTAATATACTTGCAACAAACAAAAGTCTGAACAAGTACATTTCGATTTCGGGTCAAAGATATCAAAAAAAACAAAAGATGTGCAAGGATATTTTTGAATAATCCGATCAGAATAGTAGTTCTTAACAGCGAGTTAAAACAGGACCGATTATCGGTCAGTAGCTTGGACTTTTCTTTAAGGGGGCCCGTTTGGGTATTGATGACATCAAAATTTATGATGAGATCGATTAGCAGTACAGAAACATCAGGCAACAAAAGAATAAAAAAGGCGCTCCACTCGTTTTAATAGCCTTTGACAGATGGGGCAGGGATAAAATTTACACAGAGCTTTTACTTTTTAATCGACTCAGGGATAGTGTTTTGTGGCTTGGATCGGGAGAGGTGCATTCAACATCAAGAGGATTGATGGCGAATTAAGTGTTTTAATTTAGAGAATAGACCTAATTTTATACCTTAAACTAATCGAATTAAATGTTGACTTATGCGTCCAAAACTGTGTTTGGTATTACTTTTAGTTTCGCTGAGTAGCTTCTCGCAACAAAGTCCGAAAAGAGAATTCAGGGCCGCGTGGGTTGCTACGGTCTCCAATATTGATTGGCCCTCCAAGCAGGGATTGAGTATTGCTCTTCAACAACAGGAAGCTCTGGTTTTGCTCAATAAACTTCAGCAGGTTGGAATGAATGCGGTCATTTTTCAGATGCGACCTGCTTCGGATGCATTCTATCCCTCTGATATTGAACCGTGGTCTCGTTATCTGACTGGTATTCCGGGCCAGGATCCGGGCTACGATCCTTTGCAGTTTTGGATTGACGAATGCCATAAGCGAAACATGGAATTTCATGCCTGGTTTAATCCGTTTAGGGTAGCGTTGAAATATGATGAACCTTTGGCTTCAGGGCATATTGCGTTTGACAATGAAGACTGGGTCGTGAAATACGGCAATTCACTTTATTTTGATCCGGGCTTGCCCGAAACAAGACAGTTTATTACCGATGTGGTAATCGATGTGGTGAGGCGCTACGATGTTGATGCCGTTCATTTTGATGACTATTTCTACCCGTACCCGATCATTGGGGAAGCATTTCCTGATACCCTTTCATTTAGAAAATACAGGAGGGGCTATGCTGACGAACAGCTGGAAGACTGGCGGCGCGAGAATGTTGACCTGACCATTGAGAAACTCAGTATGGCGATTAAATCGGTTAAGCCTTGGGTGAAATTTGGAATCAGCCCTTTTGGTGTATGGCGCAACATTGCCGATGATGAGCGCGGCTCGTTGACTTCCGCCGGAAACACCAATTACGATCACTTATATGCCGATGTAATCAAATGGATGGAGAATGGGTGGCTTGATTACCTGTTGCCTCAGCTTTATTGGCATATTGGGCATCCGGCCGCGAACTTTGAGACCTTGTCGAACTGGTGGAAGCATCATGCTTACAATCGGGCGTTATATGTTGGGCACTCGGTTTATAAGTGCGATCCGGCATCCAGCATTTTGGAGTGGAGGCAATGCAATCAGCTTCCTGATCAGATTCGCTTGACTCGAAAGATTCAGGAAATCGGAGGCAGTGCGTTTTACAGTGCAAAACATTTTTACCGCGATATTATCGGGTTTCAGGATACCCTGGAAACCAAGTTGTATGCCGATCCTGCGCTGGTGCCGGAAATGCCGTGGATTGACAATCAGCCACCGGCAACACCGCGAAAGGTGAAAAAGGGGTGGGGTAAAGTGTTGAAATGGAAACCCGATAAAACGGAGAATGAACTTGATAAAGCCGTTCGCTACATTGTATATAAAAATAAGGTGGGTGAAGTTTTTGATCCCAATGACACGCGATATATCAGTTTGATTACGAAGGAAACAAAGCTTAGCCTAAATAAACGGACCAATAAAATAGAATATGAATTCCGGGTGTCGGCTCTCGACCGACTTCACAATGAAAGCCAAATCTCAGATCCGGTGATTATAAAACTCTGATTCATGAATCAAAAAATAGACTGTTTCATTTCCTTCTGTGGAACACTTGAAACTCAGCACACCATTAGCCAACTGAAATTTTCAGAGCTGGTTCAGTCCATCTTTGTGCTCAGCAACAAAAATATTGAGATGGAAGGGGCCGAAACCCTTCTGGTCAATCATCCGAATGCCACAAAGAGTATCGAGTTGATAGCCCGAAAAGCGACAGCTGGTTTTGTCATGGTTGCTTTACAGCCGAGCTCACTGGGGTTGGGACAGTTTGCGATGGAGCGGATGCTGCAACTGGCCGAGTCGAGCCAGGCAAGTATGCTTTATGCTGATTATTTTGAGCTGACGGTTGGTGTTCGCTCCAATCATCCGGTAATTGATTACCAAGAAGGAAGCTTACGGGATGACTTCAATTTCGGTCCCGTGCAGTTATTCAGGAGAGAGGTGCTAGAAAAATTCGTTTCAGAGAAACACCCAAACTTCCAGCATGCCGGATTTTATAGCTTGCGCCTGCTGGCTTCACGAATGGGCGGGGTTATTCGAGTCCCTGAGTTTCTGTTTAGCATGACTGAAACCGACACACGCCAGTCGGGCGAAAAGCAGTTTGACTATGTGAGTGGAACTGCCCGAGAAAAGCAAATCGAAATGGAGCAGGCTTGCACTGATCACCTTCGGAAAATTGGTGGTTTTCTTGAGCCGAATTTTGAAACCGTTGAGTTTTCGGACGATTTTCCGGTGGAAGCTTCGGTAGTGATTCCCGTTCGCAATCGGATTCAAACGATCAAGGACGCAGTGGATTCAGTTCTTTCGCAAAAGACAGATTTTCCCTTCAACCTGATTATAGTAGATAATTATTCAACCGACGGAACGACTGAATTGCTGCGTAGTTATTCAGATGAACGATTGATTCATCTGATTCCGGATGCCACCGATCTGGGTATTGGCGGATGCTGGAACGAAGCGGTATTCCATGAAAAGTGCGGGCGATTTGCGGTTCAGCTCGATAGTGATGATTTGTATTTTGATGACTCAACGCTACAACAAATCGTCAACAAATTTCACGAAGAGCAATGTGCCATGGTGATCGGTTCGTACCAAATGTGCGACTTCAATCTCGACCAAATTCCACCCGGCTTGATTGACCACCGAGAATGGACACCGGAGAATGGTCCAAACAATGCGCTTCGCATTAACGGGCTGGGTGCACCGCGAGCCTTTTATACTCCGATCCTTCGCAAAATCCGGATTCCCAATACCAGCTATGGCGAAGATTATGCGGTTGGCTTAGCCATCTCGCGTACCTGGGAAATTGGGCGTATTTATCATGCCATTTACCGTTGCCGGCGCTGGGAAGACAACTCGGATGCCTCGTTGGATATTATCAGACAAAATGCGCATAACGCGTACAAAGACAGCCTGCGAACTTTTGAGCTGAAAGCGAGGATAAGAAAAAACCTAAGGGGGTAATCAGGTGTATGTGATCGAACCAGAATGGTCGAAAAATGATTAAGAGCAAGCTTGAAATATCGGTAAATGACTTGATTCAGCAACAAAAGCGGGAGTGGGAGCTTGCCAGGATCAATTATTTTGGGTTGGAAAAAGTGGAGTCGAAAGCATTTGATTTCGATGGATTCAAAATACTTGCCCAGTACAACCCCGAGCGGATCCGTTCGTCGGCTGCCAAAACCGATGCCAAGTCCATTGCGCGACGCGTCTGTTTTTTATGCCAGACCAATCGGCCTGCTGAACAGCACGGAGTTTCTTTTGGCAAGGATTACACCGTCCTGATCAATCCGTTTCCTATTTTCACAGGACACCTCACCATTTCATTAAATGAGCATCTTCCGCAGGAAATTGCACCTTATCTAACGGATCTGTTGACTCTGAGTAAAGCGTTGCCCGAATTCACTGTCTTTTATAACGGCCCAAAATGTGGAGCATCGGCTCCCGACCATTTCCATTTTCAGGCAGGAAGTAAAAACCAAATGCCACTTGATATGGAGACTAACCAAGTGCTTGAAAAATGGGGCGAGCCACTTTTTCAGAATGAACACACAAGCATCACGGCCCTTGGGAAAAAGTACCTGCGTAATCTCATCTGCCTGAGGTCCACTTCTGAAAAGGAATTAATTCATTCTTTTGAAGTAGTCCTGGGTTTGATGATCCGGCGTTCCGACGAAAGCGAACCCATGATGAATATCTTGTCACGTTACGAAAACGGACAATGGACCGTGGTGCTTTTCCCGCGGCAACGGCAACGGCCGCAACAGTTTT
>SWCA01008968.1_pt2 | contig 21491 bp, 18 predicted proteins | sample 4692961 | NCBI WGS metagenome assembly SWCA01 (sample SAMN10267275, study PRJNA491770) | bioreactor metagenome | isolation source: DHS bioreactor inoculated with | place: Japan: off Shimokita Peninsula
ACGGACCACCAGGTACTGGTAAAACCCTACTGGCCAAGGCAGTGGCCAATGAAAGTAAAGCCAATTTCATAGCTGTTAAAGGACCAGAATTACTCTCCAAATGGGTGGGTGAATCTGAAAAAGGTGTAAGGGAAGTATTCCGAAAAGCCAGACAAACCGCACCAACAGTGATCTTCTTCGACGAAATAGACAGCATAGCCTCCGCCCGATCCGGTTCCAGCACCGACAGCGGAGTCACCCAGAGGGTGGTAAACCAGTTACTCACGGAAATCGATGGATTGGAAGAACTTCAGGACGTGGCAGTAATCGCCGCCACCAACCGGGTGGACATCATGGACCCTGCCCTACTCAGGCCCGGTCGATTTGACCGCCACGTGAAGGTGGATGACCCTGATGAGGCAGCCAGACTGGCAATATTCAAGGTACACACCAAAAATATGCCACTGGCCGATGACGTGGACCTGGACTACCTGGCCAAAAACACCCAAAAATACGTGGGTGCTGATATCGAGGCAGTTTGTCGGGAAGCAGTCATGTTAACCATGAGAGATGACCTTAAGGCCGAAACCGTGAAGATGAAATACTTCAAAAAAGCCATGAAAAAGGTCAAAACTGAGGAAAAAACAGACATGGTCCAGTACCACTAGACTTACCCATGAAAACCCCCATATCATAAACCCCAAAAATTGGAGAAGACTCCCATACTTGGAGCCTTCTCCTTTTTTTTATTATTTAACCTATTTTAACCACTTATTTTCTTCTTATTTTTTACCTGTTAATTAGTATAAGTGTAATATTATCAAATTTAACAGAGAGACTTAATTATATAGGAATAGAGAATTAACATCTATAATCTAAACATATTTTTCTAGTATTCATGACAAGGATATAACGGTGACTAACATGCCTTATAAAGTAAAAGATATAGAATTAGCCCCTCAGGGTAAAAAGAAGATTGCATGGGTTCAAAGACACATGCCAGTCCTGGAAACCATTAAAAAACGTTTCGAAAAAGAAAAACCCTTTGAAGGAATCACCATTGGCTCCTGCCTGCACCTGGAACCCAAAACCATCAACCTGGGTTTAACACTCCAGGCCGGAGGGGCAGAAGTGGTAATGACTGGTTGCAATCCACTCTCAACCCAGGATGACGCTACTGCCGCCGGTGCCAGTTTAGGACTTAACATGTACGGTTGGAGGGAGCAAACCAACGAAGAATACTACCAAACCATCAACATGGTTCTGGATCATAAGCCCGAAATCATAATCGATGACGGAGCGGACATGATATTCATGATCCACCGGAAAAGAAGGGATGTCCTGAATAAGATCAAGGGGGCCTGTGAGGAGACCACCACTGGAATTCACCGCCTGAAATCCATGCATGCAGACGGGGCTCTTGAATTCCCGGTAATAGCCGTTAACGATGCTTACACCAAATACCTCTTTGACAACCGTTATGGGACAGGACAATCAACCTTTGACTCCATAATGGGATCCACCAACATGTTAATAGCCGGAAAAAACGTGGTTGTCTGCGGATACGGATGGTGTGGTCGGGGAATAGCCATGCGCGCCCATGGATTAGGAGCTAACGTAATTGTAACCGAAGTTGATCCAATAAGGGCATTAGAGGCACGTATGGATGGATACCGGGTCATGACAGTCCGTGAAGCAGTCAAACATGCTGACATCCTGGTCACGGCCACTGGGAACATCGATGTTGTCTCCGGGGATGATTTTAAGGTAATGAAGGATGGCTGTGTAATGGCCAACTCCGGTCACTTCAACGTGGAAATTAACCGGCAAGACCTGGATCAGATGGCTGTAAAACAGGGAAATATGAAAGCAGACATTGAAGAATTCGTAATGGACGACGGCCGGACAATATACCTACTAGCTGAAGGAAGATTGGTTAACCTTGCCGGTGAAAGGGGACAGGGACACCCTGCTGAGATTATGGATCTAAGCTTTGCCATGCAGGCATTATCTGCTGAAAAACTGGTGAAAACACAGATGGAAGTAGGGGTGCATAAAACCGATGATGAAGCAGACATGCACGTGGCACGGCTGAAATTAAAAGCCATGGGCATTGAAATTGATGATCTAAGCGAAAGACAGGTTGATTACCTGGAAGGATGGGAAGAAGGAACATAACTTCTTAAGGGTGTGAAGAAGGGAACTTCCTGTACAAAAAAATTTAGGAACTAATATGGAACCTAATAAAATGGAAGTAAATTTTTTAAAAGAAATAGGTGTGAATAATGGAACTTCACGCCTGTTTGTAGGTGGAGTGCATGGGAAGGAAGGTTTAAGCACCATAAACGCCATCCATATGGCTGAAAATATCACAATCAATGGGGGAACCTTGTTGTTGTGTAATCTTCCTCCCAGCCCCTACCTGAGCACCCTGGACCCCCTTTACTACCTTTCCCTTGCCGGTAGCAAACTCCTAGCTCTGGTAATGAAGAATCAACCAGAGATATACTTGGAACTGCACTGCTACCATCCTGAAAACTATACTAAACTCACCAGGCAAGATAGGAAAGAGAAATTTGGAGTTCCTGGTCTGATGGAACTTAAAAATGGGGTGTTAATAGGTTCTGTTTCTCCACTAATTCGTTCCACTTTTTTTGATCTAAATGATTTTCCTTTTACCCTGGAAATGCCATGTAACCCCTCTGAAGAATCACTGCAAACTTGTCTGGAAGTTATGGAAATAATTGCCGGGTCCGGTAGCCGTGAAGAGATAATGGAAAGGTTAAGCCGGGTGTACCCACAGCAGGTTGAAACTTTGGACAGTTATTTTAAGGAATTTTCCCGGAACTTCCACTCTGCATTCGAGAAAATTAAACAAAGATCACTAAAAACCCCTTTGAAAGATTATCAGGACCTTGAAAAGCTGATAAATGATGTTGTGAGTGAAGGGAATTATGATCTTAACCCGGTCCAGATAAAACAGTTAGAAGGAGCATTTCTAATTTTCAAGGAGTATAGCTCGTTTAACTCATGTAAATTTTGTAATACAAAAATTAGACCAGAAATCTAAGAAAAAAATGGAAATATTAGTGGATAGCTCCTTCTAAGAAATATTTCCTTAGCAATATTACCTAAAACTAGGTTTATTTATCTAAAACACCAGGTTTTCAAGGTGAAGGATATGGCTTACTTTAAAATAATTAATAAAGGAAAGGGTATTAACCGGCTTTTCATTGGAGGAGTACATGGAAAGGAAGGTTTAAGCACCATCAAAGCCCTCCAGGAGATCCAGGAGGATGATGTGGATGAAGGTAAACTTACCATCCATAACTGTGACGAAAGTCCCTACCTGAGCACCTTGAACCCTCTTTACTACAAGTCTGAAGTGGGTAAAGAAGTCCTGTACCTGATTAACTACTACCAACCTCAAATATATGTGGAAGCACATTGTTATAAAAAAGAAAGCTACCCTAAACTGATTGCTCCTGGGAGAAGAACTGAAGAAGGGGTTCCACCACTAATTGAACTTGAAAAAGGAGTACTGATCGGTTCTGCATCCCCTAACATCAGAACCACCCTTTTTAAAAAGGATGATGTGTGCATAACACTGGAAATGCCATGTAATCCTTCTTATGATTCTCTGGATGTTTACGTGAAGGTTTTAAGGATTCTGGCTGCCAGCAGAAACCGGGGTGATCTGGAAAAGAGAATGAAAGAAATTTACCCTGTCCAAGTGGAAACAGCACGCAGGTACGCCCGAGAATTTTTCGGAGACTACCCTCCATTTTAGGAATAATATAATCTACCTTTTAAATACATTCTAATAATTGGCGAGCGCAGTTACTTAGATTTATCATTAAAGAATGAATAGTTTCTTAAAACCACTGTTCCAAACTACTCTGGGTGGTTTGCAGCTTTTTAAGTTTATCCAATGCACTTAAAACTCTGCTTTCTGAAAAATCATGTTCTCCACAGAGGAAGTCAACGATTTGCTTCTGGTCTGCTTTCTGCCATTTCAATTCATAATCTGAGTCCACTTCGTGGTTGAGGAACATGTTCCTGAGTATGGTGGGATCAACATCCAGTTCAATATCCAGTTTTTCCAGTATTTGATAGATGTCACCGTGTTCTTTAATGAGTTTCAAACCCTTTTTTGCTCCAATTCCCTTGATCCCCTGGTTAAAATCGGTACCAACCATGATTGCCATGTCCACCAGTTGCTCACGGGTTACACCCAGGTTTCCCAGAACCTTATCCAGTTCGATTAGTTCGGGATTGGTCTGACTTCCGCTGATGGTTAAATTTTTAACCATGCGGGGTGCTCCGAATAACATGCAGTCATAGTCCTGGGAGGCAACGCACCATGCATCTCCACGGGCCACCATGTATGATGCCTGGGCCTCACCTTCTCCTTTAGCCTGGATATATGGGATTCCCATGAGTTTAATTAGTTTCTTGGAGCCTTCAACGATTTCTGGAGACATGCGGGATGATCTAACTGCAAACTTCCGGGCATCATCTAAACGTCCCTCCTCAAGGGCTTCCTTCCATTTTCGCTCTGATTCTTCCTTTATCTCTTTTCTTTTTTGTTGTGTTTCCTTTTTAAGAGCACTGGACTGACCATCAAAAACGTAGATTGGTTTAATCCCCTTTTCTACCAGGGCGGATGTGCGGTATAGAATTCCACTAAAATGTGAAGTGACCCTCCCATTCTGGTCCTTTAAGGGGGTGCCGTCCAGCTGGCGAATACTGGAAAGAAACTGATAAATAACATTGGCAGCATCAAGAGCCACTATTTTCCCGTCAAGGTCTTCAAATCTAATTTCCTCTGGTGATACTATGTCTTTGAACTTAACACCCATTTTAATCCAACCCGGTTATGATTCTAATCGTATTTATTCATTATTTCCTTTAAGTTCCAATTAATCCGACTTTCAATAGTCTATGGGCTAAAACTAAATAAATGATGGGGAAAAAATGATTCAATCTTTAAACAGGGTGTGGGGAAATGTTTCCATTAACCAGATGAGTACCTGATCTTTGTGGATTATGTTATAGGTCCTCCTTAACATAGGGGCTTTGGTTTTAAAGATCTCCACCATCTCTGGCTCTGGTTTCTCCAGTGAAACAGTCTTTATCTCCCTGCGGGATTCTATATCATGTTTACGTAGAATTCGACCAATGGGAATATCCGCCCGGATCAGATCCTCCTTGAAATCATTGTCCAATCTTTCCAGTGGTATCATGGAAACTGCGTATATTAGGGGTTCTTCCCCTTCAATAACCACCACTCGATAGTTGATGGTGTCACCCACTTGGATATTTAGGAGGGAGGCGGCTTCTTCATCCGCTTCCCGGAACTCCTGAACCAGGGTTCTGATGTTCACGTGTCCCTTGAGCACGTCCAAAATAGTAGTTACCGAGCCATCAGTAGCTAAGAGTATTTTCTGAGCACTGGAAAGACTCCCTAACTCTTTTTCGATCTGTTTTATTCCTTCAAAGATTTTTGGGTCCATAGTTATTCACTGGGGTTTCTTATTTCACCGTGAATGGCAGAGTAAGCCACCACTGCGGGGTTAGCCAGGTACACCTCCGATAGGGGGTCACCCATGCGGCCCACAAAGTTGCGGTTAGTGGTGGAGATGCACACCTCCCCTGCAGTTAAAACACCCATATGGGCACCTAAACATGGCCCACATCCAGGGTTTATTATTATGGCTCCTGCTTCCAGGAAAGTATCAATAATTCCTTCAGCTATTGCCGATTGATAAATTCGGCGAGATGCCGGTGACACGATGAGTCTAACATCAGGATGAACTTTCTCATTTTCCAAAACATGGGCCGCCAGGCGCAGGTCTTCCAGCCGACCGTTGGTACAGGAACCAATGAAGGCCTGGTCAATTGATTCTCCTGAAACCTGGGAAACTGGGTGAACATTATCCACATTATGGGGGCATGCTACCTGTGGTTCCAGGTCATTGGCCTGGAAATGGTAAGATTTTTCATAAACAGAATCTTCATCAGAGGTGAATATATGGAAATCCCTCACATTAAGTTCCTTTAAATATTTCAAAGTGGCAGGGTTGGGTTCCATTATCCCGTTTTTAGCACCTGCTTCTATGGCCATGTTGCACATGGTCATGCGCCCTGATACATCCATGTTATCAACTGTGTTCCCACAGAATTCCAGGGACTTATAAGTAGCCCCATAGGAACCGATAGTGCCAATAATATGGAGAATCAGATCTTTGGCGGTAACATTTTCCCCTAATATTCCATTCACTTCGATCTGCAATGCTCCGGGGACCATGAACCAGGTTTTTCCAGTGGCATACACCACTGCCATGTCGGTAGCACCCATCCCGGTGGCGAATGCCCCGAAGGCTCCGTAAGTGCAAGTATGGGAATCAGCACCAACCACCACAGTACCGGGTTTGATAAAACCCTCTTCTGGAAGTAACTGATGACATATTCCTTCTCCATGGTTGTAAATATTCTTTATTTGCTGTTTTACAGCAAAATCTTTAGTTATTCTCTGGAACTCGGCTGATCCGATGGTATTTGCAGGTACATTATGGTCATAGACCAGAACGATCTTATCTGCGTCCCAGACTTTGCTGGCTATTTTATTGAAGGTGTTGATGGTGGGGGGTGAGGTTCCATCATGGCTCATGGCCAGATCTACCCTTGCCTCAATTATATCTCCCGGCTGAACCTCTTTTGCGCCCGAAGCATTAGCCAGTATTTTTTCAGTGATATTCATGGATAAAACATCCTTATCATATTCAAATATGGATTATTACTTGTTTTATTTTGAGATTAAATCCAGTAAATATTTTATTCTGTTTATGGGTGTTTCTAATCTTTATGGGGTGAAAAAATATTATATTTAAAATTCAAATGGTCCTCGCACTGAACGTACGATATCATTGAAGATGTTATCGTTGATGTATTTTCCTTTTTCCCGTTTTTCCTTTACTATTTCCACGATTTTACATAGTTCATCCCGGGTAACATCAATTCCACATTCATCAAGTTTGGCTTTAACTGCCCGGCATCCGGAGTGCTTGCCCAGCACTATCCGGCGCTGGTGACCGATAAGTTCAGGGAGGAATGGTTCATAGGTTAATGGTTCTTCAATAACCGCATCCACATGTATTCCAGATTCATGCCGGAACACGTTTTTACCAACAATAGGTTTGTTATCTGGAACTTTCATGTTGGTAAGTTCTTCAACCATCTGGGAAAGCTCATAAAACACACCGATATTGAAATCCAGGTCAACTCCGTAGATAAGGAGAAGGGTCATCACCAGTTCCTCCAGGGAAGTGTTACCTGCTCTTTCACCAATACCATTCACTGTAGTGGAAACTGCACTGGCACCTGCCAGTAAACCGGCAATACTATTGGAAAGAGCCATTCCAAAATCATTGTGGCAGTGTAAAGCTATTTCAATATCTATCTCTTTTTTTAACTCACCAACCAGATATCCCATACCTTGGGGACTTATTGCACCCACTGTATCAGCTATGTGTACCCGATCAGCACCATAACTCTGGGCTCTCTTGTAGATATTCTTCAGAAAGTCAAGATCAGTTCGGGTGGCATCCTCAGCTGAAAAGGCCACAAAAAGACCGTGTTCCTTGGCATATTCAATGGAGTTCATACAGATGTTCAGGGCGTCTTCCTGGCTTACTTTAAGTTTATGTTTCAGGTGAAGGGCTGAAGTGCCTAGAAACGTGATTATACCATCCACATTGCAATCCAGTGCTGTGTCAATATCTTCTTTCTTGGTACGGCATAGGGCTAAAATCTGAGCATCCAGGTTTTCGCCTGCAATGGCTTTCACTGAACGTTTTTCTTCATGGGAAACCACAGGAAAACCTGCTTCAATCTGGTGTAATCTCAGTTCATCGAGTTTACGTGCTATCTTAAGTTTTTCGGGTGTTCTTAGGCATACACCAGGTGTTTGTTCACCATCCCGGAGTGTAGTGTCATAAACAGTGATGTTTTCAGGGAATTTTAAATCAACTGACTGGTTATAGGGACTCACGAAATATTTCAAAACATTACCACCTGTTTTTATCGATAAATAAGTTAAATATAATATGTTAAATCTAATGGAGAAATCTAATGGACTTGTATGTTTTTTCTGTTTAGAAAATTTCCATAATTTATTTGTTAATCAATGGGGTATATCCATAGATTATCTTGGATCATTATTATTTAAATATAAATGAACTTTTCGTTTTCATCAGCAATTCAGTCGGCGAGCAATTTCCGACTGCCGGTGAACTAGATGTAGGGTCTGGCTTAACCCTAAAGGTCATTGTCTGTAAAAACAATCTTTTTAAGGATAATTTTTAAATTAAACTATTTACCGGAATTTAAATTCACTGATAAATGCTATTCGATCTTTCATTAATTAATTGGAGCTATTATTTGGAATTTTTAGTTGGAGTAACAATGAATTTTCTTATATCTCATTATTCCCGCAAATATTCATTTCACTGTGTAATCTTAATGAATCTCCATCAGTTCCAGATAAGATCTTCTTTCAAAACCATCTTCTATCCCTATTTTAGAGTAGGTGGCGAAGATCTCATCCAGTGCTTCCTGGGTATCTTTACCCTCTTCCATTTCCTTTTCAATCTCCATAAATCTACCCACACCATGAACTTCATCCAGGGTTATAATCAGATCTTCTAGGGTGTAAATAATTCGGTTCTTTTTAACTGTTGCCACAGGACGGAAACTGAGACTTTGAAAAATATCCGCCACTTTTAAAGAATCTTCCACACCCACTTCCACTTCTTTCCGGGTTTTACTAATTTCATCCATCTTAGCACCCTTGTAAGTGATGAAGATTTTTTTGGAGGTTTCATCCATGACCTTCCTTATTCTGAGGGCCTCATCAGTTTTGGCGAAGTCCCGGTGTGGAGCGTTAAAATAAAGATCTTCCTGAAATTCCTCTTTAACTCTGCGTGCACCAATTTCAATCAGTTTTTCTTCCAGAACACCCTTATCTTGAGGTACATGGGCTTTAACTTCCACTTCGATCATGTTAAACTCCTTTTTGTGGTGCTTAAAAATTTAATTGATTATATAAATCCAAAATTATCCTACTCTTCTTTCTATTGAATTTCGTATATAAATTCGGGCATCTTCAATTTGAGTTAAATAATTATCTACCATAGTCTCGATAATTTCATAAGACTTTATTTTGGTGTTTCTCTTTTTTAAAATGGATTTTTTCTTTTTAATTCTCTTTTGAACTTCTTTTGAACTTCTTTTGGAGGTTTCTTCTGGTGAAGGTTCCAATTCCTTTATCAAAAGCAGATATTCTTTTCTAATATTCCTTATATCGGTGCGAATGTTATGCCGCATCTTTTTTAAAATATTTTCATACTCTTCCAATTCATTAAGGGTTTGCATGGCCTCTTCAATGGTTGAAACATCTATTTCCATTCCGTCAATTCCAATTTCATCGAGTTGTTGTTGGTATACTTTGGGACCAAACATAATTACTCCTCACCACAGGGATGAATCCAATAAAAATATATATCAATTCTTAGATGGTATTATATCCAATATTATTTAATATGTTTAGTTTGGCTAGGGGACCATAGGTTTATTAATGTGAATTATTTTACACATGTTTAAGAAAAACTTATTAATTCTATTCTGTCCAAGCTTTACAGCAGAGAATTGAGCTATGAATTTTCAGGGGTAAAATATATCATCAATAGAATTTTTCAATAACCAAAATCAGGAAACTAATATATATAGTCATGAACAAATCTAGATGATAAGTGAGATTAATGAGTCTTTTTATAAAAAATTGGTAGTATAAAACTAACTATTTTTATGTCCAATTCACGGTCATTTATATAATTTATATAAAGCCTTTTATAAAAGAATAAAAAGCACATGGTTATACAAACAACCATGGGAGGATGTTAGATGACAAAAGTTGAAATCAAAGTGGAGAACATAGTGGCTTCCGCAACGCTCGGAAAGTCCGTAGACCTTCCCCAAGTCGCACCAGCGCTGGAAGGTGTAGAATATAATCTTGAACAATTCCCAGGATTAGTCTACAAACTTAAAGAACCTAAAACCGCAGCCCTCATATTCGGATCCGGTAAATTGGTGTGCACCGGAGCCAAGTCCATAGAGGACTCTAAGAAGGCTATACACATAGCAGTAGACAAGATGCGCACCCTTGACCCTGATATACCCCACGAATTCGAAATAAAAGTCCAAAACATAGTTGCTTCTGCAAATTTAGAAAAAACTCTCAATTTGGAGGCAGTAGCCCTGGACTTAGAAAACACAGAGTACGAACCTGAACAATTCCCTGGATTGGTTTACCGATTGGGTGAACCTAAAGTAGTATTACTATTATTCGGGTCTGGAAAGGTAGTATGTACCGGTGCAAAAACAATAACAGACGCACAACTTGGTGTAGAAAAAACGAAAGAAAGGTTATCTGAATTAGATTTATTATAATTCATCTTTTTAAGTAGTATTTGGTGATCTTTTGATTAAACTTATCGCATTTGATCTTGATAACGTCCTAATTGACGGTGAAGTCATAGACGAGATGGCAAAATTGACTGGAGTAGAAGAAGAAATTTCCAAAATAACCAGTCAAGCAATGGAAGGAAAAATAGATTTTGGAACAGCCCTGAAACAAAGAGTTTCACTCTTGAAAGGAGCACCTGTTGAAGATATCAACAAGGTAATGCTGGAAATTCCCCTTATGGAAGGGGCAAAAGACAGCGTTAAAGAGCTCAAAAAGAGGGGTTACAAAATAGCAACCATAACTGGCAGTTTTGATTGTATTGCCCAGCGCATGAAAGACGAACTTGACCTGGACTATGTGTATTCCAACACACTCCAGGAAGAAGATGGTGTTTTAACCGGTGAAGTAACCGGTCCGCTAGTAGAGGGCTCTAAAAAGGAAATTCTTCAGGAACTGATGAAACTGGAAAAACTATCAGCTGAAGAATGTGCTGCAGTAGGTGATGGTGCCAATGATGTTTCCATGCTGGAAGAAGCAGGTCTAGGAATAGCATTCAATGCTAAACCAGTCCTAAAAGAAATAGCCGACGTCATCGTTGAGAAAAAGGACCTAAAAGAGTTACTGGAAATATTTGATGAAGGTTCAGAAAAAGCTTCCAAAAAGGCAGAAGAAGAGCCTAAGGAGAGCTTCCCTGAACTTTTATCCAAGAAAAAGGATCTGGAAAAGACCCTCAAAGAACTCACAACTAAAAGGGACAAGCTAAATGATGAGGCTAAAGTCTTCCGTCAGGAACGTGATGAACTTAACTCCCAAATAAGAGGAAACCTGGATAATGCCCTGAAATACAGGGATGAAAGGGATCAGATTAATCAGGAAGTTAAGAAGTACAAAAAACTACGGGATGAAGCCCATCAGGCCTACAAAAAAATGGAATGGACTTCCGGAAGAAGGGAAGCTGTCCAGATTGAGGATGAAATAAAACGTCTGGAAAAAACCATTGAAACCCGAGTTCTGGACATCCGAAAAGAAAATGAACTGGTTAAAAAGGTTACGGATCTTCGTAAAAAGCTTCAAGGTATGCAAGAAGACGAAGAAAGTCGTAGTGAAGCTTTAAAACACAAAGAAGTTTCTGAAGGCCATCATGCTAAAGTAGTGGAGTTATCGGACCAGGCACAGGAAACCCACGAGAAAATGCTGGAATACTTCCGCAATATCGATGACATCCGTAGCCAGGCAGATGCCGCCCACCAAAAGTTCATAGAAACCCGGGAAAACGCAAACAAAGTCCATGACGAGGTTAAAGCCACCTTTGGTAAAATAAGGAAAGCCAACAAAGGTATGGACCGAGTTAAAGCCAAGGAACGAAGTGCCGAAGATGAAATCGTGCGTAAGAAAAACTCCGAGGAAAAGGAGAAAGCCGAGGAAATCTACCGTAAGTTCCTAGAGGGTAAAAAAGTTTCCACCGAGGAATTACTCCTCTTACAGAAACACAACATTGTCTGAGCGTGCCTCAGACACATCCTCCCCTATTTTTTTTATTTTCTGAAAATATTTTTTTATTAATACTTATCTACAAGTATAATACAATTATTATTAATCCAATTTTAATCAAATCTATTAAATGGATTAAATACTATCAAATCTATTAAATAGGATTATAATAATCTATTAACACTTTATCAATAATTATGGTGAATTAAATGACCCCTCCGGATAACTCCCCTATAGTTAGTAATGATATTAAAATCGCTGCACTTTTAGCAGCCACCATCGCCTCATTTTTCACACCCTTCATGGGTTCATCAGTTAACATAGCCCTACCCTCCATTGGACTGGATTTCGGTGCTGATGCCATAATCCTGAACTGGGTTACCAACGGATTCCTCCTGGCAGCAGCCATATTCGCGGTACCTTTCGGTAGGGTGGCGGATATCCATGGTATGAAGAAGATATTCACCTATGGGATAATCTTGTTCACAGTGGCCTCACTGTTATGTGCACTGTCTCCCACTGCTTATACTCTGATTGGATCAAGAATACTGCAGGGTATTGGTTCGGCTATGATCTTTGTGACTGGACTGGCCATAATCAGTTCAGTCTACCCACCACATCACCGTGGAAAGGCCATTGGAATTAACGTAGCCGCGGTTTACGTTGGTTTATCTTTCGGCCCAGTTCTAGGGGGGTTAATGACTCAGTACTTCGGTTGGAGAAGTCTTTTTTTATTGATGATACCCTTCGGGCTGCTGGTTACCGCTATTGTCTTCTGGAAACTCAATGATGAATGGGCAGCATCAAGGGGAGAAAAATTCGACTTCGTGGGTTCTATATTATACAGTTTAATGCTGTTCCTGGTTATGTACGGGTTCTCCAGTCTACCGCAGATAGACGGATGGGCCATGCTAATACTGGGAATTGTGGGATTTGTGACATTTATTAGATGGGAACTCCAGACTAAAAGTCCAGTATTCAATGTTAGATTGTTCAAAAACACTGCATTCACCTTTTCCAGTCTAGCAGCTCTCATAAATTACAGTGCCACTTTCGCGGTTACTCTACTGTTGAGTTACTATTTGCAGTACATCAAGGGACTGGAACCACAGACCGCTGGATTAATACTGGTGGCCCAACCCATAATCATGGCCATAACCGCACCAATTGCCGGTAGGATGTCGGACCGTTTCGATGCCCGGCTTATTGCCACCACAGGTATGGCCACGGTGACCCTGGCCCTGTTTACCTTAACCTTCATCGACGGCAACACTCCCCTCAATGATATAATCATAGGGTTGGGAGTTCTGGGACTGGGATTCGGACTTTTCTCATCCCCCAACACCAATGTGATCATGGGATCAGTGGAGCGCAGATTCTACGGGGTGGCTTCAGCCACGGTGAGCACCATGCGACTCATAGGCCAGACCATGAGTATTGGAATAGCCACCCTGGTATTTGCATTATTCATTGGACGAGTGCAGATAACCCCTGACCAGTACCCCGCGTTACTGGAAAGCATACAACTTTGTTTCGTGGTCTTCACCGCCCTGTGTTTTATAGGGGTCTTTGTATCCTGGTGGAGAGGGCAAAGGAAGGATGTGGAAAATGGCGTTTAAGGGGAACCAAAATAAATTCCTCTTTTATACAATTCCCCTTTTAATAAGTTAAAAACCACAAATTGTATCAGTCTATTTTTCAAAATCCTTTTTTAACATGAAAATTAACTATCCTAAAACTGGACTAACCTTAATTATAATTGGAATTACCCTTTTCATTATCAATGCATTAGATGTTTACTTGGGGTATGGCTGGACACATGGAAAAGGATTCCAGATAGTGGGGATGGGGTTAATGGTTATAGGGGGAGTAATATGGGTGAAATTCCATTAACTGAAGAATTTACATCATCCTATAACAATTGGAAAATGGAATTAGAAAAGGAACAAAATAAATAAATATTTTTTTTATAAAACAAGGGAGAATATAGTTGGGATTGTGATCTAGGTTCCTATTCTTGAATTTTCATTTAAACTTTTCAGGAGTTTAATAGCAGAGTAAGCTGCTAAAACACTTGTTTTTGGATTTGTGTTACAACTCCTGTTTTGGGTGGTGGTTCTAAGTTCACCAAAATCCCCCACCACATGAACCTCGTGGCAGTTATGTTGGATTTCAGGGTCCGCAATGATCTTTACATTTGTTTCCATTTTGCAGGCGAGACTTAAAGTAGCAGCTACATTCATGTTCATTGGAAATTTATGCACAGCTGCGCTGGCTTTACCCTCATATAATACCGTTTCTTTGTCTGCTGGAATTCCCAATGATTCTGGGGGTTTTTGGGTTACCAGGTTCACTTCGGTGATATTACCTATTGAAGCGGCTTTTATACCATCTAAACCAACAATAGCTCCTGATGGAGTGTGTATCCTGGACTTGGTTTCCATTGCAATAGTTTCAAGATGGTTTTTAAGTTCGGGATCTATTAAAGCACCCACACTCATGATAATAACATCTTTTCCCCTTTTGAGGATAGGGGGAACAATTTTCCCCACTGCTTGTTGGGATGCAGCTTCAATCACCAGATCCACATGGTCTAACATGTCATGTACAGTGGGAACTGTTATTCCATCTACTTTTGATGATAGTTTTTTGGCCATTTCCAGGTCCTGGTCGTAGAAAAATTTCAGATCAACCCCTAATTTACCTTCTAGCGCAAAATCAGTAATTATACTGGCTATGGCACCACATCCTACGATCCCTACAGTCATAGTGCCATTTGAGACATCATCCATTAGTTTTTTGGGATTATATTCAGGCCAAGTGGTTTCACTTTTTTCTATTTCTATGATTTCATGTAGCGATGTTTTGTTCATTTTTCACACACTACCATTTTTAATCAGTGATTATTAGATACTAGAATAATTATTAAACTTAAATAGGGAGTATAGGGTGAAGTATTGGAGTTAGGTTCTTGATTAAATGGAATCCTATTTCAACTAAATTTAATAATGTATCTTTAATAATTTATCTCGTAAATTCCTTAAATAAAATTCATGGATTTTAGTAATATTAATAGGGCATCAAGGGATACATCTGAGCGGTGAATGATTTAGATGCCCCATATTTTGTTTAGCCAGGTATCCCAAGTGAAGTGATGGTCATTGATCTGTCCGATTTTTTGGCATCGTCGGAGGAAGAATGGGGATATTTTGGCTATTTCATTGGGGTCCTGTTTTTGGGACAGGTATCAATACCCAGTGAGTAGATATTTTACATTTTTAAGGTCTTTTACATTTTTAAATAGCTCCTGTCAATTTTTAAATAGCTCCTGTCAAATCAACTTTAAGATCAACTTCCCAAACACCCTCACCTATATCTGCAACTGGAGCGATTATATCTGCTATTCCGGCAGTGCTAATGACTATGTCCAGTTTCCCAAACTCATTTAACGCAGCCTTGAAGGCATTTTGCATCTTTTCTTCGGGGTCAAAATCTCCTTCAACAGCAAGGGCTTTTCCACCATTCATTTCTATTTGATTGACAAGATTTTCCAGGTTTTCTTTCCTCTTGGCAACCACAACAACAGATGCACCTTCCTTTGCAAGAAGCTTTGCAATTTCATTTCTTATCCCTGAACTTGCACCACTAACCAGTACAACCTTGTTTTCTAATTTCATTGTGTTACCTCCCTGAGGTGAATACTGTTGGGCTATTTACCTAATCCCGTGATTCTTATTCCTCCGAATTGGGTTTTATTCCGGATGTTTAGACCTATTAAAAGTGGGGTGATTTTTTCTATGATTTTGGCCCGTGCCAGTGGTCCACAGTCAATAACGTTTATACCTGGGATTTTTTCTATTAATTCGGTAGCTACAATCTTGGAGTCTGCATCATCACCTGAAATGAGACAATCGCAGTCTATCGGTTCGTTGAAATTCATTAGAGCTGCGGAACTGATGTTGTTAAATGCGCAGATTACATTGGTATCTTTCAGGATTTTTGCCGATCTTTCTGCCGCTGCACCATCCCAAAGATCCAAATAGGTTATGGGAGATCCTCCTATGGCAGATTCTAAAGGACCAGTAGCGTCTAATAATGTTTTACCATTTGCCCCTTCTTTGATTGAAAGTAAAGTTGATTTTTGGGCTGCTAATGGGACGGTTAAAACTAATAGTTCGGCTTCTGCTGCAGCATCAGCATTTTCAGCAGCTTCTAAATTTCCCACTTCGTCATCTAACAGATTTTTAACTTTGTCCACTGCAGTTTGAGCTTTTTCCATGGTTCTTGAACCGATTATAACATCTTCTCCGGCTTGTACAAATCTTATGGCAATTCCCAAACCCTGCCCACCAGTTCCACCAATAATTGCTATCTTCATTTTTATCACTCCATTTCTTTTTGTTTTTTAAAAAAGGAAGAATTGAATTCTTTTTTGTTCATTCCAGGAGGACGACTGGTTTGATCAGGTCGCGTGGTTTTTCTCTCATGAGTTCGAGGGCCTCTCCTATTTTATCGAAGCCTTTAAAGGTGTGGGTAACCATTAATGTGGGGTCTACACGGCCATAGGTCACAAGATCTGCCAGTCTTTCCATTCTAGTTCTTCCACCAGGACATAGGCCAGTGATCAGGTCTTTGTCGGCCATACCGAATCCCCATTCTACACGGGGTATGGGTACGGTGTCTTCTTCACCTTGGCCTTTGCCGAAGTAGTTTATGTTGGCAATTTTAGATCCTGCTTTGGCCATTTTGAATGCGTCTAATAAAATTGTGGGACCACCACCAGCTACTACTACAGCGTCAACACCTACTCCATCTGTTGCTTCTAGAATCTGGTCAGCAGTGTCTCCGTCCTTGTAACTGATTATATCTGTTGCACCGTATTTTTTAGCCACTTCAACTGAGATTGGTCTGGTTCCAACTGCGAATATTCGCCCAGCACCTTTTAGTTTTGCACCAGCTATGGCGCTGAGTCCAACTGCTCCGATACCGAGGACAGCTACTGTTGCACCAAGTTCTATTGCTGCGTTTTCAGCACCCATGAATCCAGTACTCAACATGTCGACGATCATAACCGCTGCTTCATCAGACATTCCCTCTGGCTGGATTGCCAGATTGTTATCTGCCAGGTTAACATGGAAATATTCTGAAAACACTCCGTCTTTGAAGTTGGAGTATTTCCATCCTCCGCATGCACCTCCAGTTTGTGATGGAAAACCACGTTGGCATGCTTCTGAATCCCAGTCTGGAGTGATTGCAGGTACAATTACTTTGTCACCAACTTTGAAGTCTTGGACTTCGCTTCCTACTTCGTCTACGATGCCTACTGCTTCGTGTCCTAAAATCATGTTATGCCTGTCACCTATTGCTCCTTCCCAAACGGTGTGGACATCCGAAGTACATGGTGCTAATGCGGTAGGCCTAACAATAGCATCTCTAGGTCCGCATTTTGCTCTTTCCTTTTCTATCCATCCTACTTCCCCTATTTTAAGCATTGCAAATCCTTTCATTTTTCTTCACCTCGTTGAATTAATGACTCAATACCACTACTAACGAGATCATCATATATAAACATAGCGAACGTTCTGTTTGCAATGATTAATAATATACATTTATAGAGAGCATTCTCTTTTTTTTAGGTTTCATTAAAGTTATTTAAGCTTATTTAATTGAAATTAGGGTGATAATGATTTTTTTAATAAAAAAAACTATAATTAACAGTGAAAATAAATTTTCGAGTTGTCATAAAATCTTCCGAATTAATTAAAGTATAGTGAGATTTACAATAATTTAATAAGGATGATAAAAATATTTTTTGCTTTGGTAAACTTATAATAATATTTTTTGACTAAAATAAAGTATTTAATATTGTTATTTACCAAATTTAAAGGTTATTAAACATTTGTTGTTATAGTTTAAAAAGGAAAATATATTAACTTGTTTTAAATAGTAATCTATAGGAGTATTTTTGTTGGAATATACTCAAATTGGTTTAATGGAATGTTTATACAATTAAGAAGTGTGTCTATGGATACAAAATCTAGGATATTAGAAACAGCTTTTTTACTATTCCTTGAAAAGGGATTTGCTGATGTTTCTTTAAATGAGATCATAAAAAAATCGGACATTACTACCGGGGGATTTTATTATCACTTTGATAGTAAAGACACTTTACTGGTTGAAGTGATTCGAAAATACATATTCAACTATTTTAACTCCACCATAGAACAAATCAGAGATTTTGAGGGCACACACAAAGAAAAACTAAAAACTGTTATATTGTTAATTGTAGGGGATGACTCAACAATTAACACCACTACCCAACTGGTGGAAAGTGCTGAAAAAATAGATTACAGAACACTGCACCTCCTCTTGTTTGAGGGTGTTCAGAAGTATGAAATCATCAGCAAAAATTACACAGAATTTTATTATAACCTACTGGAATTCATTAAGGAAGTAATCGATGACGGGGTGGCCAAGGGCATATTAAGGGCAGATCTTGACACTACCAAATACTCATTACTTATCCAGACTGCCATGGTGGGAACAGTCTTAATGTGGATTGGAATGCCTGCAATGCCCTTAGGGGAAAGAATGCAGTCAAACTTAGATATTTTATGGGATGCCATGAAAAGTGAGGAAAATTCTGACTGAAGCGATATTAAACTTGTTTTAAACTTCTATTTTTTTCTTGATGAACCATTGATATCCTGGTGAATCATTAATATTTGATATCCTGGTGAATCATTGATATCTATTGTTTCAACAAATGCAACGTAAAATTTTTGCATGTATAATCGTTACAAACAGAACAATCGCTATGTTTAAGTATTATGAACACAACTACTAATTTATACAAAAATTCCAAAAATGTTTCTTAATACGTTAGATTGTAAATTACCATGGGGGATAAGTCCAATGATCATTGTAACTGCTACAATAACTGCTAAACCAGGTAAAAGAGAAGAAATTATTTCCAAATCACAAAATTTGATTAAATACACTCGTTTAGAACCCGGTTGCATCAGCTATAATCTATATGCCAGCACTGAAGATGAGGATGCACTGGTGATGATTGAACAATGGGAAAACAAGGAAGTATTAGATACTCACATGCAAACCGACCATTTTAAGGCATTTGGTGCGGCGGTTGGTGATATTTTAGCTGAAGAATTGGGTATTGATCTTTATTCGGTTGAAAAAGTATAATTTAAGAGAGTTTAAGGGGGAATTGAATCCCCATAAATTCCAGATTTCAATTCAAATTCAGTTATAAAATAAAATTGGGAATTTTTTTATCCTTCATTCTTAAATCCGATAGTGATAATGACACTTTAGGATTCCACCAGAAATGAAACACCCTCTTCTTTTTCCATCTTCATAATGTTATCGGCAGCATCCTCCAGATCCGCATCATGGGTGACAATGATCATCTGGGGTATGATGGACATTCTCTTCAATAGATCAATCAGTTCCTGCCGGCGATAGGCATCCAGGTGGATGGTGGGTTCATCCAGCATGATCATCTCTAAACTACCTCCAGAGAGTACCTGGGTTATCCCCAACCTCAAAGCAAGGGCCACTGCTATCTTTTCACCACCACTGATCATGTCCAGGCTGCTCTCTCCTCGGGGTCCGTAGATAGTCACGTCGTAATCCTCATCCAGCCGCACGTCAGAGTATTCAAAGTTGAACTTCTCAAACAACTCCCGTGTTTTCTCCTCAATAAGTGGTCGGGATAGGTTCCTCAAATCCTTCTGAACACCATCCTTACCATAGAGATCCCGGATAAGATTTAAAAGTTTCAAAAAATCCTTCAAATTCTTTAATTCTGTTTCATATTCTCGTAGGGAATTCAGTTTCTCTTCTATTGTTTGTATTGAATCTGATAATTGGTGAAGTTGACCAACCAGCAACTGCTTCTGGCCACTGAGATCCATCAATTCATCTTTCTTCAACTCCCATTCCTTCTTTACCCTTTCATGGGATTCTTTATTGTACTTGGAATCTTCAACCACTTTCTGGACTTTTTTCAACTCTTCAAGGGTTTCCTGTATTAAGCTCTGGTTTTCATCAATCCGTCTGAGGAGTGAGTCTTTCTGGCTGACTTCACCCAGTAAGTGCTGGTGGGTTTTGCTTAACTCTTCCAGGTAAGCTATTTCTCCAGGGAGGTTTTCCACACTATCCCCTGCAATTTCCATGAGAATGCTGATCTTCTTCTTCAACTTCCTTATTGATAGTTTAATTTCATCTAAACTTGCTAATTGTTCTTCATAATCTCCAAGGGATTCCAGAGAACCACGGGCAGTAAGATACTTCTCATAATTTCCTTTAATATCTCGTAGTTTAGATTTATTCTGGGCAATATCAGTTTCAATTTTCTCCAGGATAACCATCTTCCCCTGAAGGTCATTGAGACTGGAATCAATGTTTTTAATTTCCTGCCGGTTCTCATCCACTGATTTCAAATATTCATTCAATATCCCCAGATTTATACTTTGAATCCGGGACTGCTGGGAGTCCAGTTTCTCTTTTTCGCCCTCAATTCTTTTCAATTTATCTTTCAAAATCTCCGAACTTCGATGATTGTTTTCTAGTTCGGCCTGGTAATCTGTTATCAGTTCATCTCTTTTTTGAGGAGTTATAGTGGATTTACAGATGGGGCAAAGCTCTTTCACTCGTTCCAATTCTTTTATAGGTTTATCCAGGTTCTCTCTTTTAACCTGCAAATTGGATAATTCCCTTTTTAACTCCTGAATAGATTCAGAAGCAATCATGAGTTCTGCCTCTAATTGGGGTTTGGAGGTGGATAAATGATCCTGGAATTCTTCCACAGAATCAAATTCAGTATCCAGAATCTGGTTAGATTTTTCCAGAACGTGATCTATTTTCTCCAGGGCCTGCCGGATTTTAACCTCAATTTTAGACTTTCTTTCGGTGTATTGCTGGATCAGCACACGGCTTCCTTCAAACTGGTCCTTAGCATACTGCAAAGTATTAATTTCATCGTCTAAACGGGAATAATCATTATAATACTCTTCATTTTCATTCAAAATATCTCTAAAACGTTCAATATCATCCCTGATCTTAACCAGTTTTTTCTCATCTTTCTGCAGATCCTTTAACTCTTTAATATTGTCCTGAAGACTTTTTAAAACTTCAAGTTTCTTTAATCGTGGTTTGATCTGGTTAATCTCTTCTTCTTTAAGGATAATTTCACTCAACTGGTTATCCAAATCTTTTTTGGTTTTTTCAAGCTGTTCAAGGAAATCAGTTTTGGATTTCAGGATGGTGGTGGCCTTTTCAAATTCAAGACTCCTTTTATCCAGAATCTCTTTCTTTTCCCGGAGCAAATCAGATTCAATAATATTTTCCTCTCTTTTAAGATTGACATCTTTAATCTGGAGGGATAATTCTCTTTTTTTATCTTTTTTGGTCTTGAATTCTTCATCTAGGTCTTTAAATGATTCTATCCTACCTTCTAATCTGATTTTTTTTT